>OGQX01002863.1_pt1 | contig 12518 bp, 6 predicted proteins | sample 1553291 | NCBI WGS metagenome assembly OGQX01 (sample SAMEA2580030, study PRJEB22360) | human gut metagenome | biome: human gut; feature: human-associated habitat; material: faeces | place: Denmark | collected 2008/2010
CCGCCTGTCGCGCGAACGCAGTCTCCGCGCATCCTCTCAATCTCGTGCGCCGGTTGCTGGCAGAGCTTGCCATCGCGCATGCTCAGCTCTCGCGGCACCGTCAACGCGCACTGCCACCCGCGCGCCACCGTCGGGTTTTCCGCCGTCGCATCGGGGCAACCCGACCATCCGATCATCAAACGCCGGCCTGCAGCATCCTCAAAGGACTGCGGTGCGTAGAAATCAAAGCCGGCATCGACCATCGGGGGCATGCCCTGCCCGGTGATCTTAAAACTCGGCGCCTCCCAATCGGCCTCGATAGGGAACCACACGCACTGATGCGGATTGCGGTAACGCCAACCATCGGCAGGCACACCCTGCGGACAGCAAACGAGAATAAGCTCGCCATCAAGCTCAAACAGATCAGGGCACTCCCACATAAAGCCAAACTTCTCGCCCAGCTCAATGCGCGTCGCATAGCTCCAGACCCCTAAATCACGCGAAGTATAGACAAGCACGCAGCCACGGTCGTCTTTCGTACGAGCGCCCAGAACCATGTAGTAGATACCATCGTGCTCAAGGATCTTGGGGTCGCGCACGTGCGTACCGATATCGTCGGGGTAATCGACTGGTCCAACAGCCATGCGCTTCTCGCCCAATTCGTCGGGATTCTCGGCAACCATATGAATCTGGTTTTGCTCACGGCCCGTCAACACGTAGTCGTAATCATCGCGGTCAAAATGCTTGACGTTGCCGGTATAGAAGTAGTGAATCTTGCCATCACGTACAAAGGCAGAACCAGAATACGCTCCGCTCGAATCCAAATCGGAATCGGGGAACAGCACGGGGCCGTGATTCTCGTACGTCACAAAATCCTTTGTCGTCAGATGGTTCCAAAGCACTGGACCGCCATGCGCAGCATCGAACGGATCGTATTGATGATAGATGTGATACGTATCACCAATCTGAACCAAACCGTTGGGGTCGTTGAGCCAGCCAAGCTCAGGCTCCACATGGAACAGAAGCCTATCGGGGTCGGACGCGATGCGAGCCGCCGTCTCATCCTGTCCGACACGCCACTGCTCATAGTCCGCGCGTGTCACCTTGTTTTTTTGATTTAACATCGCCGTTGACTTTCTCGTCTATGGGGAAGGACGCTCGACTCACACGAGTCGAACGCCCTTCCTCAAATGGACTTATCCTCAGATTACACTGAACGGCTCAACTAGAAGCTAACGTCGAAGCCAGCGCCAGCGCCCTCTTCATCGGTGGTCGGCACGCCCTTTGCCTTGTTGTAGGCAAAGATCAAGACGATCGGCACGATAAAGGCGATGAGATTGCCAGCCACATACCACACGAGGGTCTCGGGCGTGACGATGAGCAGGCCAAGCACGCCGGTCAGACCCTGACCGATAGCGCGCACCTCAAAGAGCTTGACGAAGGCACCGCCGCAGCCTGCACCGATGCATGCGCAGATGAACGGAATGATCGAATAGCGCATGTTTGCAGCAAAGATAGCGGGCTCGGAGATTCCGACCAGCGTCGGGATAAAGGACGACATGCAGATGTTGCGCTCTTTGGAGTGCTTCTTGTGAATGAGGTACATACCGATGGCGCCGCCGCCCTGGGCGATGATGGAAACCGACCAGATGGCCTGGATGTAGTTGAAGCCAGTCGTGGCAACAAGGTTTGCCTCGATACCCTGGATGAACTGATGCGTACCGGTAACGACGAGCGGCTGCAGGAACGCGGCGAAGACAAAGGCACCAAAGACGCCCATCCTGTTGTACAGGATATCGATTACGCCGGCGAGGACGTCACCGATCAGGTTGCCGAGCGGGCCGAACACGGTGAACAGGGCGACGTTAGCAAGAATCAGGGTAACGGTCGGGACAAAGACGAACGAAACGACCTCGGGGATGTACTTCTGGGCAATCTTTTCGACCTTGGCCATAAACCAGGCAGTCAGGATTGCAGGGAATACGCCGCCCTGGAAAGCAACCATGGGAATGGATAGCGGACCGAAGTTCCAGTACTCAGCACCCCTCGGGTCCATAACGAACGTGTTGCGGTTCATAAGGCTCGGGTGAACCATGACGATACCGACGAGGATGCCCAGGATCGGGTTACCGCCAAAACGCTTGACCGCGCTGTACATAACCAGGACAGGCAGGTAGTCGAACGTGGTGGCGATAATGGCAAAGAAGCTTGCGAGGTTCTTGAGGAACTCGCTGTGATCGGCGAGGCTGCCTTCCATGCCAAAGAGGCCGTTGGCAACGATCAGCGACTTAAGGCCGATGATGATTGCAGCGCCGACGAAGGCGGGAATGATGGGGATAAAGATGTCCGAGAATACCTTGAGGACCGAGAAGAACTTGCCCTTCTTGTCCGCCTCAGCGCCCTTGACCTCGGAAGCACTGATCTCCTTAACGCCCGTCAGAGCCATAAACTCATCGTAAACCTTGTTGACGGTACCGGTACCGAAGATGATCATGAGCTGGCCGCTGTTGTACAGCACGCCCTTGACGCCATCGATGTTCTCGAGCTCGGCCTTGTTGTATTTGCTCGTATCCTTGAGCACCAGACGCAGACGGGTCACGCAATGCGTGGCGCCCTCGATGTTCTCCAGTCCGCCGACGTTGTCGACGACTTGCTGGGACACTGCCTTGTAGTCCATGTTCCTCTCCATTCCTTTTCTAAATCATAAAACGGTTCGTTGCCGCTACAGAGACGCGATCGTTGCGTTTGCGCACTTGAGCGCACCGTCGGTGACGGTAAGCGCCACACCCTGGCCCTGCTTGTTGCAGAAGCGAGCGTTGAGCGCAACATCATCGACAAAGATGGTCGCGATGTCGTCGTCGACGACCAGACGCACATGGTGAGTGCCCTCGCCCTTAAAGAACAACGGACGCTCGAGGCCCATGTTGTTGACCTGGAACCACGGGTACTGGGGAGCCGGCGTGAACTCGAGCTTGCCCTCGCGCAGGTTGGCGCGGAACTCATAGGCAAGACCGGTCTCGGCGTCCTCGGCGAACTTGACCGAGAAGCCGGCAGCGTTACCGCCGAGCTCAATGTCGGCATCGAGCAAGTAGGTGGAGCCGGCATCCGCGGCGAGCACCTGCTCGACCTTGCCCGACTCGCAGGAAAGCTCAAAGGTCTCGACTGCCTTAGCCTCGCCAAAGGCGCCAAGCATGCTGTCGGGGAGCTTGGTGCCGAGCGTTCCGTCGGCACGCTGAACGATCTCGAGGGGCATAAAGGTGCCACCCCATAGGTAAGAGCTGGGGTCGCCGCCCTCGTCACGCGTAGGAACCCAACCAAAGAGAACGCGACGCTCGCCATCGAATGCGGTGCGAGCGGCGTAGTACGCGCGGCCGTCGAAGGAGTCGTCAGCGGGGGTAATCCAAGGACCGTTGATGGACTTGGACATGCGGTAACGGGTCTTGTTGCCGTCGCTGTACTCGGAAAAGACGAGGTACCACCAGTCGCCCATCTTAAAGAGATCAGGCATCTCAAACATGGTGTACAGGCCCGGGTTCCACCAGTCGCCCTGGAACTCCCAGTTGGTCAGATCCTTGGAGGTGAACTTGACCAGGCGGCCGGTCATCAGACGCTTGTCCTCGCCCACACGCGTGCCGAGGATGAGCATGTACTCTTCGTTCTCCTCATCCCAAAGCACAAAGGGATCGCGCCAGTTGCGGTCATCGTAACCCTCCTGGGGCGGAAGCAGCGTCTCGGCGATGTTCTTCTCCCACTTGACGGCGTCGTCGCTCGTTGCGTGAAGAAGAACCTGCTTCATCAAACGTGCGCGGACCTTATCGCGATTGCAACCAGTGTAGAGCGCATGGTACTTGTCGCCCACCTTAAACACCGTGCCGGCATAAATGTACTGGTCGACTTCCTCGTCGCCGCCGCGCTCAAGGCTCTCGCCAAAGTCCTTGTAGTTGACGAAATCCTTGGTCGTAGCGAGTGCCCAGCCAAACGGCTCTCCGAAAGGTTCGGGGTTACGCGTGTCACGCTGATGATAGAGATAGAACGTGCCGTCCTCGCCGTACGGCATGATGTCGCCTACCCAAATTCCCTCAGGCTGGTAATACACCTTGTGCATCCGAGACTTCCTTTCCACGACATACTAACTCGGTACAATGGCAAGATATGTCAATCGTTTTCATATGTCAAACGTTTTCACACCAATACGTCTTTTCGCAGTTCCAGTCGTCGGCAAACGGTTGACATATGCCGGTGAACGGTCATCAGAGGCGTTTGAGGAATTCTTTTGGCACGGGATGAACTACGCGGTTTTGCCCTCAATGAGTTCAACGGGGAGCTTGATATTCGATTCGGGATTATCGCCGTTAATAAGAGCGATGATGGATTGCGCCGCGAGCTCTCCGATGCGATCGATATCTTGACGTACGGTTGTTAAGTCAGGCATAAACGTCATAGTTCGGCGAGCACCATCCGCGCCCACGACCTTAATATCGTCTGGAGCGCTCAAGCCGCGCTGCTTCATCACGTTGAGACAGATGGCCGCCATCGTATCGTCTCCCGCAAAGATGCCGTCAATATCGGGGTTCTCATCGAGGATCTTCGCAACGACCGCGCCCTTTTCGTCGTCGGGCTTAACGAACTCAACCTCACGGACAAGCGCGGACAAACCGGCCTGCTCAACAACATCGAGGTAGGCATCGGTACGCTTATTGGCAGGCATGCGCATGCGGCTATTGCTGCGCAGGCACAGGATACGCCTGCAGCCGTCATCAATCAGACGGCGCGTGGCGAGCTCGCCAATGCCATAGCTGTCACTTGCAATCTGGACAGAGCCCTCGCCAAGATCGCAGTCGATGCCAACCAGGCTCAAGCCCATCTCGGCATATGCCTCGGCACCGATATTGAGGGAGTTGACGATGACGCCGTCGACCATATTGCGGCGGAGCATGTCAATATAGGAACGCTCAAGATCGGGTCGATTGGCGCTGTTGCACAGCAACATCTTAAAGCCGTTTTCCGCTAACGTGCGCTCGACCGCCTGCACAACCTGAGCATGGAACGGGCTGCTCACAAAGGGAACGATCATACCGATAAGATTCAGGCGACCGTTGAGCATGGCACGGGCGATATCGTTGGGCGTATAGTTGATGCGCTCCATCGCGGCATGGACCTTATCGCGGGTCTCTTGGCTAATATAGCCGCGATTATTAAGCACGCGAGATACCGTAGTAGGCGAAACCCCCGCCACCGCTGCAACTTCCTTGATGCACGTTAGCGCAAAACCCTTAGACCGGGCCCCCTCGGGAGCCATAGCACCCTCCCCCATCAACATGTCAAACGTTTACATACGAACAAAGCATACCCCAACAACAGCGGGAAGACGGTAACAGCACAAGTAAGTAAACGACTCATCCAAATAATTAGGAGAGTTCCGCCTAAAGGGTGACTACACAGGACCCCCGCCGGGCCGCTTTGGGTTACTTTCCAAAACATTTCCGCAGGACGCAAAGGGCTCCGCCGCGCGAAGCGCGCAGCGGAGCCCTTTGCATGTCCGAGGACGTTTTGGAAAGTAACCCAAAGCGGCCCGGCGATCCTGCGGGAGTTAAACCCCTTTAGAACTTGTCGTGGAAGGTACGCGAAATGACCTCGTCCTGCTGCTCCTTGGTGAGCGTGTGGAAGTTCACGGCGTAGCCGGAAACGCGGATGGTCAGCTGCGGGTACTTCTCGGGGTGAGCCTGAGCGTCGAGCAGCGTCTCACGGTTGAAGACGTTGATGTTCAGGTGATGGCCACCCTTCTCGGCGTAAGCGTCGAGCATGTGGACCAGGTTATCGGCCTGAGTCTCGGAAACTTCAGAAACCTTCATAATGTGTCTCCTTCGATTGATAGGCGCCGGCCGAAACCGGCGCACTAATCAGTAATCGTTATTGTTAGTATAGCACTAACAATAGTTACTCGCCCAGCTGATCAAGGTCGATATCGCCAAAGAACACCTGATCCTCCTTGCCGAGCGCACTCGGGATGATGGAGAAGGTGTTGGAGATGCCGTCCTGAGCATCGCGGAACGGGAGCTTGGAAACCGAAGACAGCGAAGCGATGGCGCCGTGGCTATCGCGCTTGTGCATGGGGTTAGCACCCGGGGCGAACGGCTGGCCAGCCTTGCGGCCGTCGGGCGTGGAGCCGGTCTTCTTGCCGTACACGACGTTGGAGGTAATGGTCAGAACCGAGGTCGTGGGCACGGAGTTGCGGTAGGTGTCGTTCATGCGGATGTACTCCATGAACTGGTGCACAACGTCGTGAGCGATCTGGTCGACACGGTCGTCGTCGTTACCGTACTTGGGGAACTCGCCCTCGGTCTCGAAGTCGACGATGATGCCGTTCTCATCACGGACGGGGTGGACCTTGGCGTACTTGATGGCGGACAGGGAGTCAGCCACGACGGAAAGGCCAGCGATGCCCGTAGCGAACCAGCGGTGCACGTGCTTGTCGTGCAGAGCCATCTGGATGCGCTCGTAGCAATACTTGTCGTGCATGTAGTGAATGATGTTCAGCGAGTTGACGTACACGCCAGCAAGCCACTTCATCATGTCGTTGTACTTGGCCACAACGTCGTCGTAATCGAGCGTATCGCCCTCGACGGCGCGATACTTGGGGCCGACCTGCTTCTTGGAGACCTCGTCAACACCACCGTTGAGTGCGTAGAGCAGGCACTTGGCCAGGTTGGCGCGGGCGCCGAAGAACTGCATCTCCTTGCCAATGCGCATGGAGGACACGCAGCAGGCGATGCCGTAGTCGTCGCCATGGTAAACGCGCATGAGGTCGTCGTTCTCGTACTGGATCGAGGAGCTGGCGACAGAAGTCTTGGCGCAGAACTTCTTGAAGTTCTCGGGCAGACGGGTCGACCACAGAACGGTCATGTTGGGCTCGGGGCTAGTGCCCATGTTCTCGAGCGTGTGCAGGTAGCGGTAGCTCATCTTGGTAACGAGCGTACGGCCGTCAACACCCATGCCGCCGATGGACTCGGTGACCCACTGCGGATCGCCGGTGAACAGGGCCTGGTACTCGGGGGTACGGGCAAACTTGACCATGCGGAGCTTCATGATGAAGTGATCCACGAACTCCTGGATCTGCTCCTCGGTGAAGGTACCGTTGGCAAGGTCGCGCTCAGCGTAGATGTCGATGAACGTGGAGGTACGGCCGATGGACATAGCGGCGCCGTTCTGCTCCTTAACGGCAGCGAGGTAGGCGAAGTACATCCACTGGATGGCCTCCTGCGTGTTGGTAGCAGGGTTGGAAATATCGAAACCATAGGTCTCGGCCATCATCTTGAGCTCGCCGAGGGCGCGGATCTGCTCCTGCAGCTCCTCACGGTCGCGGATGTTGTCGGCGGTCATGACCGTCGGGGTGGAAGCCTTCTGGGCCTCCTTGTCCTTAATCAGGTAGTCGACACCGTACAGGGCGACACGACGGTAGTCGCCGATGATGCGGCCGCGGCCATAGCCATCGGGCAGACCGGTGATGATGTGAGCCGAGCGGCAAGCACGCATCTCGGGGGTGTAAACATCGAAGACGCCAGCGTTGTGGGTCTTGCGCTCGAAGGTGTAGCGCTCGACAACGTTCTCGTCGACCTTGTAGCCGTGCTGGCTGGCGGCCTGGCAAGCGATGCGAATACCGCCGTTGACGTGCAGAGCGCGCTTGAGCGGCTTGTCGGTCTGGAGGCCGACGATGGTCTCCTTCTCGCGGTGGGCGTTATCGATGTAGCCAGCGGGGTGGCTCACGATACCCGTGACGATCTTGGTGTCCATATCGAGGACACCGCCCTGCTCGCGCTCCTTAAGCAGCAGGTCGAGAACCTCGCCCCACAGCTCCTTGGTACGCTCGGTCGGGCCGGCGAGGAACGACTCGTCGCCCTCATAGGGGGTGTAGTTCTTCTGGATGAAGTCTCGGACGTCAACCTCTCCCGTCCAAATGCCTTCCTTGAAGCCTTCCCATGCCTCCTGCATTGTGTAACCACGCTCCTAGTTACGTGTAATGCGGCGCTCTCTCACACCGCTGCTTATTGAATTCTTGAATTTTCGGCTTGCACTACCGGCTTCTTCCGTTCTTCACCACACGTTGGTGCAGGAAAAACGTTTGTCCACCTTGGAACTACAACCCAAAACCCAAGATTTCACCCATTTGAGAAGGATAACATAGCGACCCTCTCCATCTGGGCTGTTATATGTTTCTTTTTTTATATCATAAGGGCGTTTTTTACAAACCCGCAGGAAATGCGAGCGTGAACAACTACCGTTCACCGATTTGTTTAGTTTTTTCCTTGCCTTTGTACGACGTTCACTCTAGCTGTTATGCCAGCTTTAGCAGGGTAAAGTGCCTCTGAGTGGGCTTTAGGACGTGCTCAGAGATCTACCCCTAACTTTGCTGATACCGACGGTGTACGGAGGTCGCCTAAAGGTTGTTTTCTAGGCATGTCCCAAAATCTACCGTATAGGGTGCGCGTACGGGGGTATCATCTTTCACCGAAAATAGTTTCTAGTGTTAGGGGTTTTCGGTGGAAGATACCGATTTCCGTGAACTTGGGCGTCAGCTCCTTACCGAGTTCGGCAGCATGCATCAGCGCATTTCGCGCTTTGCGGACAAAGCCCTCGGCGGCGAGATGGCCGTCATGCGCGCCCTCATACTCGCCGGCGGTTCGCTCACGCCGAGCGAACTCGCTGATCGCGCCTGGGTCTCGAGTGCCCGCATCGCCAATATCCTACGCGCTCTCGAAGCCAAGGGCTGGGTCGAGCGCGAGCACTCAAAGACTGACCGTCGTCGCGTACACGTCATAGTGACCGACAAGGGATTCCAGGATCTCGAAATCAAACGTCGGGAATTCGAGGCCCGCACTGCGGCTTTCCTCGAGCAGCTCGGCGAAACAGATACCCAAGAGATGGTGCGCCTTCTTAGGCGTGCCAACGAAATTATCGACCGCAATCAAGAAAGGAGAGATGCCGAGTGAGGATTCTCAAGCTCTTTAAAAAGCATGTCCTGGCACTGTTCGCAGCTATCGTGCTTATCGTAATCAGCTGCAACGCCGATCTGGCGCTGCCTACCTATATGAGCGACATCGTCGACGTGGGCGTGCAGCAAGGCGGCATTGCCTCGCCCGTGCCCGACACCATTCGCGCCGAATCGCTCGACGACCTCGAACTCTTTATGAGCGCCAAGGACGCCAAGGCTGTGGAGGCCGTGTTTGGCAAGGCTGACAAAAACGGCATTCGAACGTACAAGGGTATCGAGGAAGAGCGTGCCGATGGAGGCAAGATTGCCGACATTATGAGCCTGCCCGAAACTGTCGTTCTTTCGCTCAACCAGGGCATTGACGCCAACTCCATGGGCGACATGATGGGTTCGTCCAGCGAGAAAGACAACAACGCTGCCCAGGCCATGCCCACCCCCGAGCAGATGGCTGCCATGACACCCGAACAGCTCGCCGAGATGCAGCAGAAGGCCGCAGCGGCGCAGAACATGCAAAAGCAGATTGATGCCGACGGCGGCAAGATCACCATGAAGGGCCTGCGTCTAGGCGTTGAAGGCGGCCTAATCGACCAGGGCAAGCTCGTCGAGGGCGCCAACGAGATGGCTGACAAAATGGGCTCCATGTCGGGCTCCATCGTCACTCAGCGCGCCGTGAGCTATGTACAGGACGAGTACAAGGCACAAGGCATCGACCCCGCCGACGTGCAGAACGCCTACCTGGGCCGCATGGCGACCACGATGTTTGGTCTGTGTCTGGTGTCGCTGGTCGCCACCATCCTGACCGGCGCCGTGGCTTCGCGCACCGCCTGCTCCATTGCCCGCGACCTGCGCCGCGAAACCTTCAACAAGGTTATGCACTTCTCGCCGGCCGAGGTGGGCAAGTTTAGTCAGGCCTCGCTCATCACTCGCTGCACCAACGACATTCAGCAGATTCAGATGGCCGCAACCCTGTTTATCCGCATGTGCCTGATGGCCCCCGTCATGGGCATCGTCGCCGTCATGCGCGTCCTGGCCAACCACACCGGCCTGGAGTGGACCATCGCCGTGGCCATCATCGCGGTCTCGGCCGTTGTCGGCGTGCTCATGGGCCTCACCATGCCCAAGTTCAAAAAGATGCAGGGCTTTGTGGACCGCGTGAACCTTACCGCCCGCGAACTGCTCGACGGCCTTATGCCCATCCGCTCGTTCAACCGCGAGGAGCATGAGCTCGAGCGTTTTGACAAGGCTTCGCTCGACCTGATGACCACGCAGCTCTACACCAACCGCGCCATGAGCTTTATGATGCCGCTCATGATGCTGGTCATGAATTGCATCACCGTGCTCATCGTCTGGTTTGGCGCGCAGGGCGTGTCCGACGGCGTGATGCAGGTCGGCAACATGATGGCGTTTATCTCCTACACCATGCAGATCGTCATGGCGTTTATGATCCTCACCATGGTTTCGGTCATCCTGCCCCGCGCCGAGGTCGCAGCCGAGCGCGTAGAAGAGGTCATCACTTGCCCCACGAGCATCAACGACCCTGCCTCGCCCAAACTGCCTGCGACCAGCGCGCCGCGCGGTGAGCTGTGCTTCCGCGACGTGAGCTTCCAGTATCCCGATGCCCGCGCCGATGTCATCAGCGGCGTGAACTTCACCACGCATGCCGGTCAGATGCTCGGCATCATTGGCTCCACGGGCTCGGGCAAGTCTACGCTCGTACAGCTGATTCCGCGCTTATACGACGTCACGGGCGGCAGCATTTCGCTCGACGGCATCGACGTGCGCGACATGACCCTTTCCGAGCTGCGCCGCCGCATCGGTTACATCCCGCAGCAGGGTCGCCTGTTCTCGGGCACTGTCGAGAGCAACCTCAAGTTTGCCGGCGACATGGTGAGCGATGATGACATGCACCGGGCGGCACGCATCGCCCAGGCCGAGGACTTTATCGCCGAGCGCGAGGGCGGCTACGACTCCCCCATCAGCCAGGGCGGTTCCAATGTTTCGGGCGGTCAGCGCCAGCGTCTGGCCATCGCCCGCGCGTTGGCCAAAAAGCCCGAGGTCGTGGTGTTCGATGACTCGTTTAGCGCCCTCGACTACAAGACCGACGCGCGTCTGCGCGAAGAGCTGGCCAAAAACGTTACCGACGCCGCACTCGTGGTCGTGGCCCAGCGCATCGCGACCATCATGCACGCCGATCAAATCATCGTGCTCGACGACGGCCACGTAGTGGGCACCGGCACGCACGAGGAGCTGCTGCGCAGCTGCCCGGCGTACCTGGAGATCGCACAGTCGCAGCTTTCCGCCGAGGAGCTGGGGCTTACCCAAGAAGAAATTGCAGCCGTCATGGAAGGAGGCGAGCGCTGATGGCAGACGAGACCAAGACTCAGATTCCCAAGCCCACCCGTCAGCGTGGTCCCATGGGCCGCATGCGTCGCGGCGAAAAGGCCAAGGACTTTAAGGGCACCATGAGGCAGCTGCTCGGCTATATCGGTCAGCATAAGATTGCCGTGTTTACCGCCGTCGCCTTTGCCGTGTGCTCGGTCATCTTTAACATTGTGGGGCCCAAGGTGCTCGGCCAGGTTACCACCAAACTGTTCGAGGGCCTGGTTGCCAAGGTAAACGGTACCGGCGACGTTGACTTTGCCTGGATTGCCAAGACGCTCGGCTTTTTGCTCTGCCTGTATCTGGCAAGCTCTGTCTGCAGCCTCATCCAAGGCTGGCTCATGACCGGCGTCACGCAAAAGATTTGTTACCGTATGCGCAAGGAGATCGCCGCCAAGATTGCCGTCGTGCCGATGAGCTACTTCAACGGCCACAGCAAGGGCGACGTGCTCAGCCGCATCACCAACGACGTCGATACGCTGGGCCAGTCGCTCAACCAGAGCGTGACGCAGCTCATCACCTCGGTGACGCAGATTATCGGCGTGCTCGTCATGATGCTTTCGATCAGTCTGCCACTTACCGGCGTCACCGTGCTCACGCTGCCGGCCGCCGCGATTATCCTGACCGTAATGATTCACTTCTCGCAGCCGTACTTCCGCGAGCAACAGCAGGTCCTGGGCACCGTCAACGGCATTATCGAGGAGGACTTTGCCGGCCAGAACGTCATTCAGGTGTTCGACCGCGCCGAGGCCTCGATCGAGGAGTTCGACCGTCAAAACGACCGTCTCTTTATTAGCGGCTGGCGTTCGCAGTTCCTGTCGGGCCTGATGATGCCGCTTATGAGCCTGGTGGGCAACATGGGCTACGTGGGCGTCGTCGTGGTGGGCGCGCAGCTCGCGCTGACCGGCAATGCCACGCCCGGCGACATCCAGAGCTTTATCCAGTACGTTCGCAACTTTACGCAACCCGTGCAGCAGCTGGGCAACGTGAGCAACACGATGCAGTCGATGGCCGCCGCCACCGAGCGCGTCTTTGAGTTCCTGGCCGCGCCCGAGGAAGAGCAGAAGGCCGACGCGCAGATTCCCGAGAAGCGCCCCGGCCACGTGGAGTTTGACCATGTCAAGTTTGGCTACACGCCCGACAAGACCATCATCCACGACTTTAGCTGCGA
>OGQX01002886.1_pt1 | contig 12458 bp, 9 predicted proteins | sample 1553291 | NCBI WGS metagenome assembly OGQX01 (sample SAMEA2580030, study PRJEB22360) | human gut metagenome | biome: human gut; feature: human-associated habitat; material: faeces | place: Denmark | collected 2008/2010
CACGGTTCTGGATCAGCTCCGCATAAAGTCCGCCATCTGCCGCATGATTAATGTCTTCAAAAAAAATGCCGAAGAGATCGCCTGTTGCTTCTCTTTTTTCCTTTGTGTTAATCTGAAATGTCTGCATGGCTCACTATTTCCTTTCCTTATAATAGACTTAATAAACCATACCACATTCTCACGAAAGCATCAACATTTTTAATTAAATTTGTGCAAAAAAGGCAGTTTCAGGAAATATTCCCAAAACTGCCTTTTTCATTATTTTTTATCTGTAGTAATCAAAAATTAGTTTGCTGCGCTTGCGCTCTCAGCCTCAGAAGATGCTTCCTCAGATGCTGCCTCGCTGGAAGCTGCCTCAGACTTAGCCTCGGTCTTAGCCTCAGTTGCCTTCTCGGTAGCCTTTTCAGTTGCCTTCTCGGTAGCCTTCTCAGTCTTAGCTTCGGTCTTAGCCTCAGTCTGTACCTCTGCCTTTGTGCTAGCTGCGGTAGTAGTCTTCTTATCAGCGCTTCCGCATCCTGTCATCATTGCTGCTGCCATAGCGATTACTGCGATAGATGTAATAAACTTTCTCATGATTTTTGTTCCTCCTATTTATAACTATTAAATATGCTTAACAGTTAATGTCCTTTGCTGCAAAAGTGATCTCCTCTTACCACTTCTGCTGACAATTGCTATACTAGTCCTTTTTTTTAATAGTGTCAATAGGTAATGTAAAATTTTTGAGAAATTTAAGTAAGCCTTAAAGATTTAATGCCATTATTGTCCAGACATTGTTGGCTGATTAGCCTGTTGTGCAATTGAATTAAGTGTAATTTCCTCTTGTGTCTGCGCATCAGTCAGCTTCATTGCCTGAGTTTCTTCATCTACACTAACCGTAAAGGTACGAACCTGGTCAATATTTGCCTCATCCATTCCCTTCCACTCCATCGTAAAGGTACCATCATCCTCACCCGGCTTGCAGCTGTAACGAAAATGAGTATCAATTCCTGCATCTGGTGATACAAGTGACTGAACAGTTAAGATTCTGCTGTAGTTATCAAACTGATATGAAGCACTTTCTGTCATCCAGATATCTTTGATGGATTCTGAAAGCTCACGCTCCTCTACGCTCTCATATACATTTATGTAGCGTCCATCTGTAATCTTTTCACTAGAGCGAACCTGCGCTGCAATTCCATAGTCATTGTCAGATTCACTAAGAAGTACAGTCACAGCACCATCCATCATGCCTGTTGGAGCATCATAGGAATCAAAGAAGGTATAGCCGCTTCCATTTTGTCCCTTTGGAAGATAGCCCTTTGTAAGTGTTTCTGCAAATGAAACTTCATTAATGTAATACCATCCATCTGCATAATAAACATCCTCAACACCTGTATTTGCCGGACAATAATCCTGCATCCAGATACCCGTAAGATTCAAAATAGCTCTTCTTGTGCTAAGCTCAGGTATACGAATCCATCCTTCTTGAGCCTGTTCTGACACAATGCCAAGCAAGCTGGCTGCCTCACCGCCTGCCTTTGCACTAACGCCAAGACGTCCAATGATGCCAGAATACAAAGTGTTGTTTGCCTCTGATGCATTAAAATCAGGAACAAGCTTACAGATCATCTGTAAAAATGCTGCCTTTTGCTCATCATTTACTGCACCTCCTGTAAATGTAAGTGAACCAAGGCCGCTGCCCCAATCAGCTACCCATCCAGAAGCCAGCTTACTCATATATGTTGTACGGCTAAATGCACACACAATTGATGGTGATGATCCATCTGCAAATGCCTGACTTCCCATTTTTCTAACATCTGCCGGGATAGTAAGTGATGTAAGACGCATACAGCCTGCAAATGCACGACTTCCTATTGTACGAAGAGCTGATGGAAGCACAAGACCCTCGCCAACGCCGCTTCCCTCAAATGCATTGTCGCAGATCGTTAGAAGTGACTGTGCAAAATCAACTGTCTGAAGTGATACGTCATTTTGGAATGCAGCCGCACCAATGTAGCGAATCCCCTCTGGGATCGATACATTCTTCAACTCTGTACAGTTGCGGAAGGTACGCTCTCTTACAGCCTGGATTGCCGCCGGCACCTGCGCATAGACTAACTTTGTACAATCAGCAAATGCTCCTGCTCCAAGATAAGTTACGCTCTGCGGCAAGTTAGCATTTACAATACCTGAGCCTGTAAAGCTCTCTGCGCCAACTGCTGTCAGCGTCTGTGGAAATGTAAATGAAGAAAGTGCAGATGTTTCTGCAAATGCACGGCTTCCAATTGACGTAAGCGCACTCGAAGTCTGCACTGTTGTGAGTGAACTGCAGTTTTCAAATAAGCCTGAACTAATTCTTGTAATTGCCTGCGGCAATGTCGCAGATGTAAGGCTTGTACAGCCAGAAAATGCACTTGCACCAAGATATGTTACATTCTGCGGAACCAAAATTGAAGAAAGTGCGCTGCAATTTTGGAATGCGCCGCCCTCAATAAATGTCATGCTCTCTGGAAGTGTAATCTGTTTTAATGCAGTACAATTTTGGAATGCACCATAGCGAATCGTCGTAAGTGTTGATGGCAGCTGTACTTTCTGAACTGGCGTATTGGCAAATGCAAGTGTACAGATCGTTGTAGTTCCTCCCTGAACAATAACATCTGTATAAGGAACAAGCTGTGTTGCCACACCTGATTTTGCCAACTCGGCTGCATCTTTGTCACTTAAAGATCCAGTCGGCTGCTCTGACTGCACGATAATCTCAGCCGGCACACGATACAGCAAATCATTGATGTAAATCATCTCATGCTTTCGATCTTCATACCATTTTGTTCCGTCAAACGCGTTTGCTACAATATCTCGCACACTCTTTGGAATCTCAATCTGACTTAAAGCACTGCAATTTTTAAATGCATTAGAGCCAATATAGCTTACGCCGTCCGGCACAACTATAGCAGCCAGATTAACACGATTAATAAAAGCTTCCTCAGCAATAACAGTCGTTCCCTGCCTGATAGAAACAGTTACCGCATCGCTCTGACAGCGATAGAGGATACTGTTAATATATACAAGCTCTCCAGTCAATGTTGAATCATATGGTGTGCCTTCAAATAAATTGGCACCTACCTGCGTAACGCTTGTCGGAATCTGTACGCGAACAAGAGCGCTGCATCCTGCAAATGCTTCTCTTCCTATATAAGTAACACCCTCTGGAATCACCACGTCAGTAATCATGGTCTGTCCGCGAAATGCACCTGCTGCTATGGAAGTAACTTTTGCACCGCCATAAGTTTCTGGAATCTCAACAACACTTCTTGAACCGTCAAATCCTGTAATGCTGACAGTCTGTCCATCCTCGCTAAAGCTAAATGTCAGTCCCTTTGTATCCTCCTTAGGTGCCTGCTCAGACCACTCTGGTTCCTCCGTTGTCGTCTCCTCTGGTGTAGTTTCTTCTGTAGTTTCTTCTGTACTCTCTTCCTCGCTAGTTTCTTCCTCACTAGTTTCTTCCTCGGTGCTAGCCTCTGCACTGCTTTGTGGTGTGCTTTCCTGCGTGGAAGATTCTTCCTGTGATGATGTCGGTGTTATACTTTCACTAGGTGTCTGGGAGGACGTTTCCGGTACACTTTCTGATGAGCTTTCAGTTGGTATCTGCAAAGACGTCTCTGGAATACTCTCTGTCGCCAAAGCCTCTGATGTCAGGTTCCCCAATATAGTCTGCTCTTCTATTGTCTGTGTCTGCGTTTCCTGTTTAATATTTTCAGTAGTTTCCTCCGCAAATGAATACTGCGGTATGTAAGAAACGGTCATCGCAGCAGCCATCGTCCATACGGACGCCTTCTTCTTCCATGATCTTTTCATAGTGTTCCCTTCCTTTCTCTTAAACAAAAAGAGCCGGTTTTTAACCGGCTCCCATAAATAATCCGGCAATAACTCTTTTCTAAGTTTATATTACCAGAGATTATGTCAAATAAGTACTTTCAATGTCCTTACATCTCTTAAGAATCTCTTACGATGCCTGGTCAAACTGGCTGTTGTACAGATCAGCGTAAAAGCCCTTCTTTGCCAAAAGTTCTTCGTGCGTTCCGCTTTCAATTACATCTCCATCCTTTAACACAAGGATAAGATCGGCATTTTTGATTGTGGAAAGACGATGTGCAATAACAAAAGAAGTACGATTCTTCATCAGCTCGTCCATTGCATTTTGGATTTGAAGCTCTGTTCTTGTATCGACAGAGCTTGTTGCCTCATCGAGAATCAACATAGGCTTGTCAGCGATCATTGCACGGGCAATTGTTAACTGCTGCTTCTGACCTTGTGACAGATTAACCTGATCATTAAGCACTGTATCATAGCCATTCTGCAGTGTTCTCACAAAATGGTCAAGACCAACAGCGCGGCATGCCTCCTTCATGCGCTCATCAGAGACATTTGGCGTACAATATACAAGATTTTCTCTAACAGTACCCTCAAACAGCCATGTGTCCTGAAGAACCATACAAAACTGAGAATGAACCATTTCACGTTTTACCTGATTAGTCGGAATGCCATCAATGCAGATTTTTCCGCCCTGAATCTCATAAAAACGCATAAGCAGATTGACAAGTGTTGTCTTTCCTGCTCCCGTTGGACCGACAATGGCAATTTTTTGTCCAGCCTTTGCCTGTGCAGAAAAATCATGGATAATCACGCGATCTTCATCATAGCCAAACTTTACATGTTCAAATGATACATCACCCTTTACATTGTCAAGCGTCTTTGTCTTATTGCTCTCGTCATCCATCTCCTTTGCCTCAAGAAACTCAAAGACACGCTCACCTGCTGCTGCCGCTGACTGTAAAGACTGTGCCGCCTGTGCGATCTGAGATAACGGCTGTGTAAAATAACGCACATACATCATAAATGCAACGATTACTTCAAAGCCAATAGTTCCCTTCATAGTCAGCACTGCACCTGCCACACAGACTGCCACATAGCCTAAGTTTCCGATAAATGTCATAATAGGCGGCATGAGTCCGGCAAGGCACTGTGCACGAAATGCACTTTCTCTTAAATTATTATTCATGCGCTCAAATTCTGCTGTTGCCTGCGCTTCTCCATTATATGCCTTTACAACTGTATGACCTGTGTAAATTTCCTCAATGTGACCGTTGATCTCACCAAGGCAGCGCTGCTGGCGCACGAAATATCTGCTGGAGCGCTTTGCAATAACTGTCATAAGTACAAAGCCAATCAATGTCGCCACAATTGCAGTGATCGTCATAATCACATCTGTTTTAAACATCATAAAAAGTGAACCGACAAAAAGCGTAACTGCGGAGACAAGATTTCCGATGCTTTGATTCATAGACTGTGATATCGTATCAACATCATTTGTGACACGTGAGAGGATATCACCTGTCGTAGAGCGGCTGTAATAGCTCATCGGCAGACGGTTAATTTTTCCTGAAATATCACCTCTAAGCTTTTTTGAAATATTTTGTGTCACTGTTGCCATAATCCACTGCTGACCAAATGACAGCAAAGCACCGCACACATAAAATGCAATTAATGTAAATCCAATCTTAGAAACAGCGTCCATATCAACGCCTGTTACAAGACCTTTTCCAATTTCCTTTGTCATCTCTGACAGCTTATCTGGTCCAAGAAGCGTCAAAACCGTGCCTCCTGCCGCGCAGATAAGTGCAATGATCACAACCGGAAGATAGCTTTTGCAATACGAAATCAGATTTGACCATGTTCCTTTAAAATCAGATGCCTTCTCAGCAGGACCTCTTCCCATGCCAGGTCCACGCATACCGCCTCTTCTGCCCGGGCGGTTCTGTCCAGGGGTATATTCTTTATTTTCCATTATGCAAGCTCCTCCTTTGACAGCTGTGAATATGCGATCTGACGGTATACCTCGCAAGTTTCCATCAGCTCATTGTGCTTGCCCATTCCGGCAATCTTTCCATCATCAAGCACAATAATCTTGTCCGCATCGCGTATAGTACCAATTCGCTGTGCCACAATGAAACGCGTTGCATCTGCACAAGTTTTTCTTAATGTATCGCGAAGAACACGATCTGTCTTGTAGTCAAGTGCTGAAAATGAATCATCAAAAATTAAAATCTCCGGGTGACGGCATATCGCACGTGCAATTGACAGACGCTGCTTTTGTCCTCCTGAAAAATTAGATCCTCCCTGTGCCACAAAAGCATCTACGCCGCCCTCTGTCTTATCTACAAATTCCTTTGCCTGCGCAGTCTCAATTGCCTGCTTAACAACATCATCAGTAAAGCCTTTTGTACCATTATCTCCATAGGCAACGTTGCTTTTAATGCTTCCTGTAAATAAAACAGCCTTCTGTGAAACATATCCAATCTTATTTCTAAGTGCCTTCTGTGTATATTCCTTTACGTTAACGCCATCGACAAGCACCTCTCCCTTTGTCGCATCGTAAAAACGCGGAATCATGTTGATCACAGTACTCTTTCCACAGCCGGTTGAACCAATAAAGGCAATTGTCTCACCCTTATGAGCAGTAAAGGAAATGTCCTCAATGACATCCTTCTCTGCATCTGGATAACAAAAAGATACATTGCGAAACTCAACTTCACCCTTTTTGCCGTCAATTCCATTCTCTTTTGTGCCATCCTTAATCGAGAGCGGCATATCAAGCACTTCATTAATACGCTTTGCTGATACGCTCGCACGTGGAAGAAGCACGAAAATCATGACAAGCATCATAAATGACATAACGACCTGCATAGCATACTGAGTAAATACGATCATATCTGAGAAGATAGTCAGCTTATCAAACATCTGAGCATTGCTGATCAAATAAGCGCCGATCCAATAAATTGCTAACATCAATCCATTCATTACCATCTGGATTCCCGGCATCATAGTTCCCATAGTGCGGTTTGCAAACAGCTGCGTTTTCGTCAGCTCATCATTTGCATCATTAAATTTCTTCTGCTGATAACCTTCTGCATTGTAAGCACGAACTACATTTAAGCCTGTCAAATTTTCTCTAGTGACACGGTTTAAATTATCTGTCAGACTCTGCAGCTTTTTAAACTTTGGAAGCGCAACAGCCACGCAAACACAAACAAAGCTAAGCAGTACAACAACAGCCACACCAGTTGAAGCAGTCCACTGCCAGTTCTTTGTAGAAATCTTGCACAGTGCCCACACTGCCATTATAGGAGCCTTAAGTAAAACCTCCAGGCCCATAACAATCAGCATCTGTACCTGTGTAATATCATTTGTAGAACGTGTAATTAAACTTGCAGTAGAGAAATTTCCAATTTCTTCCATTGAAAAGGACTGCACCTTATGAAAAACCTGTCCTCTTAAATTGGCAGAAAAATTAGATGAAATTTTTGATGCACATATTGATGTACATACTGCCGCAAGCAAACTTCCTAGTGCACATGCAAGCATCTTGCCTCCTGCTATCAAAATATCATTCATCTTACTGCCCTTAGTCTGGACAAGCTTTGTAATTTCAGACATATAATCTGGCATTGTCAGACTAAGCCACACCTGCACGATAATAAACACAAATGCAACTGCCGCCAGAATAAAATCTTTCCATGTAAGCTTCTTTAACAACTTAACCATTATCTGCTGCTCCCTTCTTTTTAGATAGAAACTATTATAGCGTTCAAAATAGAACAGTCAATACAATTTATATAAAATTTAGATTGTTTATAAAAAAAACGAAAAGAGGCAGACTCTTCATCTGCCCCTTTTTTGCTCTAATTTAATTCATCCCTGCTCATGCACACCTGTAACAGAAAATACAACCCACTCTGCGATATTTGTCGCATGATCTCCGATTCGCTCAAAATACTTTGCAATCATCAAAAGATCAAGTGCATACTCGCCGTCCTTTGGATTTTCTGAGATCATTTGAATAAGCGACTCCTTTACCTTTAAGAAAAGATCATCGACCACATCATCGTGCTGAATTGTTGCCTCTGCCATTGCTACATCACGCTTTACATAAGCCTCAACACTCTCTGTCACCATACGCATTGCAGCTACTGCCATCTGACAAATATACTGTGCATCCGTTCCGATTCTTCCATTTAAGAATCCAATAATCTCTGCAATGTCGGATGCCTGATCACCGATACGTTCCATATCTGTAATCATCTTAAGTGCTGCTGAGATCTGTCTTAAATCTCTCGCAACTGGCTGCTGCTGTAGCAAAAGCTTTAAACAAAGCGACTCGATAGTGCGCTCCATCTGGTCAATCTCACTGTCTATCGGTGCTATCTTTGCTGCTGTCTGTCCATCTGCATTTGCCAGTGCCTTTGCCGCTAATGCTAACGCCTCCTCACAAAGCGATCCCATCTTTGTCAGATCACGATTCAAAAGCGCTAGCTGCTCGTCAAACTTGCTTCTCATGTCTTCACCTCACTTTTTTTATTTCCATTAGCCAAAACGTCCTGTAATATAATCCTCAGTTCTCTTATCCTTTGGCTGCTCGAAGATCTTCTGTGTCTCACCATACTCTATCAGATCACCAAGCAGGAAAAATGCGGTGTAATCAGAAATACGCACGGCCTGCTGCATGTTATGCGTAACCATAACAATTGTGTACTGTGATTTTAATTCACTTGCCAGCTCTTCTATCTTTGATGTAGAAATCGGGTCAAGCGCACTTGTTGGCTCATCCATCAAAAGTACATCTGGTTCAACAGCAAGTGCTCGTGCAATACAAAGTCTTTGCTGCTGTCCTCCTGATAAGCTAAGTGCCGATTTTTTCAAGTTATCCTTTACTTCATTCCAGATAGCTGCGCCCTTCAAGGAATTTTCCACGATCTCATCAAGCTTTGCACGGCTTGTAATTCCATGGGTGCGCGGTCCGTATGCGATATTGTCATAGATGCTCATTGGAAATGGATTTGGCTTTTGGAATACCATTCCGATATTTCTGCGAAGCTCATTGACATTTAACTTTGGATCAAAAATGTCCTCGCCGCGATAACGAAGATCGCCTGTAATCTTCACACCAGGCACCAGATCATTCATTCTGTTTAACGACTTTAAGAATGTGGATTTACCACAGCCAGAAGGACCAATCAGCGCCGTAATACTCTTCTCCTCAATATTGATATTAATATTTTTTAATGCCTGCACCTGTCCATACCACAGACACATATCCTTTACAGTAATTACGCTGCTCACTGACTCTTCCTCCTCTGAAAATACTTACCTAACAAAGTTGCAGTTAAATTGATAAACACGGTTAATACCATTAAGATTGCTGCAATAGCAAATGCAACACCAAACTCACCCTGCTCCTTAGCATACATGTAAAGCGCAACTGTAAGTGTTGCACCTGCACTGTGAAGACCATCTATCATTCCATTTACTGCATGTGCAAGACCTGCGGTGAAAAGAAGCGCTGCTGACTCACCGATAATTCTTCCGACAGAAAGAATACATCCTGTCACTACACCATCAATACATCCTGGAAGTACAACGGTACGAATAACTCTCCACTTTCCTGCGCCAAGTCCAAAGGCACCCTCACGGTAGCTTTGCGGAACTGTCTTTAAGCTCTCCTGGGTTGTTCGCATGATAGTTGGAAGATTCATGATAACAAGAGTAAGCGCACCTGCTAAAAGAGATGTCTGCAAGCTTAAAAACTGACAGAAAAACAGCATTCCGACAAGACCATATATAATAGAAGGAATACCTGAAAGTGTCTCTGCTGCATACTCGATCATGCCAACTATTTTTTTGTTTGTGGCATACTCAGTCAGATATATTGCAGCACCAACACCAAGCGGAAGTACAATTACAAGTGTTGCAATTACAATATAAAGTGTATTTAAAATATCAGGCAAAATACCAATGTTGTCATCGAGGTAGCTTGGAGATGTGGACACCAGCTTCCAGCTTATATTCGGAACACCTCTATATAATACATATCCGATCATAAACAATACAAGTCCACATGTAATTGTTATGGAAAGCCCCATCAAAAACTTCATCAGACCTATATAAAGCTTGCGCTTTACCCCTGGTCCATTCTTTGCAGTGGCACGCACTGTCATTACCGATTTTACATTTGCTGTCTGCGACGCCCCTATTGCTTCCTGTTTTGTCATCTTACTCACTCCTTTTATGAATCCGTTTTTCAGGCTTTCTCATGCTTTAAGAAAAAATTCAGTGTTGCATTGATCAGCATGATGAACAAAAACAGCACTAACGCAATTGAAAACAGCGCCTGTCTTTGCAGTCCTGCTGAATATGACATCTCACTGGCAACAGCAGTCGTCAAAAAACGAACACTCTGGAACAATGACGGCATATTTGGAACATTTCCTGAAACCATCATAACTGCCATTGCCTCGCCAATTGCACGGCCCACACCTAATACAACTGCTGCTGCGATACCACTTCTTGCAGCCGGAACTGACACCTTAAAATATGTCTCAATATCTGTCGCACCAAGTGCAAGTGATGCGTCCTCATATTCCTTTGGCACTGCCTCAAGCGCATTCAGTGAAACCTTAATGATAGACGGCAAAATCATGATTGCAAGTACGATAATCGCTGCCAGAAGGCTTGCACCATCTGGCACATTAAACAATTTGCGGATACCAGGCACAAGAATCAGCATACCGACAAGACCATAAACAACAGACGGAATACCTGCTAAAAGGCTGACAGCTGTCTCAATAACACCTCTTACCTTTGGTGATGCAATCTTTGCCAGGTAGACAGATGTGAAAAATCCGACTGGAACACCAAGCAAAATTGCACCTCCTGTTCCGTAAATACTTGTCATGATAAACGGTAAGATTCCAAATGATGGCTCAGAGGCGGTCGATGCCCATTTTGTGCCAAATAAAAACTGAAACAGACCAATTTTTGCGATTGCCGGCACACCGGAAATTACAAGATAAACTGTAATTAACAATACACATCCGACCGTAATCAGTCCGAGAATCAAAAATATGCCATGTACTACTGTCTCTAACAGACTCTCTTTGCTCTTCATAAATCCTCGCACCCTTCCAATTGTGATTATTCTGCTACCGCAACAGCACCTGCTGCCAAGATAATATCTGCTGCATCCTTTGAAGTTACATAATCGAAGAATGCCTGTGCTGCCTCTGATAATTCAGTACCATCCTTTGTAACAAGAACGAATGGACGCTGTACCTTATAAGAACCATCCTTTACTGTTTCCTCAGTTGCCTCAACACCATCTACTGATACCTTCTTTACAGTATCCTTTACTGCTGCTAAAGATGCATATCCGATTGCACCTGGATTGCTGGAAACAGTTGTGATAACATCACCTGTAGATGTAAGCTCCTGACGATACTTGCAGGAATCAGATGTACCTGTAATAGACTCGAAACCATCTCTTGTACCACTTCCTGCCTCACGGCCAATCAGAACGATATCAGCATCCTCTCCGCCAACTTCACTCCAATTTGTGATCTCGCCAGTGTAAATCTTTGCGATATCATCAAGAGAAAGATCCTCTACTGTATTCTCCTTATTAACAATGATTGCAATACCATCAAGTGCCAGTGTAGTTTCTACTAAGCCCTGGCTCTTCTCCTCATCCTTTAATGCACGGCTGGAAAGACCGATATCGCAGCGTCCCTCAGATACAGCAGTGATTCCAGAACCAGAACCAGTTGGGTTGTAAGTAAAGGTAGCATCTGGATTTGCCTTTGTAAATGCCTCACCAAGAGCACCGATTACCTTCTCCATAGAAGTAGAACCATCAGTTGCAACGCTTCCAGATACAGGAGTCTGGGCATCTGCCTTAGACTCAGCTGCTGCAGCAGATGTATCCTTAGCCTCTGCCTTGGCCTCAGTCTTAGCTTCTGTAGAAGCGGTAGTTGCTGCTGTTGATGCTGTTGACGCGGTGGTTGCTGCTGTTGACGCTGTAGTCTCCTTTTTATCTGTCTTTCCGCATGCGGTCAATGTTGAAATTGCAAGAGCTGCGGTTACTGCCATTGTGATCATCTTTCTCATAATAAAAACTTCCTTTCTGTTTCTACCCATTTTGTTGTGTTTGTTTTGTTTTCTCTTAACGCCACTAATCTTATTGTTTCTTTGTAAAATCAGAAAGCAGTGATATGTCAAATCTATGTAAAAAAATAAAAAGAGCCACCAGGGACACGTAATGTCCCCGATAGCTCCTAACTATCGTCAGGCTTTATCATACTCTCTTAATTGAATATCCAGATGAATAACATCATATTGATTCAAATGCTTTTTAAAATCAGACGCCTCGCTGATTTTCAACCCCGCAAACAAATCTTGTGAATCACACCCTTTGCTGTAATATGCTGTGAGCATATTTGCGGTTATTGATTTGCCAAATCGACGCGGACGGCTATTACAGATATATCCCTGCAAAGTATTCATTACCTTATTTGTATACTCCAGCATTTCAGTCTTATCAACTTGACATACTCCCACGGTTAAAACCGTGGGATTCCTTAGATTCTGGC
>OGQX01002887.1_pt1 | contig 12457 bp, 17 predicted proteins | sample 1553291 | NCBI WGS metagenome assembly OGQX01 (sample SAMEA2580030, study PRJEB22360) | human gut metagenome | biome: human gut; feature: human-associated habitat; material: faeces | place: Denmark | collected 2008/2010
CTTTACAACTAATATATTTTTCATTAACAATCATCATTAACTTGTATGTTATAATAAACTTGTGAATAGTCCAGAGCAAGCCCCGGAAGGGCGGACGTGCGTAGCTCGCGCAAGAAATTCACGGGAGGGTAATGGTTGGGAATTATTAATGAGGTGTAATATGATATCAGGAATAGATATAAGTCAATATCAAGGAAGCGCATTTAACACAGAGAAAGCAAAAGATGAGGGGTTCGAATTTTGCATATGTAGACTTGGAGGAGGGCTGCCGGGATTTATTCAAGATAAGTATTTTTTGGATAACTACATAAACTGCAAAGAACAAGGTCTGAAAGTTGGGGCTTATGTATACGCAAACGGTCTTAATGAAGAAAATTATTTCCTTGATGTTTTTGCTTATGAGACTGCGAGTAGACTTGACACTTTACAATTAGAATATCCGGTATTTTTAGACGTAGAAGCTAACAGTTGGAGAAATCGCACTAAAGAAGTTAATACAGCAGTCATTAAAAGAATACTTGATAAAATGGAATCATATAATCTTTTTGTTGGCGTATATTCCTCTCAGGATTGGTTCAAAAACTGTGTAAATTATGATGAGTTGTATGGCAGATATGTATGCTGGGTTGCTAAATGGAGCATTAACCCGCCGACAATAGGATATGATTTATGGCAGTATGGAGGCGAGACGAATCTAATACGTTCTAATATGGTTGCGGGCGTAATATGCGACCAGAACTACAGCAAATATGATTATTCTGAAATAATACCGAAAACTAATTGCAATGGTTGGACGGATTTGACCTATGATGTAAACGGAGACGGTAAAGTAAATAGTAAAGATATTGTTGCAGAGATGAAAGCAATTGCAAATGGAACAGGGGGTAAGGATGTAAACGGAGACTGTAAAGTAAACAGTAAAGACATTGTGAAAATAATGAAGGAGATAGCCGATAAATGACCTTTACAGATGTTACTCAAATTATAGCAAATTTAGGTTTTCCTATTGCTGCATGTATAGCATTGTATATAATGAATACCAAAACAATTAATAAATTAACAGAAGCTGTTGAAGAATTAAAAAAATTAGTGGAGAGGTTGCACAATGGAAATTAAAGATATATTTAAACTAATAGACGCGGGATTTACAAAAGAAGATATTATAGAAATGTCTAAACCCGCAGAAACGGTAGCGGATATTTCGCAGGCGAAGTCTGAAACCATAACGCCGGAGGTGAAGACTGAATCAATAACGCCGGAAGAAACACATTCGGGGAATATTGATTATATAAAAGATTTACAGAAGAGTATTGACGATTTGAAGAAAACAATTATTGCTACTAATCAGCTTCGCGATTTAGGCGGAGAGAAGAATACAACTATAGACGATATAAACGACTATATTATTAACGGAAGGAATAAGAAATAATGGCAAGTGTAAATGAATTAAATTTTAATCAAGTATCAACGCTTTTGACATCTATTGTTAAGCAAGCGACAGGACAGAGCGTACTTACTCCTACTAATACAAGTGATTTTGTATCAGTAGCTACAACAGCGCTAAAGAATGGCGTTGACCCGGTAATGTCAGCAATCACACAGATGGTTGCACGTACTATATTTTCGATTAGACCATATTCCGAAAAATTCAAGGGTTTAAGAGTGTCTTCGGAACGTTGGGGCAATATTGTCCGCAAACTCAATATTGCCGACGGAGCGTATATTGATGATACATCATTTGCTTTGCCCGAGGACGGACAGAGCGTAGATATGTATAAACTCCGCCGTCCAAATATATTGCAGACTAACTTCTATGGCGCGAATGTGTTCAGTATTGAACGGTCATATTTTAGGGAACAGTTGGAATGCGCGTTTACCAGTCCAGAGGAGTTATCAAGCTTCTACAGCATGGTGACAGGTAATATTATGGACATGATAGAGACAGCACATGAAAACCTTAAACGTGCAACTCTTTCTAACCTTATCGGCGGAATTGTGTCCGGCGGGGGTAACGAACAGAATGTTCATTTGCTGACTGAATATAACGCAAAGACCGGAGGGGAATATACAGCGGTAACCATTATGGCACCGGATGTATACCCTGATTTCATGAAATTTGTATATGCTCGAATAGCTACAGTTTCAGCGCTTCTTACAGAACGTTTACAGCTTCATCATATCAATGTTACGGGCAAAGCTATTACACGTCATACACCTTATGAAAACCAGAGATTGTATATGTATGCTCCGGCAATGTATGAAAGCACAGCTCGCGCAATAGCCGATACTTATCATGACACATTCCTGCGTTATGCTGACCATGAAACGGTTAATTTTTGGCAGGCTGTAGACACTCCAGACACTATTAATGTTACCCCGTCGTATCTCAAGGCTGACGGAACTATTACTACGCCAAGTGATGCAGTGTCGGTTCCGAAGGTGTTCGCTCTTCTTTGTGATGAGGAAAGCTGCGGAATGACAGTATGCAATGAATGGAGTGCAACAAGTCCGCTTAATATTTCAGGCGGTTATTATAATGTTGCATGGCATTTTACGGACAGATTTTGGAACGACTTTACCGAAAATGCTGTAGTATTTACAATGGATTAATATTATGCAAGTTACGTTATATTCAGGATTTGGAAAGCGGAATAATTCAACCAAAACACCCCCCACAGAGGGGGTTACATACACCGGAACGCTGAAAGATAATTGTACAATACTAAAACCTATCATTATCTTTCAGGCTGCCGGGGCGGCTGATTATTTCCCTGCAAGATATAATTACGCTTATATTGATGCTTTTGAGAGATATTATTTTATAACGGAATGTGAATGGGTGGAACGGAATTGGATTGCAACACTTGAAGTTGACCCTATGGCAACATATAAGGGCGATATTGGAACAGGCAAATATTATGTAGAGCGTTGCAGTGGAACATTTAACGGACGTATTGTTGATACTGTATATCCTGTTTTAACTAATCCTACTGTCAATATAACCGATATTGACTCTCCATGGATTGATGAAACCTATTATATTGTAGGTATAAGTGGTGGTGGAGGTTCAACAGGGGTCACTTACTATATTTTTTCATCCTCTCAATATTCAGCATTTATTCAGAACATATATAATAGTAATTCGTGGTGGAATGCTTCAACCGCAGATATTACTTACGACCCCTCAATATTCAATCCGCTGGATTTTATAAAATCAATAAGATTGTACAGAAGTTCATTTGGCGGAACTGTGGTAGACAGTGTAAATATGGGATATTGGAGCGTGCCTGCCACATGTAGGATAATACCTGATACACAAGCATATTCAAGCGTGCAAAGAACAATTACATTGCCACAACATCCGCAGACTACAAGTCGGGGCAGCTATGTGAATTCAGATTTATATACTAAGCGCATATTATCAATTAAACCCTTTGGCAAGATTCCTTTGGATTGTAGTCTAATCGCTAATGAAACGTCTATTAAAATTTATATTGGTATAGATGCATATTCTGGCCGGGGGTGGTTACGTGTATCTAATGGTTCAAATTCTATGATAATTGCTGAAGCAGAGGCACAGGTTGGAGTAGATGTGCTTCTTAATGTTCAGGCCGTATCAGAACTTTCACGAGCAACAGCGATAGCTAATTCAGCTTCAAGTATTATTAGCACATTAACAGGAAGCGGGTCAAATATGACTATCGAAACAGGCGTTAGTAACTGGGCGGCAATTGCCGGAGTACCGCTCATTCGTGAGACTGGAACAGGTGGGGATTTAGCAACATTTTCTTTTGCTAACAGTAATAGATTATGTTCAGCATTTTATTCAATAGCTGACGAATATAATTCAGAGTTTGGCCGTCCATATTGCGCGCCGGCGGTATTGAACACTGTAGGAGGTTATATTAAGTGTGCAAATGCAGAGGTTGAATTCCCATGTCTTGCACCGGAACGCGCAAAAATTGAAGAATATTTGAATGGGGGATTTTTCTATGAATAGTGTGCCGTATTCATACGGTAATATCATGCTTGAAACGGCACCTGTTACGCCGTCAACAATACATGTAACGAATACAGCTTTATCAGCATTCTTCAGGCGTTATTTATTTTCTGATTTATTAAGTGTTTGGGAATGGGAAATCCCGGAGAATTGGGATAGCAATTATTTCAAAGCTGTACTATTCTCATGGGGGTATTTTGCAGTTATTGATACTCCAGCATTCGGTATAATTCCACAACAGGCCGGGTTAAAGGGATATAATGTACAATATCAACCGACTAATGCTGTAATTTCTAATCCGAGAATCAATCAAATACTTGAACCTTTAATCGGTGAAGAATGCGCAGTAATCAGAATACGTCCCGATTACTGCGGAATGCTCGACCTTGTAAATTATTACGGTGATATGATGGCGTTAACTGCCGAAACACTTGATACTAATATACTGAATTCAAAACTTGCTTATGTCTTCGCTTCTGATAATAAAGCTGGAGCAGAAACATTTAAGAAGTTTATGGATAAAATTGCCAGTGGTGAACCTGCGGCATTTATAGATAAAAATTTATTTGATGAAGAACATAACCCCCACTGGGTAAAGTTTAATAATGAAATTCGAAATAATTTCATAGCCAATGATTTACACGGACTTCTTAAAAATCTATATAATGATTTTCTTAATCGAATAGGTATACCAACTGCCAATACTGATAAAAAAGAACGACTTATAACATCGGAGGTTGAAGCTAATACGCAGCAGTCGTTCTCCGCAATGGATATGAGTTTAAAGGAGGTCCAGCGAGGTATTGAGCAGGCTATAGAAATATTCCCTGAACTTGAGGGTAATCTGTCGGTTAAATGGAGGGTAGAAGTTAATGGACGCATGTCTTTCAATAATGGGAATAGTCAATTCAACGCTTCCGACAACAGCTGACTTTGAGGATTTAGCTTCAAAATTTAAAAGCTGGTTTAATGTATCCAGTAGGTGGATATCGGCACAGCTCGCCGGATATATTCTTATAAATACTGCGGAGCTTGAATTCATATTTCCCGACCCTAAATTTGCTGAAATTGCTATTAGTGCATGGGCTCAAGTAAATGATGTGAGATTTACGGAATTATATAATACCACTACTGCGGAATTCTATAATTCGTTTGAACCTCTTGAAAATTACAATATGGAAGAGACAACTACTCAAGAAGATACTAATACCGGAACTGATACGCACACACACAGTGGCGGGACAACCAATGAAGATAGTATTACAACTAATGATACCGGAACAGTATCCGACAGCGGGGATGCCAGTCGTGACGGAACTACTACGCATAAAGTATCGGCATTTAATTCCTCAACATTAGCAGATGCACATAGTGACACTGATAATTTTAGTACTACTTCTACTAATACCAGAACTGACAATTTAACGCATACAACTACAGAGGAACACACATTTACAGATACGCAAAAGCTCGATATAAGCAGAAGTGATATATTAAATCGTACAGTAACGCTAAGTCGTCACGGAAACATCGGAGTAACCACAAGTCAGCAAATGGCGCAAAGTCAAAGAGACTTAGTTATGTTCGATTTTAATAAATATATATGTGACGAATTTAAAAATGAGTTCTGTATTTTGTTATATTAAGAGGTGAAACAATGTACTATTTTCCTTATACAAATTTTCATGACTTAAATTTAGATTGGATTATTGAATATGTAAAATCCACTAAAAGTGAAATAGAAGATTTAATAAATCAATTTGAAAACTTAATAGTTCAAACAACCGGCGATTCAACAAATAAGGTGATGAGCCAAAACGCTGTAACGGTACAGTTGGATTATTTAAGCTCCAGAATTAATACTCTTAATACTACCGTGGAAGAATTGACAGCGAAACTCAATAAGGATATAGCTAATCTTGCTTCTTTTGAAGGTGAGACGGAATCTAATTTTAATTCTGACAGGTTGAGATTATCAACTATTGAGAACACTCTTACACGTTTTTATGTTTTTGTTAGACATACTGCAACGGAGGATACTATAAATGTATCGATGTCCGAGTTACTATATTACCGAACCAGAGCTAACGTCCGATATTATATCCAGGATTCTGTCAATAATTTTGTCAGGTTTGCATATGAAGCCTATTCGCCACAATCAACGACAATGATGATTCAGACTTTGCCCTTTTCTAATGAAAATACCGTCTATCGTGCAACGATTAACATTACATCTGGAAACATAATATATGCCGGAATAGGGCTTATAGCGGTATCTCAATCATCCGGTACAAGTCAAACATCGGTAATGTCGCAGCGAGCGGTTACGGAAGCGGTGAACAAAACATCATTATATGTGAAGTTTACTATAACTCCACAAACCACAAGATGTAATTATAGTTTCGAAACAATATCGGAGTATATTGGAAACTCGGTTGTTTATTGCGATGCGACGTTTACTTCCACGGGTAAACGTGTTTATTGCTATTTATATAAAAGTTCTGATTCTGTGATAACTTTCAGGGGACTTATGTCTTATAGTGCTAAATCTACATTTGATATTTCTTTAGATTCAAATAATTCAATTTCATATAACGAACCAGTGTTAGGATATACTCCAGCATATCCATACTTTGTAATTTCATCTAACGGTGAAACTATTCAATCGTCACAGCTTACTAAATTACAAAACATTCTTAACGCAATAGTAGTTAATAATTATTCACCACAAATTTATTTGAACATTACAACGGATAAGGTGACTGAGCAATTATATGTTGACAGTGCAAATAGCACCGGGTATGTCCTCCGAAATAATAACTATATTATAACATATACTACCACACCGTCAGTAACTATAGAACCCGTTGAAAAAGTGTTTACTTCTTCAGCTACAGGGGTCGTCCGAATAGCTGAGGGTGCAGAAACAGGATATAACATATTAAAAATAATCGGAACGGATGTCGATTTAACAAATTATAATATTGTTGACGCTGATATTACAAATTTAATAGGTGGAAATTCAACATTAATTTCCGTGTCTCCAGTATCCGGAGTGCCGGTAATATTAATATATTCAAATGGCGTAGCGTTCTCCGGAAGTTGGACTGTCACTTGCAGACATAAATAAAGCGGGCGAAGCCCGCTTTTATTTTTAAAATGGTAAATCGTCATTATCAGATTCTTTATCATTATCAGTGTCTTTTGATTCCGCAGATTTACCTCGAACAATATCGATACGGTCAACATAGATTCGCATATTATAATCAAGCGACATTTTAGGTTTATCAACTACGCCCTCAACTATAATCTCCGAGCCTTTAGGAATGATTTTCAAAAGGTTTTCTACCCGTTTTTCAGCTATAAAAATGTCATAAAATGTAGTATCATCAAACCTTTTATTAGCCAACGTATTTACAGCAAATATATTGTTTTTAGAATTCGTTAGCTTTGCCCAATCTTTGCATAATCTCCCGTGAATAATTGTTTTGTTGTACATTTTCTTTCTCCTTTAATAATTAATATTTATCTATATTTAAAATATAAGATACAAATTAAAATTACCGCAATAATGGTAACTATAAGTAATCGAGCAGCCCAGAATTTCAACATCTCTATCCATGTAAAATTATTTTTCATTTATACACCTCAATACATTTTTATATATTTTAATAACAATTTTAATAAGTAACCTTTTTCCGCTTCGGCTTCTCCGAAATACACAGCGTTTACAATGCTTCGGTATTTATTGCGGAACACCAAGATGTCATATTCATTAAGTTTAAATTCTTTAGGTGCTCCGCTTTTATGTGTCGACAAGTAATACGGCTTTTGTCTGGATTTATGCCGGTATACTGTAATCTCTCCTATTGTTACGACTGGGATATACTCTGCAAGCGGACGTGACACGTCTAAGAAGCTGTCAATATCCTCGAACAGGTTATCAATAGCTTGATTTGCAAACGATGTATCTTTAGTATATTTGTATAATGCCGTTTTCTTTTTGCGCTCGCTTATTGGTGAATTTAGATATAACGCTATTAGTCGTTCATGTTCCCTATCTATTTTTAATTCCTTTTTATTGCGGTACATTTCCATAATTGGACTAATCATATTTAACGTCAAAAAATAGTCGTTGTTTAAAATTGTAGAATTGCATATACTGATAACTCTAAGAGCGGGTCTTCCTTCCAACTCCCTATTACGATTGATGGTCTCATAAGCATTAAAGAATGTAAACGCTTCGCCGTTCATACTTTGTCCTTTTAGTGTTTGTGGTATTGCCTCATCCTGTATTATAAAGTCAATATCCGTCATATCACCGCCGCGGAAATTCGCAAATGTTGACAAGCTCATCATATATCCGAGACATTCACCCCACGCCTTGCCGTCCTCATCTGCATAATAAAAGCTATAGCAATCGTCACCGTTTGGATAAGGCCGAATATCTATCCCTTTATCAGAATTCAGTTTTTTGAATACGTTAAAGGCTTCTGTAGAGAGCTTCTTCACTTCGGACGCTTTGCGCCGAAGTAAGATAAATTTCGTATGATGATTTAATACTATTGTTTCAAGTATTGTATATGTCTTTCCGATACCCCGACCGCCAATCAGCCACATAAACGGTAATCCTTTATTTAGCAGATATTCGATGTCCGGATAACCGGACGGTTGATATAATTTACTTTTCTTTACTCTATCCATCGTATCTTTTCCATATCAAAATACTTTTTTCGTAACCATTCGAGCGATGAGTTACTGATACGTTTTAATATATCCTCAATATCTATACTTGTACTGAGTTTATACGTTGTCGGAACGATTGCAACATTGGACGATATATGTAAATCATGACCGTCAATCTTTAAGTCTATGTCCGTATCATTATCATTGTATATCGCTCTCGTTCCTCCGGCTTTACTCCAAATAAAACCTTCCTTGAATTTCTCAATATCGCCGAGTTCTTCCGCGCCGGACGGAGTAGACCCTTTTCTATTCTTATTGACACCTGCCACAGTCACTTTTAATTCTCCGTCCTTAACCTGTGCGTATTTCTTCGCTCCCAGAGTGACGAATTTTTCGCTTATTCCTTCGTTTTCATATACCCCCATATAATGAGCACCCCCCTTTATGTCAACCGCCTTGTAGCCCATTTTTTGAGCCTCTGCGACCATGCGTTTATTGTAATCTGTCGGAGTATAATTTCCGATATGTTTTACACTGTCTGTATCCGCATATACAAAATCTCTTCCGACTATCCACATAAAAGCTTTTAAGTCCTGCCGGGCATAAGCTGTAACCCACACCCCCACAGCATACGGGAGAAATGGTGCTCGCTTCATTTTAGCAAGTTTCTCCTCTTTCGTGTCTATAAGATAGTATTCGTCAGTTGAAGAAAGATACGCTATATCATCTTTCAAAGTGTTTTGTACGGTCATACCATACAAAGCGTTGATTTTCTTTTTTGACTCTGCGTATGCAATTTTATCTTCTCCGCCTTTCAGCTCTGTCTTTTTTATAAACAAATCAATCACCAGCTTCCTAAATTCGTAGGGCAAATATCGTTTGAGAGACTTATAACATTCTATTATTGTTATATCCTGCAAAGAAATGTTATAATCCTCTAATAAAATCATTAAGTCAATTTCTGTAATAGTTGTCTCCAAACTTTCAGCGTACAATATTCGCCCGTTATCGAGCAAATAGTTTTTTATGTTCCGACACTTACTGAACGATATATACGGTTGATGCCATTTCTTAAGTTCTACATGTTCCACTCGTACACGGAATACGTATCCGAATTTTTCCGAATTTGATAGTATGGTTTTAATATCATCTGTCGTTTCTCTAAACTCGGTCAGCGGAAATTTCTTATTAACCAGTTCGTAAGGATATGAGCTTTCACGGTCATAGCTTCCAACATTATATAATATCTTTCCAACATAGAAACGGTTAGCGTGAGTATCTCCACCTCTAAACGCTTCACGCAACAGATCAAACACGTGTAAGGTAGGCACTAAACCGCGTAATATTCCGTTATATGGGAATAACACCTTTTTTGCCATACGCCGGACATATCCAGTTGAAGTATACGGGATTGTGTTTAGTGTGTCGCCATTGGCTTTTAACAATGCTTTTATTGCACATGACAAACCTACAACATCATTTCGCATATAAACTAAATCATCAGCGTCTATCTCTGACCAAGGATATCGCACAATATCATAGTTCATTTCTGTTTTCTGTAATGGTCTTGGAACGTTCATATCTTTCATGAAACGCTCAAGTCCTACCCCTGCGAGCTTATAACTACAACGAAATTCCACTTTATCCCATACGCAATATAGAGGCTCCCTAACATCAACTAAGAAAACATCTTTTCGATCAAACTCATGGATGCCTTTCAAAAATTGGAATTCATGAGCTAAATTATGAACATATATAATTAATCGTTTCTTCTCCGGAATTATTCGGTTTAATTCGTCAATCACGGTTATAAAATCATCCCAAGTTCGGCCATATATTACAGTCATACCCCATATATGCAGCTGCCATATATACATAAACGCGTGTGTCTCATCTTTGTATTCAATTTTACTCGTTTCTATATCCCATGACGCTATTAATTCCAGATACTTATTACCCGATTTCGTTAATAATATTTTGGACAGTCTTGTGTTTAGCATCTCCATTAATAAACGCACGTGCAAGCTCCTCTGACGAATATATGTCTATTAGTTTTGTGTTCTTCGCCGCGGCCATAAAATCGGCAAATTTATTATATTTAGAAACTTGAATATTATATCCGCGGTTTTTTAATGTTGCAACACTTTTTCGGCGCACTTCTCTTAGCCCCGCAACACTTGCAAACTTATTTTTATATAAATTCTCCGCAATTTCTCGATAAAATGGTAAATCCTCATCTGATATGTCCTTAGGGGCTTCTAAATCAAATAATCCGCTTTTAAGCACTTTGTCATAATCTGACCATTCCTTAGACGCTGAAAACCTTTGCTCGCGCTTCTTAAGAATATAATACAATCTGCGGTATTCTTGCCTATCTGTCATTAGCGTTATCCTCTGTCATAATATCTATACATTCTTTAACTGCCGACAGCTTCGCTTGATAGATATCAGTTTCTAAACTATTCTTGCAGACGCTATAGTGTCGACGGTACATTATTTCATAATAGTTATACAACTTAACCATTTTGTCTGTTTTTGTCATAATTGCGTAATACCTCCTCTATCGCTTCGGATATGCTCTCTCGTTCGCGGTTATAATCTTCTTTAGTCGCAAGTTCGAAATTACTATCAATGTCTGTTATATACAAAGAATCGTTACAAGCATAACACTCCACACATAACACATATAATTCTGATTCTTTAAAATTTGTCAAATCTAATGGTAATGTAAATGTTTCTTGGTTCTCGACATCTTCAAATATAATTATCCCAATATCGCCCGCGCGGCTAATATCTTTTATATCGTATTGGTTAATCATCTACGGAATCCCATGATACAACATTAAATCCCGCAACTGTACAACGCGCTAACCCAGAGGGCGATTCTACGCATTTTCTGACACTCGCTAATTCTAATTCTGTTGCTCTACCATCACAACAGTATGTATAACCTCTATTATGACATGTATCAATAAATTCAATTACTTCTTCTCCCTCTTTAAATCTTAACCCCAACGGCTCTAATATCATGTGCTTATATTCGATGTCAGAAACCTTAACGCAATACCCCCTATCGTTATATAAGAATATGACATATCGTCCGGTTTTATTATCATCTATTTCGTAACCCCTAAATATAAAGTAATCATCACATAATTCATTTCTTCTATCCAATTCGTACCATGTCGTCAACATAAAAGCATCAGTCATGCCAAGGCTTTTTTTAAAATATATATTCATAATAAACCTCATCAATCATAGTCTCTAAAAATCAATTCATACGGTTTAATGATGTGCATCATCCTAACAATTTTTTCACTATCGTCAAACTCCACACGCACATATTTCCCTTGGATTTCCTCCAAACAATAACTTTCTGTAATGGTCATCAGGTTTAACATCATAGCAACAGACGGTCTTACAACATTAGGAATACTTCCGTCAGATATACATTTAACAATATTTGTTCCTGTTCCATCTTCAAACAATAAGCTTATCTCCCACCAATACCAACCTTCGGATTTATACAACCGACATGTTGATATTTCAGCATTCACAATTTTCATTGCTCAATCTCCTTTCGTTGTGGTTATAGTATAGCATAATATTATGTCTGTGTAAGATATAAATTGTAAACTGTTAATAGTAAATGTATTGACATTGTATTAAGATTTAGTTAGCATATGCTAACTATAATAATTATGAATTTCGTTAAATTTTTAACGAATTGTGGTCTGGTAATTATGAATATTTTTATAGTGAGTTGTAAAT
>OGQX01002893.1_pt1 | contig 12424 bp, 9 predicted proteins | sample 1553291 | NCBI WGS metagenome assembly OGQX01 (sample SAMEA2580030, study PRJEB22360) | human gut metagenome | biome: human gut; feature: human-associated habitat; material: faeces | place: Denmark | collected 2008/2010
TGCACCGTGCGGAAGAGAGACTGCGCAGCAAGACGCCGGAGACGGATATTGCCAGAGCAGAGACGGCATTGCAGAGAGCAATGGCGAGAATTCAGGTGTTGCGATAATTTTCGCAGCACCTGTTTTTCACTTTATAGAGAGAAAATGCATATGCTATAAAAAAGCATGAGGCATTTTAAAATGGTAGCAAGACCGTTTTTTATGACATTGCCCGGATATCCCGGAAGAATGGATGAAAAAGAAATATTAAATGACTTGGAATATCTGCAGCAGACCTATCCCGGAGAAGTCAGACGCTGTCAGCGCAGGATTGCGGAAATATTGGACAAATACGATTACGAAGGAAGTATGATCTATGACGAATATCCGGACCGCTTCAGCCTCTACCGGATCGCTGATACCATTGGTAAGATCCTGGAGCGGGAATCGGGAAAAGTCTCCGGAGATCTGATCCAGGTACTGGTGTGTGATGAGATCTACAAGAGAAGACACGGCGGAAAACGCGGAATGATTGCATTTTTATAGCAAAGAGGAAGCATTTATGTTACAATGAACACTGTGAATTCATCAGGCATGAAGCGTATGGAAGCAGGATAAACTATGGAAGAATTGAGAATACTTTTACAGAAAATTTTGAATAAAGATCTGCAACAGATCATTCTAAGCAACAGTCGTAATCCGGAACAGATACAGAAAGTAAAGATCCGACCGGTATTGATCCGGGACGAATTATTGTTTCAGGAGACGAGATACAAAGGAACGCAGGTATTTCATGAGAATTATACAGCGGCGCAGATGACGGACGGAATCTGTGCCGCATTGCAGGAACAGTTCCGGCAGGGAGAATTTACGGCAAAAAGCTTACAGGCTACGGCGTTAGTCAGTAAAAAAGGAAAGCTGACTCTGAAGGTGAAAAATAACGGTGCATCAAAAGCGGGGAAAAGTACCGCTCCCGAACAGGAGGATCTGCAGGTACTTTCGCATAACCGTACCAAGCATTATATCTTAGAGGAAGGAAAGCCTGTGGATTTTCTGGTGGGACTGGGTGTGCAGACGCCGGACGGCCGTGTGACGAAGGCGAGATTCGATAAGTTCCGCCAGATCAACCGCTATCTGGAATTCATCGAGGATGTGATCAATGAACTGCCGACAGACCGGACGATCCGGATCATTGATTTCGGCTGCGGCAAATCTTATCTTACTTTTGCCATGTATTACTATCTGCACGAATTACAGCATAGAGATATTCAGGTAACCGGACTGGATCTGAAGACTGATGTGATCAAACATTGCAATGAACTGGCGGAGAAGCTGGGCTATGACAGATTAAAATTTGAACGGGGAGACATCAGCACCTATGAGGGAACGGATGTCGCGGATATGGTGGTGACACTGCATGCCTGTGACCTGGCAACGGATTATGCCCTGGACAAAGCGGTAAAATGGGGAGCCAGAGTTATCCTGGCGGTACCCTGCTGTCAGCACGAACTGAACAGACAGATTAAGTGTGATTCTCTGAAGCCGGTATTGAAATATGGGATCATCAAGGAACGTATCGCGGCACTGCTTACAGATGCCCTCAGAGCGAATCTCCTGGAACAGCAGGGGTACGAGACACAGATACTGGAATTCATCGACATGGAACATACTCCGAAGAATCTGTTGATCCGTGCGGTGAAAAAGGGCAGCATGCGCCTGAAGCACAGTACGGATATCCGTACTGTGGAGGAACTGCTGCATGTGGCGCCGACACTGGACAAACTGCTGAATAATAAATGAGTGAAGAAGCAAGAATGAAGAAAACGATTATTAAAATTGCCGTGTGCGTTGTGGTGTTTATAGCATCAGCGTTTATCATCGGCGGCATTATGAATCAGGGACATAATAACATGACCATGGAAATGGCTCCGGCGACACTTCCCGTGATCACTATGGAGAGCGGCGGTGTGGCATGCAACGAGCTGCATGGCAACACAGTGGAAATGGATGTCGCATACCAGAAAGATACCGTGACTATGCTAGGTGCGGGCAGACAGGCAAATTTTACCGTGGATACCTATGGCAGAGAAATCACGGGAATTTCCATGGAAGTCCGCAGCATTGACGGTTCCCGACTTATAGAGAACGGAGAGGTCACCGGATGGAAGGCAAGAGGTAAAAGCTTTCCGGTCACGCTGACTTTAAAAGACCTGATCGATACCAATACACAGTACAGCCTGACCCTGATCCTGGAATTGGAAGGGGAACAGAAGGTCTACTATTATACGACGATTCTGTGGAACGACGACCTGCATATCGCAGAGATCCTGGAGTTCGCATCGGATTTCCATGGGAAACTGTATGACAAAGAAGCGGCAAAGGAACTGACTAAATACCTGGAACCGAATTCGAAACTGACGGATAACGGTACTTTTCACAAAGTGAACATCCACAGCAATTTCCAACAGATTACCTGGGGGAACCTGGAGCCTGCCCAGGAGGGAGCAGCTTCCCTGCGCCTGGTACAGGTGAATGGGAACATTGCTTCCCTGCTGATGGATTTTGTAGTGTCTACCGGTGAGGGGAAAAATAAGATATATTATAGCGTGGAAGAATACTATCGCGTCAGATATACCTCGGAGAGAATGTATCTGCTGGATTATGAGCGGACCATGACGCAGATCCCGGATACCGGGCGGATGTATGCCAATGATAAGATTCTCCTGGGGATCACGGATGAAAATGTGGACATGATGGAGAGCACCGATGGAAATACCGTGGTATTTTCCGATAGGGGACAGCTGCTTTGCTATAACGCGGTGACCAATGGGCTCACGGTGATCTTCTCTTTCTATGACAAGGACAATGCGGACTGTCGTACGCTGTATGACCATCACGGTATCAAGATCCTCGATGTGGACGAGGGCGGCAATGTAAAATTTGCCGTATACGGCTACATGAACCGCGGAAGACATGAGGGCGAGACCGGCATTCAGATCTTAAGTTACGACAATTCGCTGAACACCATCGAGGAAGAGGTCTATATTCCATATTCCAAGAGTTATGCAGTGCTGAAAGACGAGATGGGCCAGCTTTTGTACCGGAACAGGCAGGAGCATCTGTACTTTTTCCTCGAAAACGGTGTCTATGATGTGGATCTGGAGAACCGAAGCGCAGAGCAGCTGGTAAGCATCCGGCAGGATGACAGTCTTCAGGTATCGGAGAATCATGAGATCATCGTATGGCAGGAAGGGGACGATATCAATCACAGTAATCAGCTGAATGTGCGGAACCTGAATACCGGAGAACAGACCGTGATCCGGGCTGAGGATGGGGATGCCATTCGTCCTCTTGGCTTTATGGGAGAGGACATCATCTACGGAGTGGCAAGGGAGAGCGATATCCGCACGGAGAATTCCGGACAGATCTTCTATCCTATGTATAAGGTATGTATCAGTAATTCTTCCGGTGCCAGCCTGAAAGAATACGGGCAGGAAGGAATCTATGTCGTGGGATGTACGATCGAGAGCAACCAGATCACACTGTCCCGCCTGCAGCGGACGGAGAACGGCAGCTACCAGGAGATCCTGGATGACCAGATCATGAACAATGTGGAAGAAGAAGCCGGACAGAATAAAGTGGTCACGGCAAATATCGATATTTATGAGCGCTATGTGCAGATTCAGACGAAATCTTCCATTGATGCGAAGACCATCAAGGTGCTGAACCCCAAGGAGGTTGTATTCGAGGGCGGCAGAGAGCTGGAACTGGATGCGGTCAGTGAAGTGCCCCGGTATTATGTTTGCAATGCGTATGGCGTATGCGGTATCTACAGTGCTCCGGGCACGGCGGTGAAGGAAGCCTATGACACGTCCGGCATAGTGACCAATGACCGCGGAGTTACGGTATGGCTCAAAGGAAACCGTGTCAGCAGGAATCAGATCATGGCCATCAAGGAAGAGAGCGTCACGGAGCAGAAGAACAGCCTGGCCGTATGCCTGGATAACATTCTCAGACATGCCGGAATTACCCGTAACACCGAGTACGATCTGGCGCAGGGCAAGACTGCTACTACGATCCTGTCGGAAAATATGACGGGAGTACAGGTGCTGGATTTAAGCGGCTGTACGCTGGATGCGGTGCTGTATTATGTGAATCAGGATATCCCGGTACTGGCGATCCTGGAGGACGGGGAAGCAGTGCTGGTGACAGGATTTAATGAATTCAATGTGGTCATTATGGAACCTGCCACCGGCAAGCTGTATAAGAAGGGAATGAATGATGCCACAGCGTGGTTTGCTGAGAATGGCAATCATTTCATCACGTACATGAGAACAGAGAATTAAATTGCTTATTTCTGTACGTCAAAAATGTATTTGCGATATTTCTGCAGCACGGTGCGAAGCAGCATGCCCAGGATGCCGCAGGAGATCACTTCCCCGATGCCTACGGTCAGCATGAAATAAGGAATGCCACCCTCTAAGTGATACACATAAGCCAGCACGAAAGGAACGATGATGGTGTTGGCGATGATGGGAGGCAGAGGAGCCAGCCATTTGTTCTTATCACGCAGCAGATAAGTGCCAAATGCACCGATCAGCGTTGCCAGGCTGCCGAAGATAATGTCAAGCAGCATGCAGCCGGTCATGGTATTGCTGATGATACATCCCAGGAAAAGTCCCGGTATGGCAGCAGGGGTAAATACGGGAAGAATGGTCAGGGCTTCCGAGAAGCGGACCTGAATGGCATAATTTGCCAGTCCCAGAGCGTTGGCTAACATGGTCAGCACAACATAGAGAGCAGCGATCACCGCTCCGTGTACGAGGTACAGTACTTTTTTGTTCATTTGTTTTCTCCTTTAGTTTTGTTTTACGAGTGGAAGGTCACGAACACTCGATTCATTTTACGCCGGGAATCGGCGAGCCCTGTAAGACCTTGTTTTTATGGGCTGTACAACTGTTTTAGTATAACAATAATCTGGGAAAAGTCAAGCCCTGTGTCAAAATATCCAATAGTTGCATTTTCTGCGTAAAAATGCGAAAATATAAGATAACGCATTGATTGCAAGAAAGTAAGGAGAAGTATATGTATATTATCGCAGGGCTGGGGAATCCCGGCAAAGAATATGAAAATACGAGACATAATATCGGTTTTGATGTCATAGACAGATTAGCAGAGGAAGAAAATATTGCTGTCATGGAGAGTAAACACAAGGCGTTGATCGGCAAAGGCTACGTGGCAGGGCAGAAGGTGATCCTGGCGAAGCCCCAGACCTTCATGAACTTAAGCGGAGAGAGCATCCGTGAGATCGTGGATTATTATAAGGTGGACGATACCTCGGAGCTGATCGTGATCTCCGATGATATCAGCCTGGATGTGGGACAGCTCCGCATCCGCAAAAAGGGCAGCGCCGGCGGACATAATGGACTCAAGAATATCATCAAAATGTTAGGGCATGATACTTTTACCCGTGTCCGCATGGGAGTAGGCGAGAAACCGAAGAATTATGACCTGGCAGATTATGTATTGGGACATTTCCCGGTGGAAGAACGTAAGGTTATGGATGATGCTACGAAGACCGCCGCAGAAGCGATCCGTATGATCATCACCGAGAGCGCGGATGCTGCCATGAACCATTTTAACAGTAAGAAAGCGTGAAAAAATGCAGGCACTACTTGCGCCATTGAAAGAACTGGCGGAATATGATGAGGTCCGTAAGATCGTCAGACAGGGAAAGGGAACGGTTGCCCTGTCCGGATGCGTGGACTCACAGAAACTTCACATGATCTACGGACTCAGCGATGGCCTGAAATACAAGGTCATCGTTACTTATAATGACTTAAAAGCCAAGGAGATCTACGAGGAATACCGCTTTTATGACAGAAATGTCATGCTGTATCCGGCGAAGGACCTGATCTTTTTCCAGGCAGATATTCACGGTAATCAGCTGGTACAGGAGAGGATCAAGACCTTGCGCAGAGTCGTGGAGGGCAAGCCTGTCACCATCGTCACCACCTATGCGGCACTGATGACACCCCAGGTGCTGTGGGAGGAGAAAGACATCATCCACACCGAGCGGGGCGGAAGCCTGGATGAGAGCAAACTGGCATCCCGGCTGGTAGCTATGGGATACGAGAAAGCCTATCAGGTGGAAAGCCCGGGGCAGTTCTCCGTGCGTGGCGGTATTGTGGATATTTTTGACCTGACGGAGGAGAATCCCTACCGTATCGAACTGTGGGGGGATGAAGTGGAATCCATCCGCAGCTTCGATATCTTAAGCCAGCGTTCCATTGAGAAGCTGGAGAGTATCACGGTCTACCCGGCGACGGAGTTCGTGCTGTCTGAGGAGCAGATTCGCAAGGGAATCGCCAGACTTGAGAAGGAAGCCGCCAAACAGGAGAAAATTTTCCGGGATGCCCACCAGCCGGAGGAAGCCCACAGGATCGCCACCCAGGTAAGCGAGTTGAAGGAACAGCTGTTGGAATTCCAGAGCAAAGCGAACCTGGAAGGATATATCCGATATTTTTATGAAAATACGGTGACTATGCCGGAGCTGCTGGCGGATATGGCGGGACGATCTCTGGTCTTCTATATTGATGAACCGGCGCGGGTGAAAGAGCAGGCTGATGCTATAGAACTGGAATTTCGGGAGAGCATGGAGCAGCGTGCGAGAAAAGGCTATGTGCTACCGGGACAGATGAATATTCTCTACAGCGGAGAGCAGGTGGCGGCCACATTGGAGAAAAATGCCGTGGTGACACTGGCTACCATGGAGACCAAGTACGGCTATTTCCGGACGGAAAAACATGTGGATATTGCAGCCCGCAACATTGCCCCCTATAACAACAGCTTTGAATCCCTGGTAAAAGATCTGAAAAAATATAAAAAAAGCGGATATCGGGTGCTGTTACTGTCCGGCTCCCGTACTCGCGCAAGACGTCTGGCAGAGGATCTGCGGAATGCGGAAGACGGCGGTGCGGGACTCACGGCAGTATATACGGAAGACCCCATGCGGGAAGTACAGCCCGGAGAGATCCTGACCTATTACGGTCATGTAAATAAAGGATTCGAATACCCATGGCTGAAATTCGTAGTGCTGTCCGAGAGTGATATTTTCGGGTCGGAGAAACGTAAGAAGAAAAAGAAAAAACTCTACCAGGGGCAGAAGATCAACGATTTCAATGACCTGAAGATCGGTGATTATGTGGTGCATGAGACTCATGGACTGGGGATATACAAAGGCATCGAGAAGGTAGAGGTGGAAAACATTGTCAAGGACTACCTGAAGATCGAGTACCGGGACGGTGGCAATCTGTACATTCTCGCTACCGGACTGGATGTGATCCAGAAATACGCCTCCGCCGATGCGGCGAAGAAGCCGAAGCTGAATAAGCTGGGTGGCAAGGAATGGGAACATACCAAGACCAAGGTCCGCAGTGCGGTCAGCGCCGTGGCAAAGGATCTCGTGGAGCTGTATGCGGTGCGCCAGCAGAGTGAAGGCTATGCCTTTGGAAAAGACACGGTATGGCAGCGGGAGTTTGAGGAAATGTTTCCCTTCGAGGAGACGGAGGATCAGCTGAGTGCTATCGCGGACACCAAGGCCGACATGGAAAGCCATCGGATCATGGATCGTCTGATCTGCGGAGATGTGGGATATGGTAAGACAGAGATCGCGATCCGCGCTGCCTTCAAAGCAGTACAGGAGGGCAAACAGGTGGTATATCTGGTGCCTACCACCATTTTAGCACAGCAGCATTACAACACTTTTGTGCAGCGAATGAAGGATTTCCCGGTCAATATTGCCCTGATGAGCCGTTTTCGCACATCTTCGGAGATCAAAAAGACAGTAAAAGATCTGGAAAAGGGAATGGTGGATATCGTCATTGGTACTCACAGAGTATTGTCGGCGGATGTGAAGTTCAAGGATCTGGGGCTTTTGATCATCGATGAGGAGCAACGTTTTGGCGTGGCTCATAAGGAGAAGATCAAGAAACTAAAAGAGAACGTGGATGTGCTGACCCTGACGGCAACACCGATTCCCCGTACCCTGCACATGAGCCTCATCGGTATCCGGGATATGAGCGTGCTGGAGGAGGCTCCCAACGACAGGCTGCCGATTCAGACTTTTGTCTGCGAATACAACGACGAACTGGTCAGAGAGGCTATTGTCCGGGAGATGGCCCGGGGCGGACAGGTCTACTATGTCTATAACCGTGTGAATAATATTGCGGATATTGCGGCACAGATCGCGAAACTGGTGCCGGAAGCAAATGTGGCCTATGCCCATGGACAGATGAAGGAGCATGAACTGGAACGGATCATGTTTGATTTCATCAACGGAGAGATCGATGTGCTGGTGTCCACTACTATTATAGAGACCGGGCTGGATATCTCTAATGTAAACACCATGATCATTCATGACTCGGATAATCTGGGGCTGTCCCAGTTGTACCAGCTCAGAGGCCGCGTGGGACGCTCCAACCGGAATGCCTATGCGTTTCTGATGTACAAGCGGGACAAAATGTTAAAGGAAGTAGCGGAGAAACGGCTGGCGGCGATCAAGGAATTCACAGATCTGGGCAGCGGTTTCAAAATTGCCATGCGGGACCTGGAGATCCGTGGGGCCGGGAATCTGCTGGGGATGAGCCAACATGGCCACATGGAAGCCGTAGGATACGACCTCTACTGCAAAATGTTGAATGAGGCGGTGCAGAATCTGAAGGGAATCCATACGACGGTGGATTTCACCACGGTGATCGACCTGGATGTGGATGCATATATTCCGGCGGAATATATTGTGAATGAAACGCAGAAACTGGATATTTATAAGCGCATCGCCGGCATTGAGACGCTGAAAGAGCGGGATGAGATGAAGGATGAGCTGTTAGACCGGTTTGGCAATATCCCCAAGGCAGTGGATAATCTGCTGCGGATCGCACTGATCCGCATGGCGGCACACGCACTGGATATGACGGAGATCAAGGGCAAAAACGGCCGGATCACCTTTAATTTCCGACCGGATGCAGCCATAGACCCACTGAAGATCCCCGCGTTTCTGAAAAAGCATAGAGAGGAAATGAGCTTCACCGCATACGGCAATCCGTTTTTTACCTATAAATACAAAAAAACGGGACTGGTAGAGACCGATGCGGAACTCCTGATGGGGAAAACCGAGGAATTATTGGAAGAAATGAAAGAACTGGTGCTGGAAAAATTGCCGGCTCAGGAAAATTAAGAGAATTTTATGGGACATTAAAAGAGATACCTTCTTATCAGAACAGCAAACAAAAGGCTTCTGATAAGGAGGTATTTTACTATGAAGGGATATGTAACAGCCAGCGGATACATGGGATATGTGGAGAACGAATATATCTTATTTGCCAGCGAAGATGACTATTTTGATTACATGGAGGCTATTTAGGAACAGCAACATACCAGTCATAAAAAGGTGTCAGGGTGAAGCTGTCTTTGAACAGATCGGCCTCTGTGTAGTAAATAATATAAATACTGTCAGTGGATATGGTATCGTAATTGATGCGCGTATTGACCCGGATTCCGTCAGCGGTGGTAAAGGCGGCCGGAGCCGGGGCAACATCATAGGTAACGGTAGCCAGGTACTGGGAAGGCAATGTTTGTGTATACAGAAGCAGTCTGGGCCATTGCGTTGCCTTTTCCGCGCTGATCGTAGTCAGACCGAGCGTCTTGCACTGTTTCATCGAATACGCAACACAGTCTTCTACACCTTGGGAAAAATAAGCGTTTGTAGTTTCCGCATACTTGGTGTAATAGTCCTTTTGGAACAGAACCAGACAGATGAGGAAGAATGCAGTGGTGCAGCCTGTAAAAATCCTGCCGAGAGATTGAGACTTCCCCTTCAGGAAGCAGGAACATTTCCAGATACCATATGCCTCGCATAAGACAAGCGGGATATAGAGATCATTGATCTGATGCATCCTGGCGGTGACCAGCAGCGAGGTGATTCCACCTCCCATCAGCTGGGCAAACAGGAAGAATTCCCAGCAAAACACATGCTGCCGCACAGAACGAATCAGCCGGTACAGCATACAGCCGATTCCGATCAGGATAAAGACGCGGCCGATATCGTAAAATAATCCCCAGGGCAGTAGAAAGTCATAGGGACTTCCGGTATCCTGCAATAACAATAAATGCGCTGTGTTTTTGAAATTCGCATAAACAGAACTTAGGGAAAAAGCAATCTCTCCGCCGCGATACCCCTGTGTTTTGGGAATAGTGATCCAGGGTAAGGCGATCTCCGGCAACAGTCCCTGATTGACCAGGACAAATAAAAGCAACGGTAATGCCAGGACAAACAGGAGCAGAACAGACAGAACGCTGTAACGGTTGCAATGGATTTTATGATAGCGGATCCCGTAACATACCTGCAGAGCCAGCAGGATGGGAAGCATAGGCCAGATCACTGCGTAGCAATAGAGGGAGAGACCGTAAAAAAGTGCCGCGAGCAACAGATAACGGTTGTCATTCATGCCCCGTACGAAAAAGTACAGACCAAACATGAGAAAACCGGGGGCCATATTGGCATCCAATGCCCAACGACAGGCCATGATGTGCCAGGGACAGACGCTTAAGGCGAATAAGGCCCAGAGACCCGCAGTGTGGCCGAACATTTCCTTTACCAGACAATAGACGCACCAAAGCGTTAGAATACCTACCAGTGCCTGAGGAAGCCTTCCGAGAAAAGTAGTGGGAATCCCTTTGTTCAACAGTAGGAGAGGAGTGAGAAGCCAGGAGTACATGGCACTCTGCCCGTCTCCCCAGCTGGACATATAGATGGGGAATGCATAGCCTGCGGAATCCCGGCCTTCGTGTAAAAGGTCATAGGAGTTCAGCAGGACAAAAGCCTCATCCTGATGTAGGCCACCGGGCACCCGGGACAGGTATAACAGACGCAGAAGTGCTCCCAGTAACAGAATCAGAACCGGACAATAACGTCTGTAAAAAGTGTTACTATCGGAAAGGAATTTTGAATGCATAAAAATACCTCAATTCTTAGAATGATAATACAGATTGATTATAGCAGATATTGACGGCAAATTCAGTATTTTCGTTAAATTTTTAATTTATGTCTGGCACCTTTACCGACGCCATATATTTGTGTTATAGTACAAATGTAAAGAGAAAATGTAAGGGGTTTCAACGGCGCACTGTGAGGAATACCGGAGAGATTCCGATACAACATTTGGCAAAAATGCAGATGGGAGTTTATATTATGGAACTGACTGAGAAAAAGGAATTTGACCTGCTCTCCCTGGGAGAGATCATGCTGAGATTATCACCGCCCGATAACGAACGTATCACCAGAGGCGACAGCTTCAGCAAGCAGGCCGGAGGTGCAGAACTGAATGCCATCACCGGTGCGGCAATGCTCGGATTGCGCTGCGGTATCATCTCCAAGCTGCCGGCCAATGACCTGGGTGTATATATTAAGAACCGTGTACGTCTCTGCGGCGTCAGCGATGACTACCTGGTATACGACGATGATAAGGATGCGAGACTGGGCGTGTACTATTATGAGAATGGTGCTTATCCGAGAAAACCCCGTATCGTCTATGACCGTAAGAATACTTCTATCAATAAACTGAGTGTTGCGGATTATGATGACAGCCTGTATAGCGATACCCGTTGCTTCCATACCAGTGGTATTACACTGGCGCTGAGCCCCGAGCTGAGAGCAACCGCCATTGAGATGATCAAGCGTTTCAAGGCGCAGGGAGCCATCATCTCCTTCGATGTGAACTTCCGCGGCAATCTGTGGACCGGTGCTGAGGCGAAGGAATGCATCGAATCCATTCTGCCTTATGTAGATATCTTCTTCTGCTCCGAGGACACCGCACGCCTGACTTTCCTGAAGGAAGGCGATGCCAAGAGCATTATGAAGAGCTTCACGGAGGAGTATCCAATCTCCATCGTGGCATCCACACAGCGTATCGTACATAGCCCGAAGCGTCATACCTTCGGTTCTATTATCTACAGCGCCAAGGACGATACCTATTATGAAGAGGCTCCGTACACCGATATCGAAGTCGTAGACCGTATCGGAAGCGGTGACGCTTATATCTCCGGTGTCCTCTATGGACTGCTGGCACATCCCGGCGAGTACCAGCGGGCACTGGAATACGGTAATGCCATCAGTGCACTTAAGAACACCATCCCCGGTGACCTGCTGTGCACTGACCTGAAGGAGATCCAGGGGATCATCAAGGAGCATAAGTCCACCGGACGTATTGCGGAGATGGACCGCTAAAGCATTTCCCCTTCTTATCTGATCGAACAAATAGAAAAGACAAAGCTCTGTCATGTTAATTTAAGTGCATGACAGGGCTTTTTCTGTTTATTTTTAACAATAATAAGCCTAAAATATATTAAAAAGTCTGCTATACAAGATTAAATTAGTTTGATATACTAA
>OGQX01002916.1_pt1 | contig 12327 bp, 20 predicted proteins | sample 1553291 | NCBI WGS metagenome assembly OGQX01 (sample SAMEA2580030, study PRJEB22360) | human gut metagenome | biome: human gut; feature: human-associated habitat; material: faeces | place: Denmark | collected 2008/2010
TCGTACCAATCGAGGAAGATGGACCACCAATAAGGGCGGTTGTAATAAAAACGCCCCGGTACCGGCATATTGAGGCTTAACGTATAGCCATTCTCTTCCTCGTCCTTTTTCTCTCCGGTCTCCGGATCGGGTACGAGCCCGGTACGGACCTTGAGATCGTAAAGCGGGCTTCGGCGGTCTAGCAATCTCGTTACGATCACGTCGTCCGGAAATGATTCCTCTCCCCATTGCGAGGAATAACCATGATACTCGATGCGTTTCGTCTTCTCGTCTTGCTCGCTGATCCGGGAAAAGCACATCTCCCGGTGCCAGATCTGGACTACCTTCGGTCTCTCTCCGGCCTTCCGTTTGCCAAAAGCCAGATAGACGAAAGAGTCGGAGAATACGACCAGATCGTTGGCCAGCTCGGACATTACCCGTAAGTAGTTGCTATCCGATATGAACTGGAATATCTCCGGAGCCTCTTCCGGGGTAAGTTCCTCCAGCTCGATCTTTTGGGTCTCCGGATTCTTCACCCTCCGGCAGACCATCAACCCATCGCCGTAGGCCATGTTCGCCTTGAACTCGATATTGCTGCCTACGATCGTGTTGTCGGCGATCTTTTTCATGATCCTTACGGGCAACTTGTCTTGGTGACCGAACGGGACAAACCTGACCTCTTTCTTGACGGAAGATCCTTTGGCCGGGGTAATGACCGTGGCCGTGAATTTTTTATCCTCCACCTACGTCCTCGGTCATGACCACCGCCGCTTTTGCTCCGGGGAGGAAAGCGGTGTCACCCATTAGAAATACGTTCTTGCGTCCCATTATGCGTATATTTTTTTACCGTTAATCCGGATGATCATGCAACGGATGAACTTCCGGGGGAACCGTTCGCCCCGAATCCGGATGTTTACCGTACTTCCCTTGGCGTGGATCGAGCTGAAGTAGGCTACCTCATAATCCTCGATCGAGCCGGGAGAGCCATTTCCCTCCCGGCTTTCATTCAACCGCACGTACGAGAACGAGAACATCTTGTATCGTCCCCGGTCATCCTTTTGCTGCATGACAGCCCAGACATCACTTTGTTTTATCCTTTTTCCCATATCTCCATCTTAAAAAGATTACCAAGGCCAGAACCATCGTTACGCCGAGCGCCCACCACCCGAGGGCGTTCTTGCCGACATCGGAGTTGAGCTCGGTATCTCCGGACCGCTCTTCCTCATGGCTGGCTTCCGACCGGGCGAAAACGCTCTCGTTCTCCTCTTTCTTTTGGCTTTCCGCTTCTTCTTTTCGCTCGTTCTCATGTTCCTCGCCTTCGAGTGTCGTTTCCGCCTTGACCGGGTATCGGCCGTTTTCGTCCGGCTGTCGCTCAAGGTCGAATTCCCTTCGTATGATCCGGATGTTTCTCCACCGATCTCGCGTGGTGTTGGAACTGGCAAGCCGTACATCCATAGAGGTATCCAAGCTCTCCAATACCTGTCGCTCTTGATCTCTGTAATGGCTATGATCAGAAGCGCTACGACGCACGGAGCAGCTAGCGCAAAGAGCCACCATTCCGGCCAAGACACACAATCTCTTATAAAGTCCATATTCCATGATTCGCTATCCAAAAGGGAGTTCGCATAAACAATACCACTCTCACATCAGTTCCCAGCCGGCCTCGATATCTTCCATAGGGATACGCTCGCCGTTCTCCATGTAGCACATGGCATCCACTATGGCGCACATCGTTCCCTTGTCCGACAGGTCTAGCCGGCAACAGTCCGGCATTTGCATCTCCCGGCATACCCATCGTACGTAAGCCGCCGTGTCATTCTCATTGCGGGGTGCCCATCGTTCTATCAGTTCCTTTATGGAACGTAGGTTATACGATCGCTGGTATTTTAGTAAGAGCTTCATCATGGCCCGTACCCCATGCGGTATATCCTCGAATTCCTCGAAAGCGTTGTCCTTTTTATCGGCTTTCGATACTTCTCCGGCCCAGTCGTTCCGCTCCGAGTTCCGGATATTACCGGGGTTGTTGTTTCGGATTCCCCTTGGTGTCATTGTCATTTTTACAATCCTCCTTATCTAATTGGTTACTAATATTCTTTCCTAGCTTAGACTCGATCTCTCCTTTGAGCTGTAGTTTAAGCAGCTTTGGAAACATCATGTTCGGCCAGATAATCAATGCGCTACCCAGCATGCTCCACAGCTCGCACACACAGGCTAGGGTACATCCGGCCTTGGTGATTATGGCGTTATCTTGAGTGAATATCCGTTCCGTAACGAATACCACGAGCATGAAACCGAAATAGACGATCACCTTGGCGGGGGTATCTCTTCCGCTTTGTGATAGGAAGAATTTACCTTGCTTCTTTGCCGAGAACATCCCGAATAGCAAGTCGGCCGTAATAGCCACGCCCATAGCGGCGAAAGCGTATTTCACGGGCGAGATAAAATTCAATAAGAATAACATTCCGCTTATTATCCAGCCCCAAGAATGGTTCAATACCATCTGGAGCTTTATCAAGATCCTCTCCACGATCGGGCTAAATACCTGTGATATCATCTCCAAACATTTTTCACAAAGATGCTCGTAATCATACCTTCGGAAAAGGACATGAAAAAGCCCCGCCGGGGATTTCTCCGGGCGGGGCTTGATTGATGTGTTATTCTTCTGGCAATAGTAGCCGAAAGGCTCCGTCAAGTTTCATTTCAGTTCCTCCTTTTCCACTTCTTTGAAGAATGCGGCTATAGAATGATACAGTTCTATTAATTCTTCACGGCTTATATCGCGAATACAGTTCATGCTTTCTCCTATATTTATATCGTAGGAGGCTGTCTCTTTGCCTCTTTTATAGAATGATTTTACACGTGATATATCAACCCTTGTCATTTTCAGCCTCCTTTCTTTCAATAAATTGGTTTATGACAATTCCCATTTCTTTCAAAGAGTCATAGTCTATATCATCCGGAAAACGTTCATCTGTGTATACACCATAATTATAATGGACAGATGAATAGTTACTCCACATCACGCATTCCTGTACTACGCATCTCATCCTCTACCTCCTTTCTTCGCAGAGTTGTAAATGAACCAAGCTACCACCACTAGCGGTAAGAACGCCGGAGACAGCATGGCTAATAAGGCTACTGTGTACATTTTAGCCTCGTAAATGGATTTACAGGAGGCGATACCAAGAGGTAAGAGGTTGTAGACCTTTTGGGCGGTAGCCCAAGAAAAGAAACCCGTTTCGTGGGTGGACGTTGATTGTAGGGTACTATTATTCCCCGGCAAACAAATGTTCGGTTGTTTGAGCATAACTAACATTGTTTGTTTGGGGCAGGAAAAACAAAAAACGGTCTCGCCTGTCCCTTTGCTCTACACCAACCAGGCAGTTACGGCCATTAAGCCATATCAAGGGGGTACGAAACCGCTATATTATATATACGTATAGTATGGACACAAAAAATGCCGATACAAATATGTTCGGCGGTTACCCGCCTGGTCGAAATAGAGCACTGCAAATATGGGGAATTCTCCCCACACTTGCAATACTTTCCCCTGATTATTTCTTTTCTTCCTCAAATTTGATAATCATCTGCTTGTATTCTTTGATCCGCTTTCCTAATTGGGAGAAGCGGCTTTTGGTTTCTTTCTTCTCTGTTTCTTCCAGTTGGAACAGCTCTTGTATTCTCTTATCTGCGTTCGGGTCTGTGGAAAGTTCATTTTTTAGTTTTTCTATTCTAAGTTTTCGATTTGCAGCCTCCTTTAGCTTTGCTTTAACTTGGATGTACTCACCAAAAAGAATTTCGTCAATCGTTTTGTACACCCACACTTCAAACTTAGGACTTAGCCATGCCGCAAATTTTAGGGCAACGCTACGTTCCATCCATGTACCATTGTTGCGACCACCATTTACGACTTTTACTAGTTTCCCTTCAGGTGAAAATTCATTTTCAGACCGCAGATCTGCGGTCTGACAGTAGGCTTGAATGTATGCTTTTGTACTGTCAAGACGCAAAAAGCCAAATACGTCTTTTTCAAAAATCTTTGCCATCTCTGTTGCATTTACCATAACATTTTCATCTGCATTAATATCGAATGCAATTCGATTGTTCTCGAAATTTAATACCTTTGTTGCCATAACCTTAACTTTTTAATTGTTTATGATTGGCGGGGAGGAAAATCCCCGCCTTTTGTTTTTGTACTTATTGCTGATTTATCATTTCCTCCAATAGAACTTCTATTTCCTCTTCTTCCTCTCTTTCAAGTTCTTCCGTAACTTGTGCCCAATAAGCTTCATCATGAAGTCTGTTTTTCTTTGTGTTTAATTCTGTTTCCATATTTTTAAACTGTTTATGATTGGTAATAAATATTAAATATTGTGCAAAGTAAAATATAATATTCTGATTATCAAATGTTTAAATAAATATTTAACATTTTAATCGCAAATATTTAACATTTCGGGCATAAAAAAGCCCCGCCGGGGATACCGACAGGGCATATAATGGGGGAAAGTTTTTGGATGGCAAAGAAAAAGCCGGCTTTTATTGGGCCGGCTGGGGAATATTCCAAAAAGAATTTATCACATGTTCTCTATCCATCGTTTTCCGGATGGTGTATAAGTATACGCTAATATGCCTACGGCAACAATAGCTACAACGGTAAAAAAAACAACTGCTATCTGCATATTATTTATTATTTTAAGATTCTATATCCAATCATCGCAAAGGCAACCGTACCGATGAATCCCATCGCAAAAAGATAATTAGCCATGCTTGGTATCTCATCCTCTATCTCTCGGTTAAGTAATGAGGCTGCTACCCCTAGCACCAAAGCCGCAAAAGTCAACTTGGCCATATCAAAAAAGAACTTGGCGGTTGTTTCCTTTCTTACTTTACTTTTATCTAATTCATTCTTGGTTGCCATGTCGCAAATATGGTGAAAGTTTTTGGGATGGCAAATGTTTAGGGGAAATTTATTTTCCAAACTAAAAAAGAGGATGACCTCTTTTGATCATCCTCCCGTTTTTGTCAATTAACTCTTTGATTTTATATTGGAGCCTCACGGCTGGAATATTAGAACTTAACTTGTCTCATTTTTTCTAATATGGAATTGTAGCGTGATTGTATGAGTGCCTTTTGTTTATCGGAGGCCGTCACGATTCGCCCCTTGTATTTTCTCATCAAAGCCTCGTTGATGCCAATTTCCTTGGCAAATTTGCTGGCGTTGATAAAGGGAAACGCCTCGAAGAAACCGCTTAGGTCGTATCGGTAATCCACGGTATAGCCATCAGCGTACCATGCGGGTTGTTTACCGTGCTTCTCCTCATAATACTCCGCTTGTTCCTCTAGTACGGCGATGAAGTCCTCTTTTGCCTCCTGTTCCGTAAGGCCGTAACCGTATGCTCCGTTAACATCCTCGGAATAGATGGAGATTCCTCCATCGTTTGCCTTCTCGATAATTGCTTCAATCGTTTTCATAAGAACCTTTTTTTATTTAGTCAATTAAAAGCACCCGTCGTTTAGACGGGTGCGGTTCTTTTACTTCTTTAACCCTGCCTTCTTCATCATACTGTCTAGAGTCCCTTTGGGAACTTCTTGTGTCTTATGACGACCGACTGGGATAAAGTAGTCAAAGTCGGGATGGACATATTTGTAATGCCCTTTCCCTTTTTTGATTGTCCAGCCTGCTGACTCAATCAATTTGTAAAACTCTGAGTACTTCATAAAATCAAAGAACGTTTTTAATTGACATTGCAAAAGTAACGATTATGTTCCATGCTCGCAAATAAAGTAATGATAAAAAGAACATATTTGTTCCTTTTTAACAAATTATCCCTTTATATCCTTATATAGCCTTACATCGCTGAGTAAACCCTAACATCCTATAATCACCATATCCCACCTTTGCCCCCGTGATCACGACACAACTATCTATTATTCACTTCAAAACAATCAACAAACAATGGCTACAACTTACAAATTAGTGCAGCGACGGGACATGCACAAGGGAGCGACTGAAGGCGATAAGCTTTATTACGCACAGGCGAAATCTACGGGTACTAGTGATATGGAGCGTCTTTGCTCCATGATTGGTGAGCGTTCTTGCGTATCCAGCGCAGACGTGAAAGCGGTGCTGGACTCGCTTATCTACGTGATGAAGCTGGAGATGTCGGACGGCAAGATCGTGCAGCTGGGTGAGTTCGGTAATTTCCGTATCACGTTCGGTAGTGAGGGGACGAAGGTGGAGAAGGATTTCAACGCCACTAAGATTCGTCGTCCTAAGTACACCTTCTCTCCGGGTAAGGCGCTTCGCTCGCAAGCGAAGGTATTGCGATTCGAGAAGGTAAGCGTGGAAAAAGGCGAAGGAGGAAACGACTCCGAGAGTCCGGACGAGATCTAGGCTAAAAGCACGCATCGTTTGAGGGAGAAGGGCGCATCGTTTTGGAAAAGAGGGTGCGTCCTTTTTTTATGAGGTTAGTATTCAGTATATTTGATAATTTATAAATAGAGAAGGATGGACAATGAGAATTTTAAGATAAGGGCTTACGGATTGCAGGAGCTAGGCATTCAATATTTCCCGAATAGCGCACCAGCTTCGGCCTCGATCCAGCTAAAGAGATGGATTAATCTAAACAAGGCGTTACTTTATGAGATTACCGAAGCCGGGTATCATTCCGGGCAACGCTTACTCACGCCACGGCAAGTACAAATCATAACAGCGCATTTAGGGCCTCCATAACAGGGGCTCTTTTTTTGTCCCCGCATATTTCGCAACGGTTTCTCATTGTTGAAATGTTAATTTATTGATACTTAATAGTTGCGCACCTCTCAAGTAGCGTTTTTTTCTCAAAGCGTGCGAAAGCACCCCGCAGCGCCCTACAAAAAAAATGCGGGCGCAAGTTCAATTTTTCACCTTATCTGCTGCCTCCCTCAGACAGATCACGCATGAAATGCGTCTACAGATTTTTAATGAAGGAAGATGATTCCGGATTCTGCGTACGCAAGTTCAGGCATAAAGAAATTCGCGCCGACAAACAATGTATCCCATGCGTCGGTAATGTGTGTCTTGTACTCATCCGGGTTATCGGGGCTGTCTTCTGTAGCTTCCGGCGATTTGTCTTTCTCGAATCCGTTCTTGCCTACTTTCACCGCTGTTTGTTCCATGGCGAGTTTGAGGAACTCGTTGTTGTATTTATTGAAAACAGGATAAAGGAGTGCCGGATCATGCTTTAAGGCCCGGTCTATTTGCTCGTGCCTCCAGTCGTGGCGGCTTACCTGTCCGATATAGATATCGGTGATATCCCAACCATATTCCTTGAAGATCCGGATGATGGTATCTTGATAGGACTCGGAGTTATTGCCGGTAGTCCACGTGAAGGTCTGGTCATAAAAGAAGATGATATCACGTTTGAGCTTGTATTTGTAGTATTCGCAATAAATACTTTTTTGTAGTATCCCCAACCCTGGCGAGCCAATTCATCCAGCTTATCGGGGGTCTTGACAAAGAAGCTCTTTAGGGTACGTAATTGATGGCCTTGTACCTGTCCGATACATGCGGTATTGATTGCGGAGTTACTATCGAAACCGATTAGCAATGGAGCGTCCATATCCAGATCCCCATCGGCTAGGCATCCGGCCAGTCGCAGCCGGTTCCAGTCCGCTCCCATGCTACCCATGTAGCGAGTATCGCCGGGGGTATAGAAATGGTAATCGTTCAAGGCCGAATAGAAGCCATTAGCGACACGGAACAGGCGTTCGTTCATGAACGCGGTACGCCATATAAGGGAAGGGACGTTGCGGTACATTTGCCAAATGTAATCCTTGCCTACGACTTCCATGTTATCGAAAATATCATACTCTCCGTAATATACCGTGTACTCCCGGGTCTTGCCACGCATAGGTTTGACAGGTGCTTGATACTTACGGGCCAACATTAAGTCATGGCGTAATTCTTTGTATTTGCGTTGGGTGTATGATGTTTGTTCCGGAAGGCGCTCGGTTAATTTCATTTCCCGGTATAGGTTCCGGATCAAGTTGATATGAACCGGATTCATGTCGTTGATCTTATCCAATATCCAACGTCCGGCTTTTAAGGTTGGCATATCCGTGGAATAGAGAACGGAATGATGCCAAGGGCATTGGTTGAAATCTTGCAAATTTCCCCGATTGGCGGGATCAACCTCGGATTTTATCTTATCGTAGTCTAGGAATTTCGCCTCCGGACCGATTACCCAATCTAAGGACATGGAGTTCGCTGACATCCCTTGACTGAAGGAGAGTACGACCAATACGGTGCCATTCCAGAAATGAATGCAATTGCCCCATGCGGTCTGAAGCGGCGGGCGCTTGGGCTTTCCGAAGTTGGCGGACAGGGGTGCCTTGCGGCCAACAAAGAAATGAATGCCCTCGATATAGCCCCATTCGGCGAGAGCGTGAATAATCGCCGGTAGCGTATTACCCCAAGCCTTGGCATAGGATGGAGAGATTAAAGCCCCGGTAGAACCCGGCATGGACCAAACATTCCGGATGATGAAGCGTGCGTCCAAACCCTCGGATTTACCGGTACCACGGCTACACACCCAATACTCGTCGTGGGCGGCGATCGCCATTCCCATGCGTTGCATCTTATTGAAAAACTTGCGTTGCGCCTCTTTCGCTTTACGGGTGAAAGGTTCAGTCATCAGTGCCATAGTCGTCTGTAATGGGTTCAATATCTACGATATCATGATCTTGCTTGAACAATGCCCGGAATGATTTCCTTTCTTCTTCAAGATTAGGGATAGGCTTGAAATCATCTCCCATTAACGTGACATCATCGGATGGCTCAAAGCAGGGTGGTTCCCAAGCGCTTCGATCAATGTCATCGTCTTCTTTATCGGAGCGGGTGTATTTACCGATCTTGTCCGCGTTGGCGGCGATACCTTTGGGGTCTTTGGCTTCCCGGGCGATGCGGATACCTTCCTTGGCGGCCTCGATCACCATGTAACGATACCAGTTCTTGCCGGCTAACTGTACATTTCCTACGAGTCTCCGGATAGCGGCCAGATCACGGTAAGCGGTGGCTTGTGATACGGGCTCACAACTACCGTCGCAACCGGCCATCAGGAAAGCGATCAGGTCTTTGTCGGCTGTCATGGGGTCTTCCAATAACTTGGAAACACATAACATCCAGCGATCTTTTTGCATAAGCTCCCGGCAGGAGAGAAGGCTTGCCGCTTCTTCATGCCCTTTGAAAAGTACCGTGGCTATCTTGTCGTATGATGTTAGTTCCTTGTTCATTCTTTCTAAATAGGTTATGATAAAGGGGAACAGCCAATACCTTATGGATTGTCTATTCCCCTTCATTATGGAAGCAAGATTTATTTCAAGTTATCCAGTTCCGCCAGCTCACGTTTGTAATAAGCCAAGCGTTGCTCTGCTTTTTGCCGGAGGTTAAGCTTCCCGTTTTTCTCATGTTGGGCGATAGAGGTTTCCGTGCGCCGGATATTCTCCCTCAGTCGTTCGATCCGGTTGGCGATCTGCATACCTTTCAACAATTGATCGGCCGGGAGTTCCTCGGTTTTTTGAACCTCGGTTTTTAACTGGATCTGCTTACCCTCGGCCCAAGCGTCGATCTGGTCCCATAGCTTGGCACGGCGGGGCCAAAACTCAAGCACCTGATCGGCGTGGAGGAAGATCGGCTTGCGTTGCTCCGGAGTAAGGGCCTCGTTCTGCATCTCCGTGAATAAGGCGGCGTACAAGGGGGTGATCTGGCGGACCTCGTCGAAGATCGTACGGATGTTATCCGGAAGGGAGGAGTACGTGGCGATCTTCGCTCCGGGCCGTAACAGGGCGAATTGATCTTGCAGTTCTTGCAACTCTTCCTGCGCTTCCTCCAGCTCGGCTTGCAATTGATCGATCTCTCCGGATTTATCGTCATTGTCTTCCTCCAGCTCGGTGATCTTGTCTTGTAGCTTGAATAGCTCGGATTCTTTCACGAGGATTTCTTTTAAGACTTTATCGCCTTTTAGCTGATCCGCTGTTTTCTCGATCGCCTTTGTTGCCGCGACCGCTGTTTTCAAGAGTATCGAACCCCGTTCGGAGATTGTTATCTGGGGTTGGGCCGACGATAGGCGCGCTACGGTTGTCAACTTATTCACCAATACGGTGAAATGGGAATCGAACTGCGGAACCTCCTTTACCTCGCTAAAGAAAGCGATATACTTCTTTCTCATCTCCTCCGGAGCTAGAGCTTGAAAAAGCGCTAGACCGTCCGCGTATTTACGCTTACGGTCCGCTAACCAGTTTTGTAATGTTATCATTTAAGAACCTCCTTCCGGTGGAGTAGGAGCTACCCCGGTGAATAATGCGTCTATATCGATAGGCGTTCCCATGATAATCATAGGGGCGGGGCTATCGGCCTCGAAAGTGAAGGACCAACCTCTTTTGTCGGCCGCCGCCTTGCCGCCGTCGAAAGAGGCGGTAACCGTACAAGGATAGCCGGGCTGTCCGATAAGCTGCTGGCTCTCGTTGTCCTCGATGATCAAATAGCCGGGCGTATTGCAGATCTGCCGGGCGAAAGCGGCGGCTTCCACTTTCTTGCCGGGGTGGAAGAACTCGCCGCTGATCTTGTAACTTTTACAATCTGTCTCGCCTTGAGACTCCGCTTTGTATCCTACGGTTGCCCGTGTCGCGTAAATAGGTGTCGGTTTACCTCCCGACTCTAAAAAGGTAAAAGCTCCTGTCGCCGTCACGAAATCGGCTGTGGCCTTGGCCTCTTTGGGGAGCGTGGGGACGACAGAGACTGAGGTTTCCGGAATAAAGGCGATACGACCTTTATAACCCCCCATATTGTCCGCTCCGGCTGGCCATAAAACAGGGCCAAACGAGGCGCACATCACATAATCCGCCGGAACGTCCGCCCCCATGAAGAGGACGGATAGCACCGCTAGCAGAAACAATACGGACAAAACTTTTCTGAAATCTTTCATCGTTTTATTTATTTACTGGTTTTACGATTTGGTATAAGTACCGGAAGCGGTGAAGTCCTCTCCATCGGCTACCGTGACTTTCACGTCTGCCGGCTTGGTATAACCGGCGATATCCTTGAAGGATACGGTTTGCTCACCTTTAGGTATGCCTAAAAGGGTAGCTCCGCTTCTCATCCACTCGTCGTTCTCGCCCACCTTCCAAGCGGCACCGGCTTCTATGGCCTCGTCGCTCTCGATCGTGACGGTCAGGGCGGCACCGGTTACGTAGTCGCCCGCTAAATCAACGCCCTCATTGGTGAACTCGTTAATCTGGAATACCTTCGGATGGATATCCTGAAAGCGGGTACCGTACCCGGCTTGTAGCCAGAACTGAACCTCGTTCGGGTCCTCGAAGATATCGCGGATCTGGACGAACCGGGTCGCCTTCTTCGTATTCACGCCAAAATCCAGCATTCCGGGACGGATTAAGATCAAGGCCTGTCCTGTTCCGTATGCCTCATGGGTGACAGGTTCCAGTCCCGGGAACTTGGCGTCGTCCTTGACCGCCTTCCAAAACTCCTCGGTGGATGGGCGGGCGAACGCTTTTGTCTTTTGCCGGTAAGCCTCCTTACAGATCAACTCGATCTCGTTGGCATAATACAGGATCGCTTTACGGCGTAAGAAAGGATGTGCCGCACGTAAGAAGTTGACCAGACGATCGTAATCATCTACACCGTCACCACCGCCAAACGTACCGGTACGTACTAGGTTACGATTCGCCATGGTGATATCCTTCGTTGTCTTGAAATGATCGATCCAAGGGAAAAATCCGGTGAAAGAACTCATCGGGCTATACACATTGTCGTTTCTCTCGGCGAAGAAAGCGGAGAAAGTGATATCCTCCGAATGGCTGATGATGTGATTATCCACCACGAATTTCTCCATGGGGTGTTTCTTTACCGTATGGTCCACCTTCTCTCCGGCGTTGGAGAGAATACGTTTTTCCGTATAATTTAAGATGTTATCCTTCAAACGAGAAACGGTAAGTTCCGGTTTGATGGACATCTCTACCAATTTACCGATCTCATCGGGATACTTAATCTCGGCCCCGGCTTTATATGGGCCGGTGTGTCCGGCTTTGCGGCGAGCGTTCACGATCACGTCCTCATTCTCGATCTCGATCACGTTGAGCTTCATGGCCGCGGCGAACTCCTGAAACGTGAAATAGGGAAGGGTACGCAACACGTTATCGTAATCCTTCGCGTAACGATTCAGTTTCTCAATATCTAAAATGCCTTGTTTTGCCATTGTTCTTAGTGTTTAAAAAATCCTGTTTTCTCAGCCTCGGCCATGATAGCGAGGGTATCATCCTCATGCTTATCGGCGAAATCCTTGATATCTCCGG
>OGQX01002918.1_pt1 | contig 12297 bp, 5 predicted proteins | sample 1553291 | NCBI WGS metagenome assembly OGQX01 (sample SAMEA2580030, study PRJEB22360) | human gut metagenome | biome: human gut; feature: human-associated habitat; material: faeces | place: Denmark | collected 2008/2010
ATAATATGTGATTACAACTATGTATTTGATCCAAGAGTATACTTAAAAAGATTTTTCGATACAAAAACTACAGATTACACATTTTTAATAGATGAAGCTCACAACCTAGTAGACAGAGCTAGAGAAATGTATTCAGCAACCTTAAATGAAGAAAAATTTGTTAAAAGATGGTATGAATCTATGAAGGAAGCTGATGCTATATATGTATTAGATACTGGTTCTACAGATAATACAGTTAAACTACTAAGGGAACTTGGAGTAAATGTAGAAATTAATAAAATAGAACCATGGAGATTTGATGTTGCAAGAAACAAATCACTAGATTTAATTCCAGATGATTACGATATTTGTGTATGTACTGATTTGGATGAAGTGTTTGAGAAAGGTTGGAGAAAGTATCTTGAAGATAGCTGGAAAGAATCCACTAGCAGGGCAAGATATAATTACAATTGGAGTTTAGATGATAATAATAGACCTTTAGTTAACTTTTATACTAATAAGATACATCAAAGAAAGAATTATAAATGGACACATCCAGTACATGAAGTACTTACTTTTCTAGGAGATAAAGAAAATATTATTACTATTGATAATATAGTATTAAATCATTATCCTGATAAATCTAAATCTAGAGGCAGTTACTTACCATTACTAGAATTATCTGTAAAGGAAGATCCTAATGATGATAGGAATATGCATTATTTAGGTAGAGAATATATGTATTATGGTAAATGGAATGAATGTATAGATACACTAATTAAACATTTGAATTTAAAATCTTCAACTTGGAAAGATGAAAGATGTGCCTCAATGAGATTTATTGCTAGATCATATAAGAGCTTAGGAAGAGTAGAAGAATCTAGAATGTGGTATGATAAAGCAATAAATGAAGCACCATATTTAAGAGATTCTTATGTAGAAAGAGGTGTTTTAGAGTATGAGTTAGATAATTATAAAGAAGCCTCTAAATATTTAAATGATGCTTTGAATATAAATAGTCATGAGAAGACTTATATTAATGAAATATTTAGTTGGGATAATACTATTTATGATATGCTTTCTATTTGTATGTTTTATTTGAATAGAATAGATGAATCGTTATTTTATATAGATAAAGCTATAGATATGGAACCAAATAATGAAAGACTTATTAATAATAAAAAGATAATAAAAAGGTATAAAGAAAATAATAATAGTATTTGATATTGGTTAAGTATTTAGTACTGGCTTATATATGATAGACTTTGTTTTAAGACTATGGCTTAAAACAACACAGCAAGACTTAACTTGTTAAGGCTAGGTGTGCTAATAATATAAAAAAACTAACCAAAAAAGGTTAGTTTAATTTTTATTTATGGAGCCAATGTCGTAGATATCTACAACTTTTTCCAATATACGAATGAACACATAATTAATAATTATTGATAATATTTCGCACTAATTTAACTTTATGTTTTGAAAAAATAGTGAATTTATGTTAAAATATATAAGAGGTGATAATGATGAGCGAACTTTTAAACCAAAAAATATTTCAATCAAAATCTTTTAAGTCATTACAATTAATTCTTAAAAATAGCTGTATTAAAGGTTCAACTCCTTCAATTCCATACGATGAATTTGAAAACATAGTAATTGCGTTTATTAAAGAAATTATGAAATTATATTTAGAAAACACTGAATTTTGTAATGATATGTGTTCCTGTGTTATAAGGAATTTATCCAATAATACTTTAGGTGAATTTGATATAAAAAATCATATAAATCATATAATTGTTGAAAATGTAATTACAATTGACAAAGGAGTAGTTAAAGCTATTTATTTTGGAAAAATTAATTTTATGAGCGTTATTTTTCATGAATTAAATCATTTTAAAAATACATATGATATGAAATTAGGAAGAACAAATAAAGATGTAATTAGAGTTATAAAAGAAACCCTATTAACAATAGCTACCCAAGATAATATTGCTAAGAAAAATGCTACTAAATCAAAAGTAACATATATAAATGACAATATACAAGGTAATTATGATGACAATTATTATCAATGTAATTATGGAGTATTTTCGGATGAAAAAATTGCAGAAATTAATGCAATAAAAGATCTAATTTTATTTATAAAAATAACTGGTTTAGAATTGTCAGAACTATACATACAAAAATTAAATGATGAAATATCAAAGAATACAATTCAATATAATAATTACCTAAGAGATTTTAGGTTAATTTATAATTTTAATGATTATTTTTTGGATTTCGAAGAAGCGTTTGATGAGATGATTAAATTTTATCCGAATTGGTTGGCTATACCTCAATTGAATGTTGAATATTACCTTGACAAAGATGGTAATGTTGCAAAAAGAACCAAAAAAGAATTAGAAAAAAGATTAAAAACAGAAACTGACAAAGATATTAAAGAATATATACAATATCTATTATCACCTAATATTAGTAAAAAATTAGATAGAAACGAGTTCCAAACTGAAAATAAAAAAAGCAAATAAATTAAACAATGTTCCCTAAAAAATATAATTTAAGTTTTATTAATCATTTTAATATTTAAAATTTACCATATTGTTGTATGTAATTTCAACCTTTGTATCTTATATTTTTAAGAGATTAGATTTATCAATAGGTATTTCTTGTTTGATAATATTAATCATAAACATCATCCTTTCTTTAGGATGATTTCTTTGTAAGACACAAAAAAATCAATCTTTCGATTGATTCTATATATCAAGTTCAAACTAAATAGTTCGAACAGATTCGTCAATGGAGGACCCAGTCAGATTCGAACCAACGATCAGGGAGTTGCAGTCCCTTGCCTTAACCAGCTTGGCTATGGGTCCATAGAACATACTAATTATAGCAAAATAAATATATTTATTCAATATATTTTATGGAAAAAAATAAAAAAGTTGCAAAATAGATATATTTATGAGATAATGTATAAGTATTTTGTGAGAGAAATGTGGTGATAAAATGGAAAGATTACAAAAGAAAATAGCAGGTCTTGGTTATTGCTCAAGAAGAAAAGCCGAAGAACTTATTACTAAGGGTTTAGTTGAAGTAAATGGTGAAGTAGTTACTAAACTTGGTACTACGGTTAAACCAGGAGATATTATTGTAGTAGAAGGAAATATTTTAGATACTAATAAAAATTATGAATATTATTTACTTAATAAACCTAAAGGAGTTGTTACTACTACTAGTGATGAAAAGGGTAGAACAACAGTAGTAGATTTAATTGATACTACTACTAGAATATATCCAGTAGGTAGATTAGACTATGATACTACAGGTATACTTATACTTACAAATGATGGAGAACTTGCTAATTTACTTATGAGACCAGACTCTTTAGTAGATAAAACCTATATTGCTAAGGTAGAAGGAATAGTTACTATACCTAGTCTTCAGAAATTAAGAAATGGTGTTATTATTGATGGGGTTAAGACTAAGAAAGCAAGAGTAAGACTAAAAAGTTATGATAAAAAGAAAGATACTTCAGTAGTAGAAATAACTATTCATGAAGGTAAAAATCATCAGATTAAGAAAATGCTTGAGTCAGTTGGCAATAAAGTTATTAAACTAAGAAGAGAAAGATATGCTAATTTAAATTTAAAAGGTCTTATGCCTGGAGAGTATAGACCACTTACTATAAAAGAAGTAAAAATACTATATAGTTTGTGTAAAAAGTAGAGGAGTACTTGACAAAAGCAAACAAATGTGCTAAAATATGTGTCATTCAAGGGGGGATTTGAATTATGAATATGGAAAAAATCAATGTAAATTCTATGGATTATAGAAAATTATCTAAGGAAGATAAATTAAAAGTAGTTAGATTTAAAATTAATAAGTTGTTAAGTGATACTAGTTCAAGTAAAGCATATGAATACTATAATGGTAAAAAAGTAGGAGTACCAAAAGATAAGCTAGGTATATTTAAAGACTTATGTGAAAGAGAAAAAAATCTTTCTAAATATGTAACTATTTCAGAAGAACCAGTAATGGAGAGACCTACTATAAAGGCTGAAGTAGTTGAAAATGAGAAAAAAACTTCTAGTAAGAATATTAATGAAATGGATTTAGAAGAAATTAATAATAGGATTAAATATATTAAAAAGTATTTATATGAAATGACAAACTTATATAAGAAAGATGAATATAAGAATGCTAAGATAATTAAAATACAAGGATATGATAGTAATTCTGCTTATATACCTTATAGTAAATTAGGTGATTATAAGACATTATATAAATACTTAAAATTACTTGAAATGAAAAAAAGAGAACTTGAAAGTATTGAAGTAAAACTTACTGAAATATCTAATGATACTACTAGTGTTAAATCTAATAATGAATGTAAAGAATTAATGGTTATTGATAATAAAGATAATAAAAAGGAAAAGACAGGCTTTGGTAAAAAGATTCTTGGTTTCCTTGCAGGTACTGCTATAATTGGTGGTATATGTAAAGGTGCTAAATGGGTTGGTAATAAATTTAAAAATGGTTTTAATAAAGTTAAAAATGAGACTAAAGAAGTTAGTGAGATACTTAGAAAGAATAAAGTTAAAACTGCTATCTGTGCCTGGATAGTTGCTGCCGCTGCTGTTGTATGTAGTTTCTTACCTAAGAGTCAAAGTAAAAAACATAAACCTGATGATATAGTAAAACCTACTTCTGTAGTAGAGACAATTGAACCTTCTACTAAAAAAGATGATATTATTATTGATGAACCAGTTATTGAAGAACCAACTGAAGTAGTTACTGAAAATAAAGAATATAATCTAGGAGAGAGTGTTAATATTAAAGATAATTCATATATTTATACTAACTCTTATGATGCTACAGATAGTACTAATAAATGTACACCATACTATAATGGATCTTATGATAGAGAAGTAATGGGAGTTACTTATGAATTAGATGGAAATCTTTATACTATCTATAGAGATGATATGAATGCTAGTGAAAAAGTAAATGAATTAATAAGTAAAGGTGCTAAACAAACAGCTGTTTTAGTAGTTCGTAGTGATCTAGTTAATACTGGTGATTATGAAGGTTACTATAATATTGATTCAATAAAAAGAGTAAGAACTAGATAATAATTATATAAGGAAATAGATGAAACTTAGCAGTTTCATCTATTTTATTTGACTTTTTATAGTTTTTCTGCTATTATAATGGCAGTTAATGGGGGATATGATGATTTTTAAACTATATGAAAGTAAGGAAAAATGTAGGGCTAAAAGATTTCATGATACTACGGAAATTTATTTAAGTAGATTTAGTGATTTGTTTGTTGAAGATGGAATAAAGAAAATAGTAATTGATAGTATGACTTTATTTTTGTTTAGTGATAATGATAGCTTATTAAATGATATGTATGAAGCAGTAGTTAATAATTATGATTATAATAAGATTATCGAAATATTAAATAAAAATGATGTTATATTCTTTTCTTTGGCAATGCAGGCTATTAATTATGGAAAAAGAACATATAATTTAATAAAAAATATTGATGACTGCAAAGAAATACATTTTAGTTGTAATAAAGATAATTTACTTGAAGTTTTATCATTGTGTGAGAAGATAAATGTTCCGGTTGTAATAGATGGTACATTAATTTCTCTTGAGGAATATCAGAAAATACTTGAAGGATATGATTTGAGTAAAATAGATAGTAAAAACATTTTTATTCATTATCAAGAATATGGCGGAGATATTGATATTAATACTTTGTATGATACTTCTTGCCAAATAAACTATATTACTAAGAAAATCAAGAAATATAATTTATCATCATTAGAAAAAGTAATAATGGTATATGACATAGTAAAAAATAACTTTTATCATAAAGAAGAAAAAAATGAAAATTATTTAATTTCTAGGTCTTTAGACAATGTATTAAATTCTGATTATATTGTTTGTGTTGGATACATTGCTATTGTTAATGCTATGTTAAAAAATTTAAACATTAATGCTAGAACTATAATATGTAAAACTAAAAAAGAAAAACACTGCAGAAGTATAATTCATTTAATAGATAAAAAATATAATATTGATGGAGTATATGTTTTAGATCCAACATGGGATAGTAAAAGAAATAATATAGAAGATACAATAGACAAATATAACTATTTCCTAATACCTATTGAAATCGCCGAAAAAACTGCATTAACTGAATTATTGCCAATTATAAATATGTCTTTAAGTGATTTGGTTTTACTTGAAAATGATTTTGAAGATTCTCTTTGTACTAATGAAGAGAAAGTGATAAAAAAAATTAAGATGCAGTATTATTTAGAAATGCTATTTCTATTAATTGGTAATGATGATTATGAAAATTTTATTCAAAATATATGCGTTTATGATTTCTTAAGCAATGAAGATAAGAAAAAAATAAAATATACTTATGACGATATGATTAATAAATGTATGGTTAATGATATAAATGTAGAAACATTCATAAAGGCATTATATAATACTAAAAAAATAGAATACTATCTAAATGATGATAAATTACCTGAAGAATGTAGTTCTAGATTAGAACTTCCTAGTACTGATAGCATTGATATTTCTGGTATTAAAGACTCTGCTCTTACAAGATACTATAAGATAGAAAAATTAAAGAAAGCTAAAAAGAATGATTTTGAAAGTTTAGTTTGTTATCTCTTGTATGAAGAACATTTAAATGAGTATTTATCTTCAAATATAGGAAAAATAATATCTTCAAGTACTAATGATGGTATTAAGAGGGATATGCTTAATATGAGATTACTTAAAACATTAAAAAGAGAAAAAGTAAGAAAAGAGATTGACAATAGATAATATTTTGAATATAATTAATGTATAAAAACAAAAGAAAGAGACGATATATTAAGATATTTGTAGAGAGTTAGTGGTTGGTGGAAACTAATAAGATGCTTAATATATAGATCACTCTTGATGTGTTACTTTGAATAGTTAGAAGTAGCCGGGAATAACCCGTTATCAAAATATGAGTGCACTATCAGTGAAACAAGGTGGTACCGCGAAGTATTTCGTCCTTGTACTGGTGGTGCTTTTTCTTTAGAAGGAGGAATTATGGAATTTAAAGAATTAGAAAAAGGAAAAATAAGCGAAGTGGAAGGTAAAATACTTGCTAAATGGAAAGAAGAAAACATTCTAGAAAAGACTATTGAAAATAGAAAAGATAATGAAACTTGGGTATTTTATGATGGACCAATATATGCTAATGCTAAGCCTGGTATACATCATGTTTTGGCTAAAACTATTAAAGATTCTTTCTGTAAGTATAAAACTATGAAAGGGTATAAGGTACTTAGAAAGATAGGACTTGATACTCATGGTCTTCCTATTGAAGTTAATGTTGAAAAGAAACTTGGTTTTAAGACTAAGGCTGATATTGAAAAGTTTGGTATTGAGAATTTCTGTAGGGAATGTAATAATGCTACCGCTTTGAATATAGATGAAGTTAATTTACTTACTGATAATATGGGACAATTTATTGATAGTAGGCATCCTTATGTTACTTGTAGTAATGAGTTTATTGAAAGTGAATGGTGGCTAATTAAAGAAATAGATAAGAAAGGACTTATTTACTATGGTAATAAAGTGCTTCCTTATTGTCCTAGATGTGGTACTGAATTATCTGCGAATGAAGTGGGTCAGGGATATCAAGAAGATAGTGTTAATACTGTTATTGTACCATTTAAAATTAAGGATAGTGATACTTACTTCTTAGTTTGGACTACTACTCCTTGGACTCTTATGGCTAATGTTGCTCTTTGTGTTAATCCAGATTTAGAGTACATAAAAGTATCTTCAATGGGATATAAATTTATTGTAGCTAAAAGTCTTGCTAATAAGGTCTTGGGTGATGATTTTGAGGTACTTGAAACATACAAGGGGACTGATTTAGTAGGTACTAAATATGAACAATTAATGCCATTTGCAGAAGTTGAAGGTAAATGTTTTGAGGTACTTGCAGACTCTTATGTTACTAGTGAAGATGGTACTGGTATTGTACATATTGCTCCTGCTTATGGTGAGGATGATAATAGAGTATGCAAAGAAAATGGTATTGGTTTTGTTAATCCTGTAGGAAAAGATGGCTGCTATACTACTGGCCCTTGGAAAGGTACTTTAGTTACTGATAAAGATCTTGAAATAGAAATCATTAAGTGGTTAAAAGAAAATGATAAGTTATTTAAGAAGATTAAACTCACACATGATTATCCTCACTGCTGGAGATGTCATAGTCCACTTATATATTATTCTAAACCGGCTTGGTATATTAGAACTACTGAATACAAAGATAAGATTCTTGAGGCCAATAAGACTGTTAGTTGGCATCCTGATTATGTTGGTACAAAGAGATTTAATAACTGGCTTGAGAATATGGTAGACTGGGGTATATCTAGAAATAGATACTGGGGATGTCCTATGCCTATATGGATATGTTCTTCATGTGGTGAAAAGCATGTGATTGGTAGCATAAAAGAACTTGATGATATGAAAGTAGGAGACATAGATGTTAAGAATATGGAACTTCATAGACCATATATAGATGAAGTACATATTAAATGTCCTAAATGTAATGGAATTATGAATAGAGTAACTGATGTTATGGATGTTTGGTTTGATTCTGGAGCAATGCCTTATGCTCAATTTCATTATCCATTTGAAAATAAAGAGTTATTTGAAAGTCAGTTTCCAGCAGACTTTATCGCCGAAGGTGTCGATCAAACAAGAGGCTGGTTTAACTCACTTATTTGCATATCTACGATAGTATCTGGAGTATCTAGTTTTAAGAATGTTGTTGTAAATGATATGGTACTAGATAGTAATGGTAAGAAGATGAGTAAATCTACTGGTAATATAATTGATCCTATTAAGATTATGGAAGAGTATGGTGCTGATACTGTTAGATGGTATATGTTATATGCTTCTCCAGTATGGACTCCTTTAAAGTTTGATGTTGAAGGATTAAAAGAGGTTCACTCTAAGTTCTTTAATCCACTTCGTAATAGTTATAATTTCTTTGCAATATACGCTAATGCAGATAAGATAACTGATATTAATACTTGCAGAGTAGAATATAATGATAGAGAAGACATTGATAAGTGGTTATTATCTAAGTATAATAAACTTATTAAAGAAGTAACTGAAGCTTATGATGAATATGATTTAAATAAAGTAGTTAAATTAATTACTGACTTTACTTCAATTGATTTATCTAATTGGTATATTAGAAGAAATAGAGATAGATTCTGGGACAATTTAATGACTACTTCAAAAAAGAGTGTGTATATGACTACTTATGAAGTACTAGAGGGATTATCTAAGTTAATTGCTCCAATAGCTAGTTATACTGCTGAAGAGATATATACTAATTTGACTGGTAATATTTCTGTTCATTTAAGTGATTTCCCAGTATGTAATGAAGAGTTAATAAATTTAAAACTTGAAGAAAAGATGGACTTAGTAAGAGATTTAATTAGTATAGGTAGAAATGTTCGTGAGGAATCTAAGATAAAGGTAAGACAACCTATTAGTGAGATTTTACTTGATAAGAAGAAAGAGAAGGTTATTGGGGAACTTACTAGTCTAATTAAAGAAGAACTTAATGTTAAAGAAGTTATTTATACTGATGATTTATCTACTTATATGAACTTTATGGTTAAACCTAACTTTAAAGAAGTTGGTAAGATATTTGGTAAGAATATTAAAGAGTTTTCTGATAAGTTATTAGAATTATCTAATGAAGATATTAATAAATTAGAAAACAATGAAAGTATTAAGATGTCTATAGATAATACTACTTATGATATTACTAAGGATATGGTAGATATTAGAATATCTAGTAAAGATGGCTTTAAAGCAATGGTTGTAGGTAATAATTTTGTTATACTAAATACTGTTATTACTAAAGAATTAGAAAATGAAGGTCTTGCTAGAGAGACTATATCTAAGGTACAACAATTAAGAAAGACTATGAATTTTGATATTACTGATAGAATTAATATGTATATAGATGCTACTAGTGAGTATAAAGAGAATATTAAAGATTACTTAGATATGATTAAAGATGAGACTTTGACTATTAATGTTTATGATAAAGATGGTATTGAAGATAAAGTAAATATTAATGATTATGAAGTTGGCTTTGTATTAGAAAAAGTAAGCACTAAATAATAAATAAAGACTATTAGAGATTAATTACTAATTTTTAATAGTCTTTTTTGTGGTTTGTGGTATTAACTACTTGTTAACTTTATAGACAAATTTTTTTATTCTGTTATAATTATACTAGGGTGTGATATAATGATAGAGTTAGAAAATATCGATGGTGTTGGTCCTAAAACTAAGGAACTATTAAATAAACTTAAAATTAATAATGGTGAAGATTTATTATATTATTATCCATATCGATATGATGTAATAAAAAGAACAGATATGAGTATTTTAAATGATGGTGACAAGATAGTTATAGATGGTATAGTAGAGGGACAACCAACAGTTATATTTATTAATAAGAGTTTAAAGAAACTGATATTTAGAATTAATACTAAGACAATGATAATCAACATTACAGTATATAATAAAGTATATTTACATCAAGAGTTAAAGTGTGGTAAAGAGGTAACTATAATTGGTAAATATCATAAACTTAAGAATACTATAGTGGCTTCGGATGTTAGATTTGGCCTTTTACCTCCAGGAGCTAAGATAGAACCTATTTATTATACTACCGAAGGTTTAACTATAAAGCAAATATCTAAGTTTGTATCTTATGTACTTAATAATGAGGAATACCATGTTCATTCTTTAATACCAACATATCTTGAGGATAAATATAATTTACTTCCTAAGGAAGATGCTATATATAATGTTCATATACCTGAAGATATTGTTACTTTAAAGAAGGCAAGACAAAGAATTAAATATGAAGAATTATTTATGTATATGTTAAAGATTAGGTATTTAAAACAAAAGATAGAATCTGATGATACTGCGATAGAGAGAGTACTTGATTATGATAAGATTAATAAGTTTATTGATAATCTACCATATAAACTTACTTTAGATCAAAGTAGTAGTATTAAAGAGATACTTAAGGATTTAGAATCTAAGAAGAGAATGAATAGATTACTTCAAGGAGATGTTGGCTCTGGTAAAACAATAGTGGCATTTATTGCGATATATGCTAATTATTTATCTAAGTATCAATCTGCTTTAATGGCTCCTACTGAGATATTAGCGGGCCAACACTATGAAGATGCTCTTAAGATATTTAGTAAGTATAAACTTAAAATAGCACTTCTTACTTCTAGTACTAGTGTTAAAGATAAGAAAGAAATATATGATAATCTAGAGCTTGGTAAAATTGATTTAATTATTGGGACACAAGCTTTAATTCAAGATAGGGTTAAATTTAAGAAACTAGGTCTTGTCGTAACTGATGAACAACATCGTTTTGGTGTAAATCAGAGAAATTCTTTTAAAGGAAAGGGTATTAGTCCTGATGTACTATCTATGAGTGCTACTCCTATTCCTAGAAGTTATGCTTTAACTATATATGGTGATACTGATGTATCTTCAATTAAAACTAAACCTATAGGTAGAAAAGAAGTTATTACATACTTTAAGAAAGAAAAAGATATTACTGAAGTATTAGAGATGATGAAGAGAGAACTTGATAATAATCATCAGATATATGTAGTGGCTCCAATGATTGAGGGAGATGAAGAGAACTTAGAATCTGTTAAAGATTTAGAGGAGAAGATGAATAAGGCCTTTGGTAAGATAAGTAAGATTGGTATTATTCATGGTAAACTTGATAATAAAGAAAAGAATAAAGTAATGAATGACTTTGAAAATAATAAGATTAATATATTAATATCTACGACAGTTATTGAAGTTGGTGTTAATGTGCCTAATGCTTCAATGATAGTTATATTTAATGCTAATATGTTTGGTTTATCTACATTACATCAATTAAGAGGTAGAGTAGGAAGAAGTGATATTCAAAGTTATTGCGTTTTAGTGGCTAAAGAATCTGAAGAGAGACTTCGTCTTTTGGAAAAGACTTCTGATGGTTTTGAAATCAGTGAGTATGATTTTCAAAATAGAGGAGAAGGAGATTTATTTGGTATTAAACAAAGTGGTGAATTAGTACTTAAGATGGCTAATATTAGAAGGGATTTTAAGATGTTATTAAAGGCTAAAGAAGATGCTGAAGAGTTTATTAATATATTATTTACTTTTGAATCTAATCCTGAATATGAG
>OGQX01002932.1_pt1 | contig 12258 bp, 7 predicted proteins | sample 1553291 | NCBI WGS metagenome assembly OGQX01 (sample SAMEA2580030, study PRJEB22360) | human gut metagenome | biome: human gut; feature: human-associated habitat; material: faeces | place: Denmark | collected 2008/2010
GACCGCCACACCCGCCGATCCAAGCTCCGCCACCGCTGATGTCGTCGCAATTCCAAACAATCCCATAATGATAAAAATCAGCACTACATACAGCGAATACTTGATCACCGGTATCATGAACTGCTTGACGCCCTCATCGGTTCCCGCCCGGTCCATCGAGCGCCGCACCAGCTTTGTGATCCACTTGATGATCCTGCCTCCGATCACATACACAAGCAGTGCGATCAGAATCTGGAATGCGAAGTTTAACAGATCCGGCACCAGCCCTTCCAGCCATGTACGGATAATCCCCGGATTCTTTGCTACCTCCTCAATTCCCTCCTGTGCATGGTTCAATGCCTCCACGGTCTCCGTGGTCGACGGGAATGCATCTGTCTGTGCCGCCAGATACCTTCCCTGTTCCAAAAGTGCCGCTATCCCGTTCACTCTCTCGTCCTCCATCCAACTTTATAATCCTTCTTAAATTTCATGAATAAACAGACCGCTCCTTAGCTTCGGCTCGAACCAGGTCGATTTCGGCGGCATCAAAAGTCCCGCATCTGCCACCGCGAACAGTTCCGCGATGGACGTCGGATACATTGCAAACGCCACCGCGCAGTCCTGCTCACAGCGCCGCACCAGTTCGTCCATGCCCCGGATTCCGCCGGCAAAATCAATGCGTCCATCCGTCTTCGGATCTCTGATGCCGAGCACCGGTCCAAGAAGCTTATTCTGCAGTATGGAAACATCCAGATCTGCAACCGGATCTTCCGGCGTGCGGTCCTCCTGCCGGATATGGCAGGAAAACCAGTGTCCTTCCATATACATGCAAAAGGTTCCCCGCTCCTTAGGTCTGGTATCCTCTGCCCCGGTAATCTCCTCAACGTCAAACCGCTTCTCGACTTCACGGTACAATCCCTTAAAAGAATACCCGTTCAGATCGCGTATCACACGGTTGTAATCCATAATCATGAGTTCATCATCCGGAAACAATACCGAGAGAAAATAGTTAAACTCCTCCTCCCCGGTATAACCCGGATGTTCCTTCCGGCGCTTCTGCCCTACTTTTACCGCGGACGCTGCCCGGTGGTGTCCGTCTGCAATGTAGATGCTGTCAATGCCCGCAAACGCTTCGTGGATCGCAGCAATATCCGCATCCTCGCGGATGACAAACACCCGGTGTCTCACGCCGTCCCCCGATGTGAAATCATATTCCGGCTCTCCCTGCTTCGTCTTTTCCACGATACGCCGGATCCCGTCATTCGCGCGGTACGCCAAAAAGATCGGTCCGGTCTGTGCGTTACAGACATCCACATGGCGGATGCGGTCGACCTCCTTCTCCGCGCGGGTATTCTCGTGCTTTTTGATGATGCCATTCTCATAATCATCGATGGACGCGCAGGCTGCCACTCCCGTCTGCACTCTTCCGTTCATGGTAAGTTCGTAGAGGTAATAACACTTTTTATCCTCCGTCAGAAACGTGCCGTTCTCCACCCATTGCCAGAGTGTATCATGCGCACGCTCATACACCTTGTCGTCGTACATATCCACCGACAGCGGGAACTGTGTCTCCGCGCGGTCTATGCTAAGGAAAGACTGCGGATGCCGCTCCACTTCCTTCGTAGCTTCCTCTCTGTTATAAACATCATAAGGGAGGGCAGCAATCTCTGCTGCCTTCCCTCTCTGTGGTCTGATGCTTACAAATGGTCTGATTTCTGCCATTGTTCTCACACCTCGTTATTTTACTTTCCGTACTTTTAATACCCCATCCGTCTGCTCCAGCTTTGCGAGCACATCCTCCGGCACATTCGTATCCACATCGATCAGCGCATATGCATAGTCGCCCTTGGACTTGTTCGCCATGCCGTCGATATTGATTCCGGCATTGCCGAGAATTGTTGTAAAATGGCTCAGCATACCGCTCTCGTTCTTGTGCAGAATACCGATTCTTCCTGCCGTCATGCAAGCGCCCATGCTGCAGTCCGGGAAGTTGACGGAATGTACGATATTGCCGTTCTCAAGGTAATCGCGGATCTCGCGCACTGCCATGAGCGCACAGTTGTCCTCGGACTCTGCCGTGGATGCACCCAGATGTGGTGTCACGATGCAGCCCTTTGCGCCGACTGTCGTGGTGTTCGGGAAATCGGAGACATATTTTTTGATCTTGCCCGCTGCCAGTGCGTCCACCATCGCCTCCTCATCCACGAGAAGATCTCTCGCAAAGTTGAGCACGATCGCCGTCGGCTTCATCATTGCAATCGCATCCGCGCCAATCATCTTTCTGGTGGAATCCAAAAGCGGCACATGAATCGTGATATAGTCGCACTCGCGGTAAATATCCTCCACGTTGCTGATGTGCTTCACGCTCCGGGAAAGGCTCCACGCTGCACTGACGGAAATATACGGATCGTAGCCGTACACTTCCATTCCCATGTGGGTCGCCGCATTGGCAACCAGAACACCGATTGCACCAAGTCCGATGACACCTAACTTCTTGCCGGAAATCTCGGTTCCTGCAAAATTTTTCTTCTGCTTTTCAGCAGTTTTGGCGATATTCTCATCGTTCTGATTCGCCAGACACCAGTCGATGCCGCCCACGATATCACGGGACGCGTAGAGCATTCCCGCAAACACCAGCTCCTTGACACCGTTTGCATTGGCGCCCGGGGTGTTGAATACGACAATTCCCTTCTCCGCGCATTTATCCAGAGGAATGTTGTTCACGCCGGCACCGGCTCTCGCCACTGCCGCAAGTCCCTCCGGGAGTTCCAGGTCATGCATTGCGGCGCTTCTCACAAGCACTGCCTCCGCATCCTTTAAGTCTTCCACCTTCTGATAATCATCCGAAAACAGATCCAGACCGACCGCTGCGATCGGATTTAAGCAATGATACTTATGCATTTGCATTCTCCTCCTCGAACTTTTTCATAAACGCAACCAGCTTCTCCACGCCCTCTTTCGGCATTGCATTGTAAATGGAAGCGCGCATACCGCCCACGGTGCGGTGGCCTTTTAAGTTCACAAAGCCTGCGGCTGTCGCTTCTTTTACAAACTTCGCATCCAGCTCTTCGTTGCCGGTCACAAACGGCACATTCATGAGGGAGCGGTCCTCCGGAACAACGGTTCCGTGGAACAGTTTGCTCTGATCCAGGAAATCATAAAGGATCTTCGCCTTTTCCTCATTGCGCTCCTTCATCACGGAAAGACCGCCCATCTTCTTTATCCACTTGAATACCTTGCCGCAGATATAGATGCCGTAGCACGGCGGTGTGTTGTATAAAGAATCCGCATCGGCGTGTGTCTTGTATTTTAACATGGTTGGTGTTCCCGGAAGGGTATCTTCCGTGATCAGATCCTCGCGGATGATGACGATGACAACTCCCGCCGGTCCTACGTTCTTCTGCACGCCGCCGTAGATCACACCGTATTTTGTCACATCCACCGGCTCGGACAAAAAGCAGGAGGATACGTCCGCTACCAGCGTGTGTCCCTTGGTATTCGGAAGCTTCTTGTATTTTGTTCCGTAGATCGTATTATTCTCGCAGATGTACACATAATCCAGATCTTCCGGGATATCCAGGTCGGAACAATCCGGGATATAGGAAAACGTCTTATCCTCGGAGGATGCAAGCTTTACTGCCTCGCCGTAAATCTGTGCTTCCTGATAAGCTTTCTTCGCCCACTGGCCTGTGACGATATAGCCTGCCTTGCGGTTCTTCATCAGGTTCATCGGGATCATGGCGAACTGCTGGGATGCTCCGCCCTGTAAAAACAGAACTTTGTAATTGTCCGGAATGTTCATCAGATCTCTCAGATCCTGCTCTGCCTCTTTGATGATGTTGTCATACACCTTGGAGCGGTGGCTCATCTCCATCACAGACATTCCACTTCCTCTGTAATCCAGCATCTCATCTGCTGCTTCTTTTAAGACCTCTTCCGGCAGCACTGCCGGACCTGCTGAAAAATTGTACACTCTGCTCATTTTCTAATTCCTTTCCTTTCTCTTTTATTACGGCAGTTCCCTACGCTGCCGCCTCCATGCCCCCTGTAACAAAACATATACACATGTTATGACTGCGCTGCGGCTAAATCCTCCCCGGTAAATGCGGTACTGATGTCCGCCCCCGGAGCAACCATCGGCCACACCTTGTCATCGCAGCCGATCACACAATCGATCACAACCGGCGTCCTTGCAGCAAGCGCTGCTTTTAACGCCTCGTTAAATGCCTCGCGGGTTGTGACGCGGTACCCAGTCGCCCCCATCGCCTCCGCAAGCTTCACATAGTCGACGCCGTCGTCTAAAACCGTCGCCGAATAACGTTTTTCGTAAAACAGATCCTGCCACTGCCGCACCATGCCGAGCACATGATTGTTCACAATCACTTCGATCAACGGCAGCTTCTGCCGGACTGCGGTAGCAATCTCGTTCATATTCATGCGAAAACATCCGTCCCCCGCGATATTGATCACCTGTTTTCCCAGATTTGCAACCTGTGCGCCGATCGCGGCGCCCAGTCCGTATCCCATGGTGCCAAGTCCGCCGGATGATAAAAACGTGCGCGGATTTTTATATTTATAATACTGTGCAGCCCACATCTGGTGCTGTCCTACTTCTGTCACAATGATGGCGTCGCCGTCTGTCTGGCGGTAGATCTCCTCCACCAGATAAGGTCCGGTCAGTCCCGGCTCCTGGTATGTGAGCGGATATTTTACTTTATAGTCCAGAATATGCGCTATCCACGCTTCATGCCCCAGCTGCAGCAGTTCCGCATTGATCCGCTTTAAAATTTCTTTCAGGTCTCCGATCACAGCCGCATCGACACGGATATTTTTATTGATCTCCGCTGCATCCACATCAAACTGTAAGATCTTCGCCTGCTTTGCAAACTTCTTGGCATTGCCGAGCACACGGTCGGAAAAGCGCACGCCGACGGCGATCAGCAGATCACACTCGCTCACACCGAGGTTGGACGTCTTGGTTCCGTGCATGCCGAGCATCCCCGTGTAGAGATCGTTCGTCCCGTCAAAGGCTCCCTTTCCCATCAGGGAATCGCACACCGGTGCGTCCACTTTATGTACAAATTCTTTTAATTCCGCGCTCGCCCCGGAGATCACAGCACCACCGCCCACAAATATGTACGGTTTCTCTGCCGCTTTTATCATCGCAAGCGCCTTCGCAAGATCCTCTTCCCGTATCGTGTCCGTCACACGCGCGATCGGCTCTGCCTTGCAGAATTCATACTCCGTCTTTGCCGCCGTAATATCCTTCGGGATATCGACGAGCACCGGGCCCGGACGCCCCTTCTGTGCGATCCGGAATGCTCTGCGGATCGTGTCCGCAAGCTTTGTGACATCCTTTACGATAAAATTGTGCTTTGTGATCGGCGTCGTGATGCCTGCAATATCGATCTCCTGAAAACTGTCTTTGCCGAGAAGCGGCACATTGACGTTGCATGTGATCGCTACGATCGGTACGGAATCCATGTATGCCGTGGCAATTCCCGTCACAAGATTCGTCGCTCCCGGTCCGGACGTTGCGAAACAGACTCCTACTTTTCCGGTACTTCTCGCATAACCGTCCGCCGCATGGGAAGCTCCCTGCTCATGTGAAGTTAAAATATGCCGTATCTCCTGATGCTTATATAATTCATCGTATACATTCAGTATGGCTCCGCCCGGGTATCCGAATACGGTGTCCACACCCTGTTCTTTCAGACATTCGATGACAATCTGTGCTCCTGTCAGCTCCATGTCGTATACCTTCCTTTTCTATCCTACTGTTCTTCCGGGAGCGCCAGTATCGCTCCACGGTTGCCCGAAGTCACGAGCGATGCGTACCGCTTTAAGTATCCGGTCGTCACCTTCGGCTCTCTCGGCTGCCATTTTGCCTTTCTGGCCAAAAGCTCCTCGTCCGATACGGCGAGTTCCAGCTTTAACTCCGGAATATTGATCTTAATAAGATCTCCCTCTTCCACCAGTGCAATCGGTCCGCCGACCGCTGCCTCCGGCGATACATGGCCGATCGACGCGCCGCGGCTTGCACCGGAAAAACGTCCGTCTGTAATCAGTGCCACCGAAGATCCAAGCCCCATTCCCGCAATCGCGGAAGTCGGGTTTAACATCTCGCGCATACCTGGTCCGCCCTTCGGGCCTTCATAGCGGATCACAACGACATCCCCGGCAACAATCCTGCCTCCCTTGATCGCTGCGATCGCATCCTCCTCACAGTCGAAGACTCTCGCCGGTCCCTCGTGCACCATCATCTCATCGCAGACTGCCGAGCGCTTGACCACGCTGCCGTCCGGCGCAAGATTGCCCTTCAATACGGCAAGTCCGCCGGTCTTGCTGTACGGGTGATCCACCGGACGGATCACTTCCGGATTCTTATTCACTGCATCCGCAATATTCTCCCCGACGGTCTTTCCGGTCACGGTCATGCACTCCGTGTGCAGCAGTCCGATGTCCGCCAGTTCTTTCATTACCGCATAGACGCCGCCCGCCTCGTTGAGATCTTCCATATAAGTCGGTCCTGCCGGTGCCAGGTGGCACAGGTTCGGTGTCTTCTCACTGATTGGATTAGCAAATGCAATATCAAAATCAAATCCCACTTCATGGGCGATTGCCGGAAGATGGAGCATGCTGTTCGTCGAACAGCCGAGCGCCATATCCACGGTCAGCGCATTTAAGATGGCTTCCTTCGTCATAATATCGCGCGGGCGGATATTTTTGCGGTACATTTCCATTACCGCCATACCCGCATGCTTGGCGAGCTTGATGCGCTCCGAATAGACTGCCGGGATCGTGCCGTTTCCGCGAAGTCCCATTCCCAGCGCCTCGGTGAGACAGTTCATGGAGTTCGCCGTGTACATTCCGGAACAGGAGCCGCAGGTCGGACAAACCTTCTCCTCGTATTCCTTGACTTCCTCCTCCGTCATCGTGCCGGCTGCATAGGAACCTACCGCCTCAAACATGGAAGAGAGGCTGCGCTTTTTGCCCTGTACATGTCCGGCAAGCATTGGTCCGCCCGACACGAACACTGTGGGTACATTGATGCGCGCTGCTGCCATCAAAAGTCCCGGGACATTCTTATCGCAGTTCGGAACCATGACGAGCGCATCAAACTGGTGTGCAAGCGCCATACATTCCGTGGAATCGGCGATCAGATCACGCGTCACCAGCGAATATTTCATACCGATATGTCCCATCGCGATTCCGTCGCAGACCGCGATCGCCGGAAATACCACCGGTACGCCGCCTGCCTCCGCAACACCAAGCTTTACCGCATTGACAATCTTATCCAAATTCATGTGGCCGGGAACAATCTCGTTGTAGGAGCTCACAATGCCGACCATCGGCTTGTTCATCTCCTCCTCGGTAAATCCCAGCGCGTTAAACAAACTTCTATGAGGTGCCTGCTGCATCCCTTTTTTTACATTATCACTCTTCATCTATCTTAACTCCGTTTCTGTCATTCTATCTGATCCGCTCGCAGATCAAATCTCCCATCTGTGCCGTGCCGACCTGGGTTACCTTTTCCTGCTGCTTCTCCTGCGGCATGATGTCGATCGTCCGGTAGCCATCCTTTAATACCTGCTTCACCGCCTGCTCCACTGCATCCGCCTCCCGGTCCAGATCAAAGCTATAACGCAGCATCATGGCTGCACTTAAGATCGTCGCGATCGGATTGGCGATTCCTTTTCCGGCAATATCCGGCGCCGAACCGCCGCTCGGCTCGTAGAGTCCGAACTTTGTATCGTTTAAGCTGGCGCTCGAGAGCATACCAATCGAACCGGTTACCATGCTCGCCTCATCCGACAAAATATCGCCGAACATGTTCTCCGTCAGAATCACGTCGAACTGCTTCGGGTCTTTTACCAGCTGCATCGCACAGTTATCCACGAGCATATGCTCATAGGTCACTTCCGGATAATCCTGCGCCACCTCCTCGACGATCTTTCTCCACAGTCTCGAAGAATCCAGCACATTCGCCTTGTCCACACTCATCACCTTTTTGCGCCGCTTCATGGCAATGTCAAAACCGCGCTTAGCGATCCGTCTGATCTCGTTCTCATTGTAGGTCAACGTATCCGTCGCTGTCAGCACACCGTCCACTTCCTCGGTCTTGCGCGCTCCGAAATACAGTCCGCCGGTCAGCTCCCGCATAATCATCATGTCAAATCCGTCCCCGATGATGTCGTCCCGAAGCGGGCATGCGGCTTTTAATTCTTCATATAAATATGCCGGTCTTAAGTTGGCAAACAGGTTCAGCGCCTTGCGGAGCTTTAAAAGTCCCGCCTCCGGTCTCTTCTCCGGCGGCAGCTGATACCACGGCGAAGTCGATGTGTTGCCGCCGATCGATCCCATCAGCACCGCATCGGAAGCCTTCGCGGAAGCGATCGCCGCATCCGTGAGCGGCTCACCCGTCGCGTCAATGGAGCAGCCTCCCATCAGAATCTCTTCATAGCGGAACACATGTCCGTAGATCTTTCCAATCTGATCCAGAACTTTCTTTGCCTCTGTTACGATCTCCGGTCCGATCCCGTCGCCGGAAATCACGCCTACCTTATATTCCATCTCTCTAATCCCTCTTTTCTTCCTGCCATGCAGGAATCCGTCTTGTATTGACTTTAGTACATTACTAACAGACAGTATATAAATTCTATAATAATGTATCTCGGGAAACAATGCAACCTCTGAATCCATTTTTCTTTTTCATACTCCCTATAACCGGGTCTTATGAAAAAGGAGCAGCCTGCCTTTTGTGTCCGCTGCTCCCTTCTGCCGTCTCATTCCGTCTGCTCTAACACAACGCTGTTCAGTCCAAAATAGACGCGCATATATTCATTTCTCCAGTCGCTTTTCTCCTCTGTAATATCGTCGAGGAAAAGCATCCACGGCTTTGCAGTATACGCCTTTAACACCACGTCTTCCCCCGCAGAATCACACAAAACGGCGTAGCGCTCATCAGCCTCCGCCGAATATTCCTGTGCCTCGCCGCTGCGGATCAGCAGGTATGCCTGCCATGCGGTCATATTTTCCCCGCATCCGATTATCATTCCCACCGCAAGGACAGCAGCCGTGATCAAAAAACTGCCCGGAAATTCTCCTGCAGCCCCGGACAGTGCTGCCGCCCCGGACGCCTCCAGTCTTGTGACCACCCATCCGCACAGATAGGCTTCATTTAACACAAACAGCCAGACGAAGGAAAAATATACCACGTTCGTCAGCCGGACGTCCCCCGGCGTTCCCATCGCGTAGATGGGCGGACAGAACATTGCGCACAGCCAGGCGACCGACAACACAAAGACAAGCAGCGGATAGCGGAACGAAAATCCATACTGTCCGCGTATCTTCTTTACCAGAGGAAGAAGCACCGGAAGCAGCAGGACCGCCGTGACAATGACTGCAAGTCCCATCCAGCTGTTGATGCATGCAATTCCGGTTTTTACCGCGGTAACAATCGTTCCCGCCACACCGGGTCTGTCGGAAAAATACGACTGCCGGATTCTGGTGCCCGGCGACGTCACATTAAAAAGGAATCCCGCCACCATAGCCACAAGCGTTATGGCGCAGCAGATCAGGTTCTGCCACCGCTTTTTTACCGCAGCAAATATTCCAAATCCGGCAATCAGCAATATTCCCATAAATGCGGTCACATGATTCCCGCCGGCAAGCAGCACCGCAAGCAATACCGCAAGCACCGTCCTGCCTGCCCTTCTCCGCGGATGCTCCCCGGCAAGGCTGAGCAGAACACACAACAACAATAATAGCACCGCATGGAAGAATACATAATTCATCGCCCCGTTATACCAGTACAATCCCTGCAGGGCGGAGGGCATCCATTCGATCATAAGAAACGACATGACGCAGCCGACAGCAAATCCCTCCAGTTTCCGGCACCCGCATTTACGGTGAAAGATATAAACCGTACCCGCGCAGTTTGACCCCACAATGATTCCGAGCAGCAAAATTCCGGTCAGCGCATAATATTTGTCGCCGAAAATTCCCGGTTCCAGCGCCAGCAGCACCGCCGATGCATATAGCCCCTGCCACTTCTGATAGAACTCCGCGGATGTGGCAAACGCTTCTTTTATGACATTCCAGAAAGAATGTGACTCCCGCCAGATCTGGAAGGTACGGTAGGCATAACCGTAGTCATCCCCCGACTGATGATTGTACTTCGAGAGTACGGCTAACGGGATCAGCGCGCAAAGACTCAATAGAATCAGCAGCCACAAATATACTTTTTTTCTCGCTTGTAATTTTTCCATTCTGTTACCTCAGATCCATCTTAAATATATCGTATACACCACCGGAATCACATAGACAACCAGCAGAAATCCGGCATAGACCACCGCAAAAATACCTGTGGCGGCATAGCCAAGTCCGGCGTAGATTTTATCCAGGACGCTTTCTCTCCGAAGCAGACGCGAGAGAAAGCCCCAGCCTGCCAGAAGCATCAGGGCTATACCCGTCACCGCCGCGCCCTTTTTCATTCCCCGCGGCACATAACAAAGCGTGATCTCGTTCGTACCCGCATCAAGCGGCACAAGCATCAGATTGCCCGCGAGCCGGCTTATGGTCCGCTCCTCTCCGTTTACCGTACAATGCCATCCGCCATCCGCATTGATTGGAAGCATTAGATACTCCTCTCCCGCCGATTCGACGGTGAGCTTACAGGAATCCCGATCCAGTTCATATGTAACCGACCTTCCCACTGTATCCACCGCCTCCAACAGTTCCTGCGGATCGAGGAGTCCGAAGAACACCGCTCTCTCTGCGCCGCTGTTCCCGACGGACTGGCGGATATCTACCGTGATGTCTTCGTCCGAAAAACACCCGATGGAGAGGATTCCCCCATTGCCGGTTGCAGGATAGCTCTCATTGTACAGATCATTGTAATCCGGGACGTAGAGCCTCTTTCCGTTTACCGTAATTTCTGCCTGCTGCAGATCCTTTCCATAGAGATATAGGATCTGCTTTCCGTCTGCGTGAAACCGGTACGATAATTCCGCTCCGGTCTCATCATCCGCATAGGTCTCTTTTTCCCAGTCGATGGGAGTTGTGTGAAAGAGCAGCTCCGACAACCGGTTCTGGTTCTCAAACACATTCTCCGTGTACGCTTCCGTGGCTGCATACGCTTCATAGTTCGCCTTTGTGATAAAAAATGCCCTGTCCCCGACGGACGCATTTTCCCACAGCGTAAACTTTTCGGTCTCCGCAAGCGGCCAAAGAAAATCCTCCGCCGTGTCTTTTCCCCACGAGCCCGCTTTGGACGCCACATAGTAGCGGTATCCCAGCATGATATCGGACGCGAGGGTTCCGCCCGTGTCACTTAATCTGGTCCACACCTGGGAATACCCGAGCAGCGTGTTCATCCCGATCTGCTCCGATGTCATCAGATGCAGATAGTTAGAGTAGGAGGTGCTCTCTGCGATCAGCGGATAATTGTTGTCAATCGCTCCGTCCGCCAGCTTTGCCTTGTTGAAAATATCGGTTTTCCCGGCAAGCGGCTGACCGATTTCCGTGGCATCCCCGACAAAATCCGTCTCGTCCATGTGCGGCTCCGGCTGTATCAAAGCGATGCCGAGCGCCACCATCTGCACGCACCAGATTCCCAGGAACGCATATAAAATGTTCCGCCGCACGCGGCTATCTCCCACAAAATCCGGCACGCGCGCCGCTGCCATACAAATCACGGCAAACACCAACATATAACCATATCGCATCGGGAAGCACACATACGTCCCGCGGTGCCAGATGAGATTGACCGCCTCGAAGAAAACCGGCAGCACCATCGCCGCCACCAGATACCACTGCCAGATGTGCTCCCGCTTCCGTCTGCCAGAAATGACGAAGAACAGCAGCGGAACCGCCACGCTGCCAAGAATCACCCATTTCCACACCGCGTCCATTCCGTCCTGCCGAAGCAGCAGAAAATAGCCGGAGATTCCCCGGTACTCCTCGCCCGACAGCCGGTAGGAACCAAGCATTGCCCTCGCTGCCGGCAGAAATATTACCGCCGCAATTCCAAGCGACAGTAAAGAAGTCAGCCCGAATTTTAAAATGCCGTTCTTTTTTAGCGGCTGGTCCTGTCGTTTCAGGAAAAAATATCCCCCCGCAAACACGATCAGGAAAAAACACATCATGTACGCCTGCGGAATATTGATGAGGAATACCAGCGTCAGGCAGACGATATAGCCGAGCGTATTTTTCCCGAGACGCCAGTCCCCTTCCCGCTGCGCCATCCTGCAGAAGAAATAACACAATAGCGGCAGG
>OGQX01002945.1_pt1 | contig 12195 bp, 27 predicted proteins | sample 1553291 | NCBI WGS metagenome assembly OGQX01 (sample SAMEA2580030, study PRJEB22360) | human gut metagenome | biome: human gut; feature: human-associated habitat; material: faeces | place: Denmark | collected 2008/2010
ACATGGAAACCGTCAGCGGTACAGTCACCCCAGGATACAACAAAACGGACTTTTCCGGTCAGGAAATGGAACTGGACTGCGGCGGGTGGTCAGCCTCGGACACCGGCATTTACGGCACCGACAAAATGGGCTTCGAGGTGGTGGCCTGCTATCACCCCATCATGCCGGTTCAGCGTCTTGTGAACATTGACACAGGTATCCACAAGGTTAAGCTAGCGTTCAGCCTGGGCCGCCGGTGGGGAAGTGTGATTGAAGATAGGAACGTGATTTCTGATAGCCGATCCATCATCGGCCTTTCTAAGTACGGAATTATGGTCAACAGCGAGACGAGTAAGCCGTTGGTTCGATATCTGGCCGACGTGGAACAGCTTAATTACGAACAAATCCCAGAGGTTTCCAGTGTTGGCCGGCTGGGATGGATCGATGACTATGGTTTTTCCCCTTACGTTGAAGACTTAGTTTTTGATGGAGAGGAGGAGTACCGGACCCGGTTTGAGAGCATCCAGGAGCACGGGAGACGTGACGTGTGGCTGGATATTGTCAAGGCGGTGCGTTCCGGAAAGACGCCGGGAAACGTGATTGCTCGGATCGTACTGGCTGCCTCTTTCGCCTCCGTTTTAGTAAAGCCTTGCAACTGCCTCCCATTTTTTGTCCACCTATGGGGCGGTACGGAAACGGGCAAGACCGTTGGTTTGTTATTGGCGGCCAGTGTATGGGCAGACCCGGAAGTCGGAAAGTACATCCAGACATTTAACGCAACAGAGGTTGGCAAAGAACTTGGGGCCGCTTTCTGCAACTCCATCCCGCTTATCATCGATGAACTGCAACTAATCAAGGACAACCGAAAAGACTTCGACCGGATGATTTACCAGTTGTCTGAAGGCGTGGGACGTGCCAGGGGACGGAAACAGGGTGGACTTCAGAAAACCCCGACTTGGCGCAACTGCATCATCACAACAGGTGAGTTCCCTATCATATCTCCCAACAGTGGAGCAGGGGCGGTGAACCGGACCATTGAGATCGATTGCCATGCAGAGCACTTGTTTGATGATCCTAAGCTGGTTGCGACCACACTATACAGCAACTATGGATTTGCTGGAAAAGAGTTTGTGTCGTGGCTTATGGAGGATGGAGCTTTTGAGCGTGTACAAGCCCTTCAAAACGATATGCAGGAGCATCTTAAAACTGGAGACACGATGGACAAGCAGACGGCCTCCGCAGCTCTCATTTTGGCGGCTGACAGACTTACCGAGGAATTGATTTTCCAGGATGGCATTCTGCTCCGTCCAGAGGATATACAACCATATCTCGTTTCCAAAGAGACAGTCAACCAGAATGGGAGAGCCCTTCAATACCTCTATGATTTTATCAATATCAATCAATCCCGGTTCAGCCAGGACGCAGACCGGCAGGGCGAGGTATGGGGCAGCATTGATGATGATTATGTCTATATTATTCGGTCTAAATTCGATCAGATTATGTCTGAAGAAGGATACAATGCCTCCGCATTTCTAGGATGGGCGAGAAACACGGGTAACATCAAAGTCGGGAAGGACGGAAAGCCAACCATCGTAAAAAAGATAAATGGACACTCATGTCGCCTTGTTGCTATCAAATTGAATGAAAATGACAACATTTTTGAAGAATATAGCGATGAACTGCTTCCTTGAAAGGTTACCCGGTTACCCAAGTTACCCTATTTTTGATATGTTTTCTAAAAAAAATATTTTGCGAAAACAAAAAATATTTTTTCTAAGTGTAAATTTTTCGGGTAACCGGGTAACCGAACCTTGAAACCGTTGGGAGAGTAAGCGTTGAGCGGTTACCCTATGTTGGTAACCTTCGGTAACATGGGTAACGAGGAGGAGAAATGATGGTTTTCCCATATGAGACAGAAGCGGCTAACGGAGAGCCGATGCCTGATGGATTATCATTGGTGGATCAATGCGCATTTTATTTTCTCCAGACAATGTATCGAGGATTACGTACAGGATTAAAGGATAGAGATCAGGCTATCAAAGAGAAGGGACAAATGACTTATCAATATAACAAGGAAAAATGCATTATGGAAAATTGGAGGAAGATGGGCGATTTCTGGGCAGAGACATACAGACAGGTTGAAGCCGCCCAAACTGCTTACCGAAAAAACCGTACATTAGCGAATGCTGACAGATTGATTGCAGCGCTGGATGGAGTACGGGTATGACCTGGAGGCAGATCAACGGCTATCAATACCCTTACCGCATTAACGAGGAGGCCCAGGTCCAGAAGTGGGACGGAAAACAGTGGATCGATATCAGGGCAAGAATCAGCGGAAACCGGGCGGTGGTCTACATGCGGACAGTGGAAGGGAAACAGTACAAGGCGGCTCTTGTGCGGCTAATGGATGATGCTTTTTGGGAAGGCCGGGCAAAGCGGGATGGACTACATATCACACACCGAAACGGCGTCAAGCTGGACTGTGAGCTGAGAAATCTTGTTGCGGTCAAACCAGGACAGGCTGGGCGAAAATATCATGGACGGCCCCATAAAAGGCCCGTTATTCGCCTGGACCTGCACGGGAATGAAGTGATATATCCAAGCGTCACCGATGCGGCCAGGAAGAACAGCTTGTCTATATCCGCTATGGACAGGAGGCTATACCATGGTGTGCTAGACCCCAGAGGATATCGGTTCGAGCTTTTGAATCAGCGTAGAAAACGAAAGGAGAAAACAGCATGATCGAGGACGTTCGGGCTGCCCTCCTGGGCGACCACGAGGCGGAGAATCTATGAGAGTTCTGGTAGCTTGCGAAGAGTCTCAGGAAGTCTGCAAAGCCTTCCGAGCGCTGGGGCACGAGGCATACAGCTCCAACGCCGGGGCCAAACACCTGTTCAGAGGGGGCGTTCTCAATCAGGAACGATACCAGAAGGGACTGGAAGCAAAGGCGTTTTTCTTGAGGTTTCTGAACGCCAACTGCCCTCGTATCTGTGTAGAAAATCCGGTATCCAGCAGGATTTACGAGATGCCAATGCATACTCAGGAGGTCCAGCCCTGGATGTTCGGGCACCCGGTACAGAAGAAAACCCGCCTATGGCTGAGAGGACTGCCGCCGCTGGAACCGACTAATATTGTAGACCCTAAATGCGGATGCCACGAGGCCGGGACGTGGTTCATGAAAGGCGGGAAGGACAGGCAGAAAAATAGGGCCAAAACCTTTCCGGGATTGGCAAAAGCGATGGCCCAACAATGGGGAGGTATCTGCAATGACACGGGAAGAAGCGATTGATATCCTGGAGACAGCCAGGGAGATGTATCCTGGAAAATCGGTAATCAGGGACGCATTTACGCTGGCCCTCACCGCCCTCCGCCCCGTCAGCCGGGAGCAGGTGGAGAGGATGGCGGGTGAATGGGTTCAGGATATCAATAAGGGGCCAGCGGTATTCTATTGTAGTTCTTGCGGCGAAAGTTTCGAGATTCATTCCTATGAGTTTCAAAAGTATAGATTTTGTCCGTTCTGTATGGCTCCCATGACGGACGTGGCCGAGGAGATGGTGATGGAGAGATTGGAGGCGTTGAAAGATGACCAGGCCTGAATTTATTGCCCTGATTGGTCAGGATATCGTGGTAGATTATCCATTTTTCAAGGAAATCCAGCGGTGGAGTATGAAAAATTTTTCCTATGACCCTAATACAGACACTATCACTCATAACCGTTTGCTTGTAAATGCAGAGGTCATGATTCCGCGCATGAGCAATCCCCACAAAGGGAAGGCCACGCATGGTTAAGGAGGCGCTGAAAGATGGACCGGAACAATGAAACTATTCGGTTGGCAAAGAAAGCCGCTGACGCATGGAAGCAAACTGACACATATCATCAAGCGGCTCAAATCATTGATATGCTGATTTCTGCATTGGAGGGAGATCCCACCCTCACCCCGCCGAACGAGCCGCTGACGAGAAAAGGAGATGAAAATAGTGAACGGTGAGATTTGGAAGCCAATCGTGGGATATGAAGGGCTGTATGAGGTCAGCAATAAAGGAAGAGTTCACTCTCTTCCAAGAATGGTTCACTATAATTCTGGATATGAAAAACGGAATAACGGGAAAATATTAACTCCTTCAAAGGCTTCTAAGTATAAGAACTGTGACTATTATCGGGTATCGCTTTCAAAAGATAACAAGGCAAAAGCGATCCCAGTACATAGGTTAGTCGCAGAACACTTTATCCAAAGAAAAGAAGGGTGCAATTTTGTCAATCACATTGACGGAAACAAGCACAACAACAGTGCAGACAATCTTGAATGGGTGACCTCAAAGGGCAATAAACTTCATGCGGTTTATACGGGTCTTGATATTCCGTATTTTGGGATTAAAAAAGTATACTGCATAACAAACGGAGAGGTTTATCCGTCAGCATCGTTTGCCGCAAGAAAATTGGGATTACTTGACACCTCAATCGCAAAAGTGTGCAGAGGAAGATATAAACATACTGGAGGGATGGTGTTTCGATATGTCTGATAATAGAGCATTAACGCTGGAGCAGCTGCGGGAGATGGAGCAATCAACCCCTGTCTGGTGGGATTATATTCCGTGTTGGGTATTGGTGCGTAGAGGGTCAGTTTTGGCTTTTGGAAGCGAGCCGCACAAAGTGGAAAATCTTTTGGGGAACTTTTATCGCCGCCCGCCGGAGGGAGAGGAGCATTGCTATGGCTGACCTGATATGCTCTATGATCTGCAAACACCGCTCTAAGCGCCCTCTGCGGAAGTGGCGGAACAAGGATGGAAGCCCGTGCTTTGGGTGCAGTCTGAAATATGTGAAGATCTCCCGGGTGTTTGACATGGATGGAGATATTTGTGCCGTTGCCGGGGAGGGGAACATGGCTCATTGCGCGTTTTATGAGCCGCTGGATGAGCCGGAGGGAGAGGAGGACACCTGATGGACATTTCTGGCACTGGAATAAAACATATCACCATGTTTGACCGGCAGTACACGCCGGAAAAGCAGGCGGAGGGACTGGCAATCTCTCAGGCCATCGTGTTTGGGCATTGTGACAAGTGCGCCTTTTTGCCACAATGCTCGACACAGGGGGCTGAATTCACGTTCCCTGCCGTCGCATGGTGTATGCATCGCAAGGCAGAAATCCTTGCGGATATGCAAAAGGAGGACACCTGATGGACATTGAGAAGCTGATTGAGCAGTTAAAGAGCGCCGCAGGAGGACCAGAAGGCATTAAGATGTGCCACGCCGCCGCCACCGCCCTCTCCACGCTCCAGGCCGAAAACGAGAAGCTGCGGGACGAAGTAGAGCGGCAAAGGAGGAGCGCAGACAATAGGCAACACCTCTATGAAAATGCAGAACGGGCATACATGAAAGTTCTGATCGAGCTGGAGCAGGTGAAGCGGGAGAATGAGACCCTAAAACATGCATTACAAAATTGGCACGAGGAGGACTGACATGGAACGATACACGGAAAAGCACTACGATGGGAACGGCTATTATCTCATCTGTAGTGGGAATTGCGAAACGTTTAATTGTGGAGACTGCGGCATCTTAGACAAAATCGTTGACCGCCTCGCCGCCTACGAGGACACGGGGCTAGAGCCGGAAGACTTCAAGAGAACATTCACCGAGGACGCACTGCTAAAACTGACAGGCCAGCTTCTGGGCGTTACGCCTGACCGCCTCCGCGAACTGGCCCAGGCGGACAAGGAGGGCATTTCACCGTGTACATTTTGCAGATTCAATCCTCCGTCAAGTGGTGATGGGAAACCATGTTGTATGTGCCCGGCAGAGGCCGCACTACGGAGGGAGCTAGAATGAGTACATTTGGAGATTGTCCAAAACAATCAATTTATGAAGATATTTGTTACCACCAGAGTCAAAATAATATCTCCAAGGTAGAACTTATGACAATGTTGGCTGAAATTATTGCCTATATAGGGGAGAATTTTGAATGAAGGAGTACATCGAGAGGGAAGCTATCAGCAAGGCTTATATGGATTTATGCCTGGCGAAAAGCAAACTGGCGAAATCAAGAAAGGGCGCAACCTTTTTCCAAAGCGATTTGTTGCCTGAAACAGAGCCTACCACCAAAGAACTGTTTAGGCTTGTTATGGCGATGCCCACCGCCGACGTTGCGGAGGTGAGATGGAGCCCAGTAATCGGATTTGAAGGGAAATATGATATTTCAACACTGGGGCAGGTGCGGAATAACAAAGGGGCTATATTAAAGCCAACGCTCAAAAGAACCACAGGGACAGTCTACAAAGTTGTTCGCCTTTGGAAAGAAGGACAATATCACACAAAATATATTCATCGGCTTGTTGCCGAAGCGTTTATTCCGAATCCAGAAGGGCTTCCGATCATAAACCATAAAGATGAAGACGGCACAAATAATTTGATTGAGAACCTTGAATGGTGCACACAAAAGTATAATACGAATTACGGAACTGGGCTAATTAGGATGGCGAAAAAGAGGAAAGGGATTCCTCTCGCAAAAGAGCATAAGGAAAAAATCGCACGTTCTGTGTCAGCATATTATAAAACGCATGTTTCCACCTGTAAGGGAATTCCAAGCAAAAACAGAAAACCAGTTATCAAATGCAATAAAGATGGAGCAGAAATAAAGAGATATTCCTCGATTGCGGAGGCGACAGAAGGAGACCTGTCTAAAGTTAGGAATATAACTGCAAACTGCAACGGGAAAAGAAAGTCGGCGTATGGATTTGTTTGGAAGTGGGACAAGGAGGACAAGCATGAGGCTGGGTGATTTAGAAGTCGCAAGGAGATTGCTGTTAAACTATTATCCCTGTGTCAATGAGGATACGCACAAGAGCAACTACATGGGTGACACGCTCATGTCCTATGAAGTGGCGGATATGATTGAGGATTGCATTGAGAACACACCCACCATCGACGCCGTGCCTGTGGTCAGGTGCGCCCGATGCAGGCACGGCGAAGCATTCAAAACCTTCCCCGGCGGGATATTCTGCCCGTACATCAAGGATACGGTCCCGCCAGATGGATATTGCTACATGGGGGAGGAAGACCACTATGACTAAGTGCTGCGCCACCTGCGCCTGGTACGAGGAGTTCCAGGGCGTGTGCTGTAACGGGGATTCCCCACACCGCGCCGACTTCATAGAACCGGATCAGCGGTGCAGGGAGTGGGAAAGGAAGGAGGACGGCCATGAGCAGTGAACTGTGGCTTGGCTATGTGGTGGAGGATGATATGTTGGAGCCAACAAAACATAAGGAGAAGGCCAACATGGATAAGCCGACGAACAACGATCAGCAGGCCAAAGCAGACGCAGGAAAGCCTCGCCCTACGCTCACTCCCGTCAGCCTGATTGATGCTGTGACAGCGGTCCGCATGTACGGAAACGAAAAGTACCATGATTCTGAGAATTGGCGGAAAGTGGAGCCGCAACGTTACCGTGACGCTCTCTACCGACACTGGCTGGCCTATCTCAAGGGTGAAAAGTGCGATCAGGAAAGCGGCCTGCCTCACCTGTGGCATTTGGCTACAAACGCGGCGTTTTTGATTGAGATGGAGAGCTCCATCCACGACGGGGAGGGCGGACAGCGTGAGGAGGGATAGCCTTTGACCAGCCAAGGAATAGAAACATTTCTCTCCTATCTACGAGAAACCGAGCAACGATACCATATGTCCGAAGTGAACGAGCAGGAAGCAAATAATGAGACTCAGGATATCCTACATAGCTTGGAGCTTCAGGATCATGACTATCACGACTTTGCTCGTCTATCGAAGGAGCTGAGAGGAGTTCGCCAGAAAAGACGGGCTGCAAAAGACACTATGAGTGAGACGGCCCCGGTGCTTGATTGGATAGACCAAAACCGCCCAACAATCAAAAGCCTTGAACGACTCCTGGGTGATGTGCGGAAAGCTGAGAAGAGCACTGCCAATCGAATCTATACTCCCAGGGCGAGGAGGGATAGCCCTTGAACGAGTTCCCGGAGAGGCTGAGGAGGTAAATTATGCAGTACAATGAAATCTATCCTTTGATAAAAAATACGATTAAGTGGCTTCAGGAGAACTATCCGCACGATACATATTTTGTCATTAGTTCAAACAGCGCGACAATGTATCACAAAATGGGCATCTTTGCAATGGATGGGATCGAGCCAGATAACGGAACAAATAAATATACGGCAGAACAGATCTTAGAAATAACAAAGAAAGCATTTGAGGCTTGACAAGCTGCTGGTTTTATATTATGATATAAAGGGGATATATAAGTAAAATGAAATATAGTAATCCTACATGGGAGCCTTACTTCAAAGACATCTCTCCTACACTATCAAAACTTTACTTCCTGACTAACTCAGGGACTATCAGATACATTGTGGCGACTATGATTTTCAAGAAGATGTCCTTTCTCGAATGGAGGAACGAACATTGGACTTAACAAAATATGAAATGGAAACTATCTACAACTACAATCAGGAAGAGCCTCTTGCCTCATGCTACACGATGGACCGTGCCCTGATCCGCCGCTTAGATGCACTTGCCGAAAAACACAAAGAAATTACTTTACTTAGAAGTGGTGAAGGAATGAGGGAATATACTTTCCCAAAGAAGTGGATTAAAGTCCGCGCCCCAAAGAAACTATCGGACGAACAGCGTGAAAACATGGCAAAGAGAGCGAGAGAGAGGTTTGGGTTTGCGAAGGAAGGTGACAACTCTGAGCAAGAATGATACGACTATGGAGCAAGGGAAAACTATCGTAAAGGCAAGGGGCCGTGGAGGCAAAGAGAACTTTCCAAGCGTCATATCTGGAGCAAAGGCAGAAGATATATCCCGCTGCATGGGTAACTGTATGATGTTCTATGATAGACCCATTGTTAAATCCGATGAAGAGTGCAGAGAGCGACTATATGAGTTCTTTGACACCTGCCAAAAAACAGGACAGTTGCCTACTGTTGAGAAGATGGTCATGGCATTAGGGACTATCAAGCAGACGGTTTGGAACTGGGAAAATGGGATTGGGTGCAGCTCTGTGCGCATGGACCTCATTAAAAAAGCCAAAGGATTTATTGCATCTTTTGAGTCTGAAATGGTCACAGAGGGCAAAATTAACCCCGTTGTTTACATTTTTAGAGCAAAGAACTATTTTGGTATGAAAGATCAGCAAGAGGTCGTTCTGACGCCAAATCAACCCCTCGGCGACTCTCCCGACCAAAAGCAGCTTGAGGAACGGATCGCTGGGTCTGTAGTGGTGGAGGAGTAAACGACTATCAGCGACTATTTCAGGAACTTTTTGGAAGTCAAAGGACTATGAAACGACTATTTGGAGGCTGCGACTATGGATGAAAATCCGTCAGGAGTTATCGACTATAAATTTTGCCCTCTGCTTATGAGTGGATGCCGAGCAAGCGGTGGTATCACTTTGAACGATATGTATTTGTGCCCCGGCTCCCGTTGCGCCTGGTGGGACGCAGACAAAGAGCGCTGCGCCGTCCTATCGCTGGCCCGTAACAAATGACAATACCCCGGCTTGCTTCCGATGGAGTGGGCCGGGGTCGCTTTATGCCTTGTGTGGCGCTGTGCGGGCCGCTGTGGGCCGTTTTGGTGAGTGGGAATATAGGGACACTACAGGACGGCAAGGCCGCCTTGCGAGCCTGTAAATGGCCTTTACGGAGGTTTTGTGTTTTTGCCTCTCCCCTGCCCCGCTGCGCAAAAATGCCGCCTGCGGGCCGTTGGAGGGCCTACAAGCGGCGGTAAGCTGGTGGAGAGTGTATAGGCATGAGCAAAAGAAAACCCGCCCCAGGGAAGCCCCGGGCGGGTTGTAGTGTCATGCTATCAGCTATCATATACTCCGAATTCCTCAATTTCTGCGGCGCTGGCCTCGTGGACCTGCTCCCAGATGTTTTCCCATCCGCCGTCCTCGCGGGAGAGGCGGTCAACCTCTGCGCGGTCCATGCACACGGGAGACTGGCCCCCGAAAATAACGTCAACATAGCCAGAGTTCGGGAAATAATAGGGTTTCATGGCGCAACCTCCTAATTTTTGTGTATTGATTGTATCGCGCCCGCACGGGGCAGTCAAGATTTTTTCGCCGTCTCCCAGATAATCATGATCGGAAGAGCCAAAATAAACAGGATAATCAAGCGGGGTCACCTCCTCCCCGCAAAAGAAATCACCAGGGGAGAAAAGCGTCCCAGCGTATGTGTCAAATATAAGCCAATCCGGGACAATCTCGCTTGCGCTGGTTATTTCTCCATAGCTGGCGCACTCGTCGCAAGTTTCTTGTAAGTGCTGGTCAAGGTAGATTGCTTTTAGCTCGTCAAGCTGGTTGCGGGTCAAGTCGTATACTGTAAGCATTTTATTTCCTCCATTCTCCGGCGGGCGGGTCAAGCCCGCGCCGCGTTGATGATCCAGCGGGCCGCCTGATAGAGTGCCCGCGCTTGCACGTCAAGCCAGCTTTCCCGGCTGTTGGGCTGGAGGTCTCCGCCGCGCTTGCGCTTGTATTCGGATGGGATGCAAAGGCGCTTTGCTATATCTCCATCATAGATAAGCGAGCAGCCGCCATGACTGTATTGACTCCAGTCCGTTGCGCCGTTAAGCAGGGCTTTTTTCAACAATTCCGGGGAGTCTGTCACGTCCATATCTTGCCAGCCGTGCTCTATGTCCTCTTGCAGGCCGTCCAGCAGTTCGGCGGCGTACACCTTGACGCCGTTATCCCATGCGCTGCGGGTGGGCTTGCTCTCGATGGCCTCGCGGATTTTCTTAATAGTTGACATCTTAATTTCCTCCTTGTAATGGAGGGCGGCCCCCTCCGGCTATTGCTTTTCCCTGCCGGTTGTGTTATAGTGGAGGCGGCCAGATGGCAGGCTCTAACCGCCTCCGTTTTGGTTCTTTAGGCTCCCTGTGCTGTGGTAGGCTGCGGGGAGCCTATTTTTTTACTGCTTGGGAATGGCTTCTCGGATGATGCGGGCCGCGTCCTGCGGATCTTTGGCCGTGGCCTCTACCAGCCTGGCCAGGGTTTCAAGGTAAGATGCTAACTCAGTCTGGGTCATGCTATCAATCTCCATTTCGCTTACCTCCTGCCCGGTAGATTTGTCAGGGTTTCCCTTGACAATTATGATTATATCAGGGCTTATCTTTGCTGTCAATATGTTTTTGCAAATTTTATCAGGTTTTTTCTTTGCCAATTTGCGTGTCCGTCAAATTCTACCTTTTTGGACACAATAAGGGCGGAAATAGGCATACCAGAGGGGGATATTTGCCGGGATAAGGTAAGCAGGTTAGTCCAGTCAGCCCCGAAAATACAAAAAAGATAAAGAAAATACTTGACAAGAAAAACCCTGATTGATATAATAGGCGCAAGGAGGCGATAGAGATGGCTGAACCAGTGTTTTCGTCTGTTGCGCTAAAAGAGGTTATGCGCAGGCAAGGGGTCACAAACGCAGACATGAGCAAAAGAATGAATGTCACACCGCAGACAATGTATGAGCGGCTGGCAAAAGACAATATGAAGGTAAACAATTTTTGCGAGATGGCACGAGTGCTTGGTATGAAGGTTGTGCTTGTGCCGAACGACAAGCCTGTGCGGACTGGGGAGTTTGAGATAAAATGAAGTACGCCTACATTCGAGTATCTACGAAAGACCAAAACCTTGACCGGCAGTGGGAGGCTATCAGGGGGTTGGACACGGATGAAGTATTCGCTGATAAGCAGAGCGGGAAAGATTTTGACAGACCTGAATATCAAAAAATGCTCGAAAAATTAAAAAGGGACGATCTACTCTATGTAAAGAGCATAGACCGTCTTGGCAGGAACTACGATGAAATTTTGGAACAGTGGCGGGTACTGACGAAGGAGAAGGGGATAGACATTGTAGTGCTTGATATGCCCTTGTTGGACACCCGCCGGGGCAAAGACCTGCTTGGAACCTTTTTGAGTGACATTGTGCTGCAAGTTCTATCCTTTGTGGCAGAGAATGAGAGGGTCAACATCAAGCAGCGGCAGAAGGAAGGGATAGCGGCAGCAAAGGCGAAGGGGGTGAAGTTCGGCAGGCCGGAGAAAGATGTGGAGTGCGTTTTGCTGGAAGGAGAAACGGTCAGGGCGGCTTGTCGGCGGCTTGGAGTAAGTAAGACCTATTGGTATGAGCAAAAAAAGAAGATCGACTTGCCCTCTGCTAAAAGTACAAGTCGATCTGTGAGTCAAACACCAAAGGATGGTGCTGATA
>OGQX01002950.1_pt1 | contig 12176 bp, 9 predicted proteins | sample 1553291 | NCBI WGS metagenome assembly OGQX01 (sample SAMEA2580030, study PRJEB22360) | human gut metagenome | biome: human gut; feature: human-associated habitat; material: faeces | place: Denmark | collected 2008/2010
GACTTTACGCCCTTCATGATTGCCGTATCACTCGAAATGTCGGATGAACCAGAAATAAGGCTGTTTGTAGATGGTGTAGAAGGCAACTTCGTGTCCAGGCTACATAGCACATTCCCCGACCTAAGCGATGATGACATTAGACTTATGATGCTTCTCCGTCTTAAAATGCCCACAAAGGCATTGGCTTTGATATATGGAATTAGCGAAAAATCGATCAAGCAAAAGTTGTTTGTCTATAAAGCTAAAGTAGGAATTAGCGGTGAAAAGACGTCTTTGCGTACGTTCATTGAAGCCTTTTAAAGTCTCTGACATTGCAGAAATAGACCTCTTTTCGAGAGGAATAAATATAAACGGCTAATAGACAGCATTTTATATATATTATTAAATCAAAGAAATAGACCTATATTATTTGCAATGTATCTCTAAAGTACCTAACTTTGCAATCGAAAACATAAAACGATTTGATATGAAGAAATTGCTTAACTATTAAAGGAACTATGTGTAAGCTAGCACACATAGTTCTTAAACTTAAAGGGATGCAAATGAGACACATTGGATTACTATTAGTCATAATTTTCAGTTTGTCCGCTTATGCCGCAGATCATCCGGTGAAAGCATTAGAACCGGCTGTGGCCGAGGTCGTATACAAAAGGACAAAGTGCCTTGACACAACAAAAGTGGGCATAGACTATAGAATCGACTTGATGACGCTAAAGGCCGGCAAGAGCGCAAGTGCTTTTTATTCCGACGACAGAAGGCGCTTCGACTCTATCTGCGAAGAGCAACCAGAATATGGCATCAAAATCATGGAGGACTTCGATGCTTTCGAGAGGGTAGCCCACTATGACCGGGAAGTCATTTTCAAGAACTACCCTATTGGAGAGAACACCGTGTTGCAACGCTATGATCTCGACAACTGGATTTACACTGAGCCAAGGGAATTGCCACAATGGACAATGGTCAATGACAGCACAAGAAACGTATGCGGATATGATTGTTTCAAGGCAGAAGCAACTTGGCGTGGCCGCATGTGGACAGCATGGTATGCGCCCGAGATACCTCTCTCTGACGGTCCTTGGAAACTTGGCGGACTGCCCGGACTGATCCTCATGGCGTATGACAGCAAGATGCATTATGTTTATGAGGCACAGTCGATCAAGTTCACAAACATCGGCAATGTAGAGTACTTCAATTATTTTTTCAAATGTCTGAAAACAGAACGGACTAAGGGACTCACGCTCCGGCGCAAAGCCTTGGGTGAAAGCATCAAGAACAAAATTGTCGCTTCCGGGGCGTTTGGTATCGACCGGAAGAACGTAAAGCAGGATGCCGGACGGCCGCCACACACCAACTACGACTTTGAGGAGACCGACTATCCACACAAATAACAGCAGAAAAAGGAAGAAATCATGTTCAAGCAAATTCTCTTCACACTGTTGCTGTTAGTGGTAAGTCAGCTACACGTTTCTGCCCAGAGCCGTGGTGTTTCAGGACGTGTCGTTGAGAAATCAAGCGGCACGGGTATAGCCATGGCCAATGTCATCGTCAAAGATCAGAACGAAAAAATCATCACCTTCGCCACAACAGACAGCATTGGCGCTTTTGCTCTGTCGGTTGGCGATGCTTCTGGTATGACGGTCAGCGTGAGTGTACTCGGTTACAAAAACTATTCTGCACCGCTCACGCATACAGCCCAACCGCTTGTCATTGCTTTGGAAGACGGTGCGCTACAGCTCAAGGAAGTAACCATACACGGCTCAAAAATCAGAGAACAGGGCGACACGCTGACCTACAACGTGGCATCCTTCGCGCAAAAGCAAGACCGCACCATAGGCGATGTTCTCAAGCGGATGCCGGGAGTTGCTGTGGACAAAAGTGGAAAGATACAATATCAAGGACAGGACATCAATAGGTTCTACATCGAGGGCAGCGACCTGCTCGGCGGAAAATACGGCGTAGCAACTAACGGCATCTCCTACAACGATGTCGGCTCGGTGGAGGTCATGGAGAAGCATCAGCCCTTGCGCGTGCTTTCCGGAGTGAGTTTCAGCGACCGTGCCGCTATCAATCTACGGTTGAAAAGCAAATCCAAAGGTACATGGCTGACCAACGGACATCTTGGCGGTGGTTATTCCATACAACCCGAAGAAGGATTATGGAACGCAGAAGTGTTTCTGATGAAGGCCCAAAAAGGCTACCAGTCTATCACCACTCTGAAAAGCAACAACACAGGAGAAAGTATTATTGGACAGGCCCAGGACTTTCTTGCCGACAGCAGACTGGCCGGCATCAAAAGCTACATCGGGCTGGAACTGCCTTCTATCCCCACCTTTGGGTCCCGGCGCTCGTTGCTCAATCGCAGTCACTTTGTCTCTACCAACCACTTATGGAAGAAAGGAGTGTATGAGTTCAAAGCCAACGCCGATTACTGCTACAACCGCGAGAAATCGACCTCTTCGTCTGTGACACAATACTATCTGCACGACGGCAACAAAAATATTACTGAGGATAACATCGGAAAGAAACACGACAACAAGCTGACAGGGTCGCTGACCATCGAGGCCAACCAGACAAGATACTATTTGAGCAACACGTTGAGGACCGAACTGTCGTGGTCAGACATCTCCACAGCGATGACCGGCACGTTGCCCAACCATCAAGACGGACGTCTGCCGGATCATTATGTCGTCAACCGGCTGCAACTCATCAAGCGGGTCGGCAAGAACCACCTTGTTTCATTTTTCTCTCTTAATGAGTGGGAAAACAGTCCGCAAAGCCTGACGGTGACCGTAGCCGACGAGTCTGCAAAAGACTTCCACCAACACATAGGCGACCACGCCTTCCACTCCCGTGAATACGCCGAGTATTCTTTTCTCTTCCATCATCTGAACATATCACTTGAAGGTGGAGTGGAGGCAAACTTCAGACACATGGGCAGCGAAGTGTATGGCTTAATGAACTTGGAAGATTCTGTGTTCAACGACGTGACGACAAACTACCTAAGCATGCAGTTATCGCCCAAAATAGAGTATGCCATTGGCCAGTTTGTGATCACAGCCCGTGATCCCATGAGCTTGACGCGTTATTTCTTCAACCAGCGAATTGGCAACCAATCTGAATGGCTCCATGCTCCGTCACTAAAGATCAGATGGCAACCGACGGGCCGCCTGTCCTTCTCCGTCAGAGCCAGTGCCAACAAGTCTCCCATAGACTTGCACGACATTCACGATGGGCTGACAGCAAGCAACTATCGCTCGTGGTACCGCGGCTCAGACTGCTTCTATACCAGCAGTGGCAAAGGTCTGGACGGCAATGTCGCCTACCGCAATGGAGCACAAGGATGGTTTGGCAATGCCTTTGTGTCCAAGTCATGGACTAACTCGCCTTATCAGCAGGCGCAAGACTTCCGAGGCAATGACATCATATACTCATGGGAGTCTAACAATACTTCTGCACAAAACGTAACCGCACTGGCCAACATAAGCAAGACGCTCGACTTCATCCGTGGTGTGATAGGCTTTACAGGCGCTTACAGACATTCTCGCATAACAATGCTTTCCGACGGCGTACCGACACTGACAAGACAAACCACGTATCGCTATGGAGGCAGACTGAATGGCAATGTGAGCCGTTGGCTCTTCCTTTCATACGAGGGGATGTTATCCATTTCCAAACTTGGAATGAACAACGTCTCTCAGCGTGCACTCCACAATGCCCTTCACCAATTCGGCATGACAGTCACGCCAATCAGCAAACTCTCTATAGAGGGCGGAATGGATTATTATCATAACCAGGAACTCAGCGGCAACAAGCAAAACTTCTGCTTTCTTGACGCGAAGTTCACATGGGCTCTCTCCAAAGTGGCCGACATAGAGTTCTCTGCCACGAATCTCTTGAACAAGAAGACATACAGCTACACCACTTATGGCGATCTCGCCTCATTCTCCTCCACACGCTATCTGAGAGGCAGAGAAGTGATGGTGACTGTATATCTTAAACATACATAGACGCGGAAATAGATCCCCGTTTACTTGTATGGCAACTATAAATTACTTAACTTTGCAATAGAAACACGAAAATATTTTGATATGAAGAAGTTGTTTTTACTTTTTTCTATAGCAAATACTATATTGCTCCTTTTCCCAACAGCCTTGATGGCACAGCAGACGCATGTACTGGAGCCAAGTATCATGGAAGTGGCTTACCATGAAATATCCGGCAAATACAATGATGACTATGCGTTGCGTGTGGGAAAATCAATGAGCCAATATTTCAGTTATCATAAACTGCGCGATGACTCATTAAGCAGCAATGCACAGACCTCCATGATCATTCTTCAGGAAATGCTCGATGAGGCAAACAACAGAAATGATGCCTCCAAGCAAAGGGCGAGTGGTCCGGACCACGGCGACTATTTCTATAGAAGCCAAGCCAACAATACCTTTGACACATATACCAGTTTTATGGGACAAGGGTATAAGATCACTGAACCCATACCCGTACAGGATTGGAACATCGTCACGGACAGCACACGCCAGATTCTTGGCTACAACTGCTGCATGGCTACGACAACCTTCCGTGGCAGACAGTGGACGGTCTATTATACAGAGGACATTCCCGTGCCGTTAGGACCTTGGAAGCTGGGTGGTCTGCCAGGATTAATATTGTTTGCGGAAGTCAAAGGATTCATCACAATTGAAGCTTCTGGCATTAAGACCAAGAGTACATCGCCCGTCACTTTCTATAACTTCCTGAACAAAAAATACGAAGCCATTCAGCGAGACGCTTACATCAAAGAAAGAAGCAATCCCAAGGCATACCCCAAGAACACGATTGTGATCCCACAAATGGAGCTGCAATGAAGATGTTGAAGATTATCTGTTTGCTCATCTTTCTGTCAGCCTTGTCAGTTTCCGCACAGACTGTAGTCACAGGCAAAGTCGTCGATGATCATGGAGAGTCTTTGTCTTCGGTTATTATCAAGCGATATACGCAGGGACATAAGTTGGGCGGATATGCCAGCAGTGGCAGCGACGGATCTTTCAGCATCAAAGCAGAGACTGGTGATTCGTTGATATTCAGTATGCTTGGTTTCAAAAACCAGCACATTGCCGTCAGTAGCAACATGAAACCGCTAACGATCAGAATGAGCGACGGCGCAATAGAGCTGCGAGAGGTGAAGGTAAAGTCGGACAAAGTGCACGAGCATGGCGACACCATATCTTATATTGTAGGTGCTTATGCCAACGGCAATGACCGGAGTATCGGCGACGTGATTGCGAAGATGCCCGGTTTCGACGTGGACAAGTCAACAGGAAAAATCTCTTATGAGGGCAAGCCGATCAGCAAGTTCTATATAGAAGGCCTTGACATGCTTGGCGGTAAGTACGGCACAGCCACCAACACGCTGCCGCAGGGCGAGGTGGGCTCTGTGCAGGTCTTGCGCAACCATCAACCCATCCGAGTACTGGAAGACTTCACGTTTACGGACGATGCCGCCGTGAACATCAAGATGAAGAGCAGTGCCAAGACCCATTGGGTGACATCGTGGAAGGCCGGCGGAGGATATGGCAGCGCACACGACGGCTATGACAAAGGCAGATGGCTCTACGAGGGATTCGGCTTGAGGTTGAAGTCGGACCTACAGACGATGCTGACCTACAAGACCAACAATACGGGTACGGATGTCAGCCGTGAGTCGACAAACCTATTCAGTCTTGACGAATTAATGGGTGAGCAACCTAAGAGTTTCATCAGGCTCTCCGTTCCCACAGCGTCAGGTCTTTCCCGTGAACGCAGTCTGCTGAACCGTAGCCATACCTTTACGGCGAATGTCATGAAACGTATCAGCGAGGATTCACAGATAAACTTCCAACTTGTCTACAACAACGAGCGGGACAAGGCATGGGGAAGTCAACGGACAGAGTATGTCCTGACGGATGGCAACCGTATCATCAACAATGATCTCTCGTGGCGGTCGAACAGCAACAACCTTTATGCCCTGCTGAAATACGAGCATAACTCTGCGAAGAGCTATCTTCGCAACTCGCTCTCCAGCGACATGACGTGGCTGTCGCAGCATCTCAGTGAGACAGGTACGCACTCGCATGCTCAGCACTCACTGCTGCCGGTGTTTGACTTCCGCGACAATCTCTACGTTATCCGCCGGTATGGCAACACGCTCGTCTCCTTCTACTCCAACAACAGTGTTCAGCAGCGTCCTCAGCATCTGTATGTCGACTCCACCAAGCAGCAGAACTTGTTACAGCGGTTCTACTCCACCGACACGTATGCTTCCGGTGGATGGAAGTTGGGACTGCTTAGCCTAAGCATGAAGTTCGGCGTAAAAGGTTTGCTGCGCTACCTCACAGCCAATGCCTACGGCCTGCCGGACTCCATTGGCACGACAACCGGGAAGAGTCATTTTGGCTATGCCAAGCTATATGCCAGTCCGCAACTGGAGTACAATGCCAATGATTTCAAATTATCTCTTTCCGCACCTGTTGAAAGCTCGCATTACAAATACAGTGAGGACACAGGCAGAAACCGATTAGACATTTCTCCGTCGCTGCATATCCGTTGGGATGCCACCTCCCGGATCACCATGAACGTTCACGGCAGCTATAGCGTAGAGCCGCTGGACTTCAACCACTTCTATGGCTCACTGATCATGCAGGACTATCTCTATCTTAACCAAGGCTATGCCGGATATGATGTAGCCAAGAGTAAGACGGTAAGCTATTCGCTATTTTACCGCAACAGCTTGAAGGGCACGCATTTCATGGGTCGCGTCTCCCGCTCGTTCGACACCACGCCGTATACCTTGTCGCGCGAGTTCTCCGGTGAATATATCATCATAGGAACGATTCCCGTCAAGACGAACAGCAACAGTTGGAACTCTACGCTGATGTATCAACAGGGACTGCCCTTCCTCAACGGAAAGTTCACCTTGCGCGGACTCTATAGCCACACGGACTCGAAGATGTATCAGGACGGTAGCGTTTCGCCGGCAAAATACAATGCACTCAGCACCAAGGCATCGCTGTATCTCTCCCCTTACACCGACATGTCCATCGACTATTCTGTGCAATACGCCTACGACGACATGCTGCCTGAGAACGGCAACAAGTCTTCGTTCAACAACTGGCAGCACATGGCAAAGATCATCATACCCGCCGGCAAACTGCGTTTTACCCTCAAGGGTGAATATGACCACAATCAGCTGATGCCGTCGAAATACAAGGACATCTTCTTTGCCGACGCAATCATCGGACTCACATCCAGACATATCGACTATGAATTGGGCCTGAGTAATCTGCTTAACGAGAAGTCCTATGTCCGTTCCACCGTTGCCAACCTCACAAAGATGCGCTCAGAGACCATCCTTCGAGGCCGGGAGTTATTACTGACACTTGTGTATAAGCCATAATATATGGAACTGATAAAACAATACGATTCCATGCAGTGTGGCATTGCATGTCTGCAAAATGGTTTGCAGACATTATGGCCGGAGTTATTCATCGAAACAAGTATCCTCGTTGTGTTCTCCCTTGCCGTCGCCTTCTACACTATCCGCTATCCCATCACGATAGAGGCGCAAGGTAAGGTCACTGATAATGACTCGATAGAGCTCTTTGTCCCTTACAAATACCTCTATCTCTTTGATGCGCCGCGCACGGCACGCATCACCTTAGAAGGGCAGGACAATGACAATGCCCCAATCGTGTTTTCCATCACCAGCCATAACCGAAGATAGCCAACGTTAAGGTGTATTTGAAGCCTAAATCTATATATTTTTGGGATGTATCTGCTTGCTACATCTTGTCAAGAAAAGCAGCCAAAGTGGTTCTCTGTCTAAGTTTTGAGCTATATGGAAATCCTTGAAACAGGAAACAAATCCTTAGAGATAAAGACAAGAGTTACTCGTCTTTTGAGTTATGTATGACAGTTTATGTCATATAAAATAAGAGCAGAGCGACAAATACTGTGCTCTGCTCCCTATATATCTGATTGCATGAAGTCGTTTACTTCTTCAGTTTGCTTTTGTAGGCTTTGTTCAGTCCGGCTACCACCTCGTTGGTGATGTCGTAGGCTTTGTCGGCATAGAGCACGTTGTCGCCCTGCTTGGCAAAGATCATACCATACTTCTTATCCTTGTTGTAGATGGCCAGATAGTGCTGCAGTGAGTCATGCAGAGCCTTGTTGTATTTGTTGGTCTCCTCCTGGAACTCACCGCTCAGTCGCTGGTTGAGTTGCTGCAGATCGTTGCTCTGCTTCTGCAAACCAGCCTGGATAGCCTCGGCCTGCTCACGTGTGTAGGCATTCTGCTGCACCTTCTGCTGGAAGTTGGCTGCTGCGGCCTGCAGTTGCTGCTGCTTGCCGGCGAGCGTCTTCTGGATGTTGTTGCCCTTCTGCTCGAGGATCTTGCTGTACTCCTTGCAGAACTGATACTGCGTCATGATGGAGTCTACCTCCACGAAAGCAATCTTGGAACTTGCGGCTTTCGTTGTTGTTGCAGGAGCCTTGTCGTCCATCTGAGGCTTGCTCTTGTCGCAGCTGACGAGCGTGAGAGCTGACATAGCCATCACGGCCAGCGTGCGTAATGCGTTTGTAGTTTTCATTGTCTTGTATTCTGTTTTGTTTTTAATTTCCGATAGCGTGCTGATCACATTGCCTGCGACTTCATGCGAGCCTCGCGGTCTTGGTCGATGACGCAATGAATGCCCTGCTTGCGAAGGGCGGCATTGTCGTGGATGTGCTGCGACTGAAACGCTCCGTTCTTCTTCAGGATGACGCGCACGCACAGCAGTGTCATGGCAATAGCAATTATTAACACCGTGCAGAGTAATGTTTCTATCATTTTTTGTAATTTTGCAGTGCTTGCTTGCACAATTATAACTGCAAAGATAGCACAATAAAGGCAAATGACAAAGAAAAAACACATAAACCTTATTAAAAAACGAACATCATGGCAGAATTGAAACCAGCTCGCGTGTTCGAGCAATTCGCAAAGATCAACCACATACCCCGCCCCTCGAAACACGAGGAACAAATGATCGCCTTCCTGAAGAAGTTTGGCGAGGATCACGGTTTGGAGACACTGGTCGACGAGACCGGCAACGTGCTGATCCGCAAACCGGCTACCAAAGGCTATGAGAACCGTCCTACCACGATACTGCAAAGCCACATGGATATGGTCTGCGACAAACTCGTGGATGTAGACTTCGACTTCTATAAGGACGCTATCCAGACTTATGTCGACGGTGAGTGGCTCCATGCCAAAGGCACTACGTTGGGTGCCGACGACGGCATCGGCGATGCCATCGAGTTGGCCATCCTCGACTCCGACGACATTGAGCACGGCCCACTGGAGTGCGTGTTCACCGTCGATGAGGAGACAAGTCTCGGCGGTGCCATCGGCATGAAACCCGGCTTCATGACCGGTAAATATCTCGTCAACCTCGACTCTGAGGAGGAAGGTCAGATCTTCATCTCCTGTGCCGGTGGTATGTCGACAAAGGCTACCTTCCGCTTCCAGCGCGAGGATGCGCCTAAGGGCTACTTCTTCTTCGAAGGCAGTCTCAAAGGACTGAAAGGCGGACACTCCGGCGACGACATCGAGAAGAAACGTGCCAACGCTATCAAGATCCTGGCCCGCTTCCTCTATATGGAGCAGAGCAAGACCGACCTGAGATTGGCACAGTGGAACTCCGGCAAGATGCACAACGCCATCCCTCGCGACGGCAAGATCGTCTTCGCCGTTCCCGCTGACAAGAAAGAAGAGGTGAAGGCTGACTGGAACATCTTCTCCAAGGATGTTGAGGACGAGTTCCACGTTACGGATGTCAATATGGTATGGAGTCTGCAGAGCACCGACGCGCAGCAGGTGCTGCCCAAAGAGGTCAGCCGCAAACTGATTGCCGGACTTCAGGCTCTGGACAATGGTGTCTTCGCCATCTGCCAGGATCCGGCCCTGAACGATATGGTGGAGACTTCCAGCAATGTTGCCAGCGTACAGACGACTGTCGACAGCGTCGTCTTCGTTGCCAGCCATCGCTCCAATGTAACAAGCAACCTTCGCAACATGGCCAACACGGTGCGTGCCGCCTTTGAACTGGCCGGTGCGGAAGTGGAGCAGGGCAGCGGCTATCCGGCATGGAAGATGAACCCCAACTCCAAGATGGTGAAGGTGGCCGTCGATGCTTACAAGAAACTCTTCCACAAGGATCCCGTCGTTCGTGGCATTCATGCCGGTCTGGAGTGCGGCTTGTTCTCAGAGAAATATCCTGAGCTCGACATGGTCAGCTTCGGTCCTACGCTCCGCCACGTCCATACGCCCGACGAGTGCCTCCACATCCCCACGGTACAGATGGTGTGGGATCATCTGCTCGAAATTCTGAAGAATATTCCCGAGGAATAATCTATGATCAGAACGTTGAAAACGACTTTGCTGCCTCTCGTGGCGCTTGGCTTCCTGCTTGCGGGCTGTGGCGAGCGTCACGAGGCGCGCAGTATGGCTCAGGACTTCATGGAGGAACACATGCCCATGCAGGACTATGAGGTGGTGCGCTGGTCACGTCTCGACTCCACGTTCTTTGTCACGCCCGTAGCTTTGAAGGCGATGCATGCCGAGGCAGAGCATTCGAAGATCGTCAATCATCGGGTCAGCTATCAGGGCTATACGCCCAAGCTCCTGTTCATGCACGGCTGGTTTGCTCACGACCGCGACACTGTCTCCCGCACATTCTACTTCGACGACAAGCTTCAGGGCATTGTGGGAGTGAAGCGAAACTGATGCCGTTCGTCCCAAGACAGCATTACATTTTTATTTCATAGGAAGCCTCGATGCATCGTGACAATCGTTGCGACGCATCGGGGTTTCTCGTTTTTGGTAGATTTGCTTTCATACTCTCACACAGAGGCACAGAGACACAGGAATGGCAACAGCCTTGTGAGGTATACGATGACGCGAAGAATACATGACAAAAGTCTGTCAGTTCTTGCGGACCATCCAGAAAAAACGGCGGGGCAAAAATCAAAGAAAATAAGGGTGACGACGCCAAAGAACAGACGTTTCAGAGAAAAATCAGTGAGTTGACAGGATCAGATAAGCGGTTTTATGCGGTCAAAACGGTGAGATGATCGACTCAAACAACCGAGATGACCGGATCAAACAACCGAGATGACCGGATCAAACAACTGAGATGACCGGCACAACACTCTCTTCTGACAAGGAGACAAGGGTGTGGACAAACATAATTGCTTGTGTGTTAACTGTTTACGAAAAGTACCTCTAAATTCGTGAAAATCGGGGCGGCAGACGACTTGCTCGGAAAGAACGCTTTCTCAGAGCTCGTTTTTTGTCAGAAAAGGCAACAAACAGATAAATGTTTATCTAACGTTTCAGTCCTCATCTCCTTTATGGAGTGAGGTGCAGTGGAGGAGGCAGTGAGGCTTGTAGCCGGCCTGCGTTCTCTGTGGCTCTGTGTGAGCTTGCTCTTAATCGTGGCTGGTTGTTGTGAAATAAATATCACTGATAAGTTGCAGGAATGAAACTTTTTCGTTAAATTTGTGTCGAATATACTCAAAACTTCAATTTCTAACTTAAAATCGTATTGATTATGAACATGGTTTCCGCTTTCCAGAAAGTTGTTTTTCACAACTATTGCAATTTCAACGGCCGTGCGCGTCGTCCCGAGTACTGGTGGTTTGTTCTTGACTCTTTTATCATTGGTATTGTGCTTGCTGCCATTAACGAGTGGGCGGTGTCGTCAGGTGATTTCGTTACCATCTTGTTGACGAGTATCTTCTACTATGGCATCTCGTTGGCACTGTTTCTGCCGAGTTTCGGAGTAACTTGGCGTCGCCTCCACGACATAGGTAAGGGCGGACAGTGGTACTGGATCTGCCTCATCCCCATCATTGGCTTCATTTGGCTCATCGTGCTGCTTTGCCAACCGAGCGAGCCGCAGGAGAACCGCTTTGGCCCTGAGGTAGAAGAAGAATGAGCATAAGCAAAAAACACAGCCCCGGAATCACTTCCAAGGCTGTGCTATCTTAATTGTGAAAAATCTAAAGATAAATTGAGCGACTCTCCGCTCAAAGTGTTATCACAATCTTAAAACCTAATAACTAAAAACCTAAATCTATTACTAACCTAAACAATCTATTAACCT
>OGQX01002957.1_pt1 | contig 12150 bp, 10 predicted proteins | sample 1553291 | NCBI WGS metagenome assembly OGQX01 (sample SAMEA2580030, study PRJEB22360) | human gut metagenome | biome: human gut; feature: human-associated habitat; material: faeces | place: Denmark | collected 2008/2010
GAAACGGCATCCGCGGATACAGCCTCTCTGAATCTCAAGAACAACTCTATCCTGTGTTGCCTTGATAAACGGCACGACCGGTTTCTCCGGATACGTTGCCTCGGTCATATCCATGACAAGCTGTTTTTTGATCTTTTCCGGCGCTTCCGGGATGGACGGCGTAAAGGCTGCAACGGTTCCATCCTCGTGGTACGTTACTTCATAGAACTGCGGTACGTAAATGCCCGGGATCTGGCATGCCTTTTTCAAAAAATCCAGACGGGTTCCGCCGTTCTTTTTATTTTCCAGATACGTGTCGAAAAGCTGGTCGTACACAACCTCACCCTCTCCGATGTAAAACAGATCGAAGAACGGAGCGATCGGCTCCGGGTTGTACGTACACGGGCCGCCGCCGATGACGATCGGATCCTCGTCGGTACGCTCCACCGCATGCAGCGGGATTCCGGCAAGGTCGAGCGCCTGCAGAACGTTCGTATAACACATCTCATACTGCAGGGTGATGAACAGGAAATCTTCGTTTTTCACCGGCTCCTGGGATTCCAGACCGAACAGCGGAATGTTCTGTTCACGCATCACGCGGTCCAGATCCGGCCATGGGGAATAAACTCGCTCGCACCACATGTCCTCGCGTTTGTTGAACATATCGTACAGGATCTGGATGCCAAGATGGGACATACCGATCTCATACACATCCGGGAACAGGAATGCGCCGCGCAGGGCTACTTTCTCTTTGTCTTTTACGACACTGTTGAATTCATTTCCAATGTATCGCGCAGGCTGCTCAATCTGGAGCAGCACTTCTTCTGGCAATGCTAATTTTCTCATGCAATTCTCTCACTTGTTCTTATTTTTATTTGTCCAGATACGCCGCAAGCAGTTCCAGCGTATTCTTCACGCCGTCCACATGGCTTCTCTCATATCCATGGGATGCGTACACACCGGCGCCGATCAGGGCATGGCGTGCGTCTGCGCCGCCGCGGAGCGTTGCCTCCACGTCAGAGCCGTAGTGCGGGTAAACATCCGCCGCATAGTCGATTCCGTTTGCTTTTGCTGCCGGTAAAATCGTAGCTGTAAGGGCCGCCGCTGTCTTTGACGCAGATGGATACCTGATGCTCTTTACACTCCAGTCCGTCGCCGACACAGCCCATATCAACAGAAAGAATATCTGTCACGCCCTCCGGAACGGAAGCAGATCCGCCGTGGCCGACCTCTTCGTATACGGTAATGTGCTGGTAAACCGGGCGGGACGGTGTGACATTTTCTTCTTTTAAATACTTCGCATAGCCGAGCAGGATTGCAACGCTCAGTTTATCATCGAGGAAACGGCTCTTGATGTAGCCCTTCTCCGTGATGCGGGTTCTCGTCTCAAAGCAGACGATATCACCAGTCTCGATGCCGAGCGCTTTTGTCTCCTCTTTGGAGAAGACCATCTCATCCAGAACAACCTCCATATTGTCGTAGGTGCGGTCCTGCTGGTCGTAGGAACCGTTAACATGGATCGACGGGTTGTTCATCTGGAAGCAGCCCTCGTACCGTTTTCCGTCTCTTGTGATGACAACGCAGTTTTCCGTCTCCGCATTGTTCGGATTCATACCGCCGAGCGCGGTGAGACGAAGACGGCCGTTTCCTTTCACTTCCGCTACCATGCCGCCGAGCGTATCCATGTGCGCTTCCAGCAGCAGGCCGTTTTCCTTGTCCACGCCGCCAAGGCAGACCAGCACGCCGTCTTTGCGGGTCATCTGCGGCGCATAGCCCAGCGCTTCACAGCCTTTGGCAAGCTGCACCAGAAGGCCGCCCTTTGTGGTGATCACCGGCGCATAGCCCATCGCTTCGTACTCTGCTTTCAGCCATGCAACGGCATTTTTCGTGTAGCCGGTCGGGCTGTCGATGGAGAGCAGTTTTTTCAGTTTCTCTGTTATAAAATCAACATAAACCTTTGTATTTTTCATGTTTCTTCCTCCATTTTTGTTTCTGTTTTTTCTTCTTTTTTCGAAACATTTTGAAACAGAAACTGCAGATTTTTTCTTTCCGAAAAAAGATCCTGCCCTTCATCATACCACAGAAATAAATTGGATACAACCATCGGAAAACGGAAAAATGGAAATAAGGAAAATGTAACTGGACAAACTACCCTATGCCATGCTATGTTTGAAGAGGGGGATACATTATTAGCTGTTATTCAAAAAAGTTTCTTCTATAATAAAATAAAGGTCGCCTCAAATTCAAATAAAGGAGCAAAAAAATGGACAAAAAAGAACAGGCATCGCAGCCTGCATTACAAACGTTAAAAGAATATGCTGTCATTACCGCAGCTGTTCTGATCATGGACATTGGAATTTATGTTTTTAAATTCCCCAATAATTTTTCTTTCGGCGGTGTATCCGGTATGGCCGTTGTCATCTGCCGGTTTCTTCCGTTCACTGCCTCACAGATCAACCTTTTTATCAACCTGCTGCTTCTGCTGGTTGGTTTTGCTGTGCTGGGGCGGAACTTCGGCGTCAAGACAGCCTACGTGACCGTGCTTTCCTCGGTTCTTCTGAACATTTTTGAAAAGCTGTTTCCGATGGCACATCCGCTTACCAATGAGATCATGCTGGAGCTCTGCTTTGCCATTATTCTTCCGGCACTGGCGGCAGCACTGCTGTTTTTTGAGAATGCCTCCGGCGGCGGCACGGACATCATCGCCATGATTATTAAAAAATATTCTACAATGAATATTTCCACTGCCCTGCTGGTGACTGACCTCATCGTTGTCATCCTTGCTTTCTTGATTTTCGATACCTTAACCGGACTTTGTTCGGTTCTCGGTCTGATGGCGAAAACACTGCTGATTGACAAAACGATTGAGCGGATGAAGCTGAATAAATTTTTTACGATTATCTCCAACAATCCGCAGCCGATCTGCGATTTCATCACAAAGGATCTCAATCACAGCGCAACCCTTTACGACGCCGTCGGCGCTTACTCCGACCAGCAGCGGACAGTCATTCTCACGGTTGTGGATGTCAAGCAGGCCGTCTATCTTCAGCGGTTTATTCATGATACCGAGCCGACCGCGTTTATTGCGATCACAAAGAGCAGCGAAATTATCGGAAAAGGCTTCATGAGTTATATCTGATCGATTCAAACCATATTTTTCATGCAAAAAATCCGAAGGTTTTTGACGCCTTCGGATTTCTTTGTATGTGCTTATTCTGTTTATTTCTCTTCTGCTTCTTCGGTATCTTCTGCCGGTGCTTCTACGTTGTGGGAAGCCATCAGACTTACGACAATGGATTCCGGATTGGTCTTTATGGTGATATCCGGGTCAGCGGCCAGGGACAGATCTTTGACGCGGATGACATCACCGATCTTCATCTCTCCGACATCGACCATTACCTGATCGACCAGGGATGCCGGGTATGCCATGTAGGCAACCTCGTTCAGATCCTCCTGCAGAACGCCTTCTGCGATCTTTTCATGGTTTACAAGGACAATCTCTGCAACGGAATGAACTTTCTCGTTGCTGACCAGTGCCTGGAACTCGATCGAATCGATCTGTCCGGCTACCGGGTTATAATCAACATTTTTGATCAGGACATCGTATACGGTTCCGTCGACATCCAGCATAATCTGGCTGCCTTTGTGGTCTGTCTTCAGCAGTTTCTCGACATCTCTTTTCACCATCTTAACTGGAATGGATTCTTTCATCTCTCTGCCGAATACATTGCCGACAACGTATCCTTCTCTTCTGAGTCTTTTTGCCTTTACATCCAAACTTCTCTTTTCAGCTTTTAAAGTATTCATTTATCTTTTCCTCCAAAAATCTGATTCTTAGCAGGCTTCTTATCTTGTGAAGGGTGTTAAGTTTGCTTTGCCTTGTGGCTATGAATAAGTTTCTTGGAACAGGATGTTTGGGAACATGCAAGGAAGAATTGGTTTCTTGTTGATTCCTTTTCTTTGTTCTAGGTGTAATATAATACCACAAACACGATTTGTCAACCCGGATTTTCCGATTTCACAGTTTCTTCACATTTTCAGCACGCTTCCTTATATTCCATCAGTTTCTGGCGTGCTGTGCGGTTCAGACTGCGCGGTACAGCAATCTCAATCGTCGCATAATGATCACCGTGCACGTTCGCATCTTTCATCGATACCATGCCCTTGCCGCGCAGACGGAGCTTACTGCCGGACTGTGTTCCTTCCTTGATTTTGCAGACCACATCTCCGTACAGTGTCGAGACACGCGCTTCACCGCCAAAGACTGCTGTTGTGTATGGAATCTGAATCGTCGTGTAGATGTCCATTCCGCGCCGTTCAAAGCCTTTCTTTTCTTCTACATTGACCTTCAAAAGCAGATCGCCGCGGCGGCCGTTTGATCCTGTATGGCCTTTGCCGCGCAGACGGATGCTCTTTCCGCTCTCGATACCGGCCGGGATTTTAATCAGCAGCGTATTGGTCGTTCCATCCGGGTTCCGCAGGGTAATCTGTTTTTCACAGCCCGATGCCGCTTCCTCCAGGCGGATCGAAACCTCAGCGTGCAGATCGAGATCCTCTGCCATACCGCGGCCGGAAAATGCATCCTCAAACGGATGTCTGCTGCTTCCCGAACGCGTATACCGCTCGCTTCCGAATCCACGGCTTTTGCCATGAAACATCTGATCAAAGAAATCGCCGAACATATCGTCCGCGTTTCCTTCAAAGTGAAATTCGTGATAGCCGCCGTTGTTTCCGCTTCCGCCGAACGGGTTTCCATACGCACTGCCGTACGGATTTCCACCGCCCTGCTGGCTGTACGCGCCGGCTCCCTGGTCGAACGCCGCGAATCCGAACTGATCGTACATTTTCTTCTTTTCCGGATCGCTTAAGACAGAATACGCTTCTGTCACTTCCTTAAATTTCTTTTCCGCATCCGGGTTTCCCGCATTCGTATCGGGATGATATTTTTTCGCCAGTTTCCGGTATGCACGCTTGATTTCTTTCTCGTCTGCATTCCGGCTGACGCCTAATACTTCATAATAATCTCTCTTTGTTTCCATCATCAGGCACCTCCAGTCAAGCCTTTTCCTGATTTCCCAGGTGAACAATTCCTGGCTCTTTTTATCTGTTCTATCCGTACTATAACACGCATTTTTCACACTGTCAATTCTTTTCACGGAAGATTCAAAATTCCTATACGAATTGAAAAACCTGCCGTGCACTGTTACAATAAGAGATATACGATTCTCACGATTTTTTATGGAGGTACTTGATTGATGCATTCCATTTTCTGGTTCCGCACCCGGCAGTGGGTGTTGAGCCGCGTTCTTCATCTGACAGAGCATAAGAAACAGACACTCCTTGCAGCACCGGATGCCGTTCTGCTGCTCCCCGCGTTATTCCGGAAACGCCGGATCTCCCGGATTCTCCTGGTGACTACCCCCGGCTTTGTCCGCCGCGGAACACTGACGTCTCTGCTGGATGGCTGTAAAAAAGAAAACATTTCCGTCACCATTTTCTCCGAAATCGCCCCGGATCCGCAGATTGAGAGCGTGGAACAGGGTTTCCGTCTTTATCAGCAGATTCAGGCGCAGGCTATCCTCGCCATCGGCGGCGGATCCGTTCTCGATGCAGCAAAGCTGATCGGTGCCCGCGTCTGCTGTCCGAAAAAGACGGTTCCTGCGATGCGGGGCCTCCTGAAAGTCCGTCGGAAACTTCCGCCGCTGTTTGCCGTGCCGACGACAGCCGGAACCGGTTCGGAGGCAACGGCGGCAGCTGTCATCACAGACTGTATCGACGGGAAACCATACAAATACGCCGTCAATGACCTCTGTCTGATCCCGGATACGGCAGTTCTCGATCCGCGTCTTACGATCAGCCTCCCGTCCTCTATGACCGCAGATACCGGTATGGATGCCCTGACCCATGCCATGGAAGCTTTTCTGAACCTCTTCGCCTCCCGCAGCGTGCAGAATGCATCCATCGAGGCAGTCTGCGAAAATTTCCATGCCCTGCCCGAAGCCTGGCGAGACGGCACCCATCTTGCCGCACGGCAGGAAATGCTTCATGCATCGTACCTGGCCGGTTTCGCTTTTACCAACAACTTTGTCGGCTACGTCCATGCCATCGCTCACGCCGTCGGTGCACTGTACCACATTCCGCATGGAAGAGCCAACGCGGTTCTGCTGCCTGCTGTTCTGCGCGAATACGGTTCCTGCATTGCGCCTAAACTTGCCGTTCTCGCCGATGCGCTTTCTCTCGGCGGAGATACCGTTTCTGAAAAGGCTGAGCGGATGATTGCAGCTATCGAGGCTATGCGCGATTCGTTTGACATTCCATCCACTCTGCCGCACCTTTCGCCGAATGATTACACAGAAATAGCACGCCGTGCTTTAAAAGAAGCAAATCCCACCTACCCTGTTCCGCAGATCTGGGATTCTGAAAAAATCTTTTCTGTGCTCCGCCGTGTACAATCCTAAAGCCGCTGTTTTCTCGAATTTAAATTTGACAGAAGGCAAAAAACATGGTAATTTATTAGAGATATCGCATAGAGGAGTGAATAAAATGAATAAAAGAACCATGAAAAAAATGGCCAAAGCGAAACAGCAGGCTGCAGAAGCTGCAAAAACAGCGGAAACCGTTGTAAAGACAGCGGCACCGGCAAAAGAAGTAAAACCAACGACTGAAAAAACCTTACATACAGAAGCAGCCGAAGGAAAAGCAGAAGCTGCAAAAGAGCCGAAAAAAGCAACCAAAAAAGAAACCGTTAAAAAAACAATAAAAAAGGAGACCACGGAAACCATGGCAGAAGCAACCAAAACCCCACGTAAAATGACAAAAGTATCTGATACCGTTCTTGAGATCTTCGAGACAAAAGTATCTATGAAAGACCTCGAAGCAGTCATCAAAAAAGAAGTAAAAGCAAACGGATTAAAAGGCGAGATCAAAATCTACCTGAACGCAGAGCAGAGAGCCGCTTACTACACCGTAGACGGACAGGGATCTGACGATTTCAAAGTAGATCTGACCACTCTTGCTGAATAATTTTTCTGTCAGCTGATCTATCAGAACAGACCAAAAGCGGCATGTCCGAAACAAAGTCTTCCGGATTTTGTTTCGGGCATGTTTTTTGCTGTCTGTTCCCAAACCTAAAAAACGACAAGGTATTTTTCTATGAAAACTGTAAACCATCTCGGAACCGACCCGATCGGAAAGCTGGTTCCCCGTATTGCTTTTCCGAGCATGCTGGCACAGTTCGTGAGTGTTCTGTACAGCATTGTAGACCGTATGTACATCGGCCACATTGCCTCTGTCGGTGATCTGGCGCTCGCGGGTGTCGGCGTCTGCGGTCCCATTCTCACCATGATCGGCGCGTTCTCCTCCCTCATCGGGGTCGGCGGCGCACCGCTGCTCGGCATCCGGCTCGGAGAGAAAAATGAAAAAGAGGCATCCCGCATCCTGGCTAATGCGTTTCTGATGCTTGTTTCCCTGTCCCTCGTTCTGACAGCCGCTGCGCTTTTTTTTACCCGCCCGATGCTGATGGCATTCGGAGCCAGCACCGTTACGTATCCTTACGCCAGAGCCTATTTTATGATCTACGTTTCCGGCTCTGTGTTTGCGCTTTTATCGACCGGCCTGAACCAGTTTGTGATCTGCCAGGGCTTTGCCAGTGAGGGAATGAAATCTGTTCTGCTAGGCGCTGTCCTGAATCTGCTGCTGGACCCTGTGTTTATCTTCGTTCTGCATCTCGGCGTGCGCGGCGCGGCAATTGCAACCGTGCTCTCCCAGATCGCAAGCTGTCTGTATGTGCTGCATATTCTGTTCGGAAAGACGATTCCGATCCGCATCACCTTCGGCGGGTATTCATTTGCGATCATGAAACGCATTCTGACAGTCGGTTTTACTCCGTTTCTAATCATTGCCATCGACAATGTGATGATCATTGCGATGAACGCCGTCCTGCAGCGGTATGCACCCGCCGGACATGGAGACAGCTTCATCACCTGTGCAACGATCGTTCAGAGCTTTATGCTGATTATTACGATGCCGCTCGGCGGAATCAGCGGCGGAACGCAGTCAATCCTCGCATACAATTATGGAGCTGGAAATTCCAGGCGTATTCTTGAGGCACAGAAAACCATCATCGCACTCTGTGCCGGATTTGCGACCTTGATGTTTCTCATCTCCAATGCCGCCGGAACGCTGTTTGCGCAGCTTTTTACTTCCGATCCGCAGATCGTCTCGATGGTGGTCCGCGCGATCCATATTTCGACACTCTCAGTCATTCCGCTCGGCATTCAGTACGAGATTGTAGACGGCTTTACTGCAATGGGCCGCGTGCGCTATTCGTTTGCACTCTCTTTCTTCCGGAAATTCGTCTACTTTACCGCTCTGTTTCTTCTGCCGCGGTTCTTTGCACTGGAAAACATCTTCTACGTGGAACCTATTTCCGACCTGATCGGGCCGGTTGTCTCAATGATCGTTTACTGGACTTCGATTCAGAAGATTCTGAAACAGCGGGAAGAGGCGGTACGGCTGATGCACACAAAAAAAGCATAAAAAATCTCATATCAAAAAAGCTGTTCTTTTCCGCGGAGTTTTCAAAACTCTCACCAGAAAAGAACAGCTTTTTCTGCTTCTGTTAAAATGTCTTCGGCATCGGAACGGTTTCCTGTACTTTCAGACCGTATTTTGCTGCCAGCTGCAGTGCCTTCTGTTCCGTCTCCGGATTCCAGACGGCTTTCGGCGTATGGGCATCACAGCCGAAAACGGCGGTGTTTCCTTCTTCGCCGGCGATCTTCCAGAACTTCTCGTTCGGATACCATCTTTCTTCCATCAGACCAAGGAAATTGATCTCCAGCGGAATGTTTCTCTTTTTCACCTCACGGCAGAGTCTCCGGTATTCCCGGTCGAACACTGCTTCTTCGCCGTTGAATAAAAAGAGATCCGGGTGTGCCAGATACAGGTATTTTCCGGTATCAATGCCTGCCAGACACTGGTCCACATACTGTTTCAGGCAGCCTCCGTCTGTTGTTCCATGGCCGCTGTAGAGAATCTTTTCGATCTCATTTCCCAGGCTGTGCTGGCCAAGCACAAAGTACTCAAACGGATAGTCCGACAAAAAATCAATCAGCTGATCCCAGAATCTCGGAAAATACTCTGTTTCGAGTCCAAGATGGATTTCAATATCCTTGTCATACTCTTTTTTCAATGCCAGCACGGTGTCTACATAGCCTTCCACCTGATCGAGCCGCATCCGCATGCCGGAATCGTAGCCGTCCGGGAACGGATAAGGCGAATGGTCGGAAAAACCGAGAATTTTAAGGCCGCCCTCAATCGCGCGCTCCACATACTCCCGCTCCGTTCCGTTCGCATGGCGGCACCGCCATGTATGGGTATGGTAATTTGCAATCATGATCTGTAACCTTCTTTATTTTGTATCTTATTCTGCTGCTTCTTTGGAGATATCCGTTCCAAAATATTTTTCCGAAAGCTCTGTCAGTGTTCCGTCTTCTGCGAGCTCGCCAAGTGCTTTGTTGACTGCCTCAAGCAGCGTCTTGGTCTCATCGCCTTTTTTCATCGGAATACCGACTTTTGTGGATTCCGGATCGAGACATGCAATTTTGATCTCTGCATCCGGGTGTGCTTTCATATAATCGTAATACGTTACCTCTGCGTTCAGAGTTGCATCGATACGGCCGCTTAAGAGAAGCTCGAAAGTCTGCTCCAGATCGTCAACACCGGTAACGGCTGCGCCATATTTCTCGGCAACTTCTGCATACGTACTGGAAATGGTGTTCGCGGTGCTCTTTCCGTCGAGATCCTCCATGGACTGGATTTCATCGTTAGCAGAGTTTACGATAACAGCGGTGCGGTTGTATGCGTATGGGTCGGAAAAGCTGTATTTCTCAGCGCGCTCCTCCGTGATATCTACGCCGTTTACCATGATATCGTACCGGCCGGAATCGATTCCTGCAAGAAGGCCATCCCACTCACCCTCTACAAAGGTTGCTTTCACGCCGAGTTTCTCTGCGATCTGCTGTGCCACTTCTACGTCATAGCCGACCAGGTTATCGTCCTCATCGTGATACGTCCACGGTGCCCAGGTTCCTTCCATTGCCACAACGATCTCACCCTTGCTCTGGATCTGCTCTAAAAGATCCCCAGACGCACTTGCGGAAGATGCTGATGAAGAGGAAGAAGCACTGCTGTTATCTGCCGTGCTGTTTCCGCATCCGGTCAGTAAAAAGGATGATGTCAGGATACCTGCCAGAAATACTGCTGCCATTTTCTTTTTCATAATATTCGCCACTCCTTTTTTGCTTTGTTCTGGAAGAAGCTGCCTTTGCTTCTTCTGTTTTCTTTATTGCAAACTGTCCGGATTCCGTGCTCCGGACAGGATTTGCCGCCTTGCGGGATACCTTACTCGTAATGCTGTTCAATATTCTGCAAAAATGTTCTCGTCCGCTCTTCCCGCGGATTTGCGAAAAATTCCTTCGACGGACCTTCCTCAACGACAACGCCGTTTTCCATAAAGACAACTTTGTTCGAAACGTTTCTTGCAAAGCCCATCTCATGCGTGACAACGAGCATCGTCATTCCCTCTTTGGCAAGCTGGCGCATAACACCAAGCACCTCACCGGTCAGCTCCGGGTCGAGTGCTGAGGTCGGCTCATCAAAATAGATAATTTCCGGATCGGTTGCCAGTGCACGGGCGATTGCCACCCTCTGCTGCTGTCCGCCGGAAAGCTGATGCGGATAGTAGTCCGCACGGTCCAGCATGCCTACTTTTTCAAGCGCTGCACGCGCTTTTTCCTCCGCCCTGGTTTTTGGCATTTTTCTGCCGATGATCAGGCCCTCGGTTACGTTATGAAGGGCTGTTTTGTTCAGGAACAGGTTATAGTTCTGAAATACAAATGCGGTTTTCTGACGGATCGCCGCGATATCTTTTTTGCTGATGTTGTGGAACGGATACTCTTTCCCGTCAAAAATCAGGCTGCCGCCGTCCGCATGCTCCAGAAAGTTGACACAGCGCAGCATGGTTGTTTTTCCCGAACCGCTCGGGCCGAGGATTGCGACAACATCGCCCTGGTTTACTTTTAAATCTACACCTTTTAATACTTCCAGGCTGCCGAACGCTTTCTTTAATCCTTTGATTTCCAGCATGGCTTATTCCCCTTTTTTCTGATATGTACTCAGTTTCTTCTCTCCGATTCCCTGCAGCTTCGTGAGCACGGTGGAGAACAGCAGGTAGATCAGTCCTACTTCAATATACAGTGCCAGCGGCTCATGGGTGCGCGCTACAATCCGCTGCGTTACCATAAACATCTCCGTTACGGTGATATTTGCGGCAAGGGAAGTATCCTTTACCATGGCGATCAGAGAGTTGGAAAGCGGCGGGAACGCGGTGCGCATCGCCTGCGGAAGGATAATTCTCCGCATGATCTGCAGATACGACATGCCGACACAGTAGCCGGCTTCGAGCTGGCCTGCCGGAACGGCTTCCAGGGCCGCACGCATCGTCTCGGCACTGTAGGCGCCCTCATTCAGGGAAAAGACGAGAACTGCCGCCGGAAACGGATCGATCAGAATACCGGCACGCGGAAGTCCGTAAAACACAACGAAAAGCTGGACCAGAAGCGGGGTTCCGCGGAAAATCCAGATATAGAAACGTGCAATCTGACGAAGGCCTTTGATGTTTGCAAACTGTACCATAGCCATTGCCGTCGCAATTACAAGTGCAATGGAAAACGAGATTACAGTAAGCGGAATCGTCACCTTAAGGCCCGGCAGAAAGATTTTCCAGAAAGAATCCAGAAGAATATTCCATAATCTTTCGCTCATTTCGATATATCCCCCTTATTTTGCATTTTCTTAGATAGGATAACACTTCAAGTCTGCTTCAAGTCAAGTGTTTTTTCATATACCCCTCCCCCGCATACAAGAATCCCCGGGAAACACGTTTTTCAACGGCCCCGGGGACTCTTCTTTATGGTTGGTTTTAAGAGGAAGGATCTTGTCTTTTTTTATGGTATTTCGTTATCTGCTGCTTAGCCCTGTGTCACATTGAAGGCTTTGATGCCTGGATAAACAGCTGCATTTCCGAGTTCTTCTTCGATGCGGAGAAGCTGGTTGTATTTTGCAACACGCTCGGTACGGCTCGGTGCACCGGTCTTGATCTGGCAGGTGTTC
>OGQX01002983.1_pt1 | contig 12062 bp, 9 predicted proteins | sample 1553291 | NCBI WGS metagenome assembly OGQX01 (sample SAMEA2580030, study PRJEB22360) | human gut metagenome | biome: human gut; feature: human-associated habitat; material: faeces | place: Denmark | collected 2008/2010
AATATAATTATTTCTTATTAAATTTTCTATTACATCTTCAAATAATACACCCGCAATAGCCGCTGGTATAGTAGCAACTACTATATACCAAAATACTCTACCGTTGCTGTCTTTAACACCTTTAGTTAATCCTGAAGATATAATTTTAATAAAATCTTTAAAGAAATAAATACAAATCGCAAGCAATGTACCGAAATGTAGAGCTATATCAAATGATAGTTCTAAGTCTGGTGTTATGTTACTCCCTATTCCAAATAGATTTCTAAAAATTATTAAATGTGCACTTGATGATATTGGTAAAAATTCCGCAATTCCTTGGATAATACCTAAAATAATTATTCCTAACATACTTTTCTCCTTCTATTCTTAATAAGAATAACACATATTTTTTATTTAGAAAAGCATTTTATTTTAATGAACGTTCTTTTTCGACTTTATAAAATTTTTTTAATGTCTTAGCTTGGTATACATTATAATCATTTAATTGTTTACGATTTTCAAATTTATCTTGATCAGGATAAGATATTATTTGTTTTATATAAGCAAATACAAAATCAGCATATTCTTTTGGATAATCATTTAATATCATATTTACTGTTGTTAGAAAATAAGCATTGCTTCTTAACTCTTCAGTAGCTATTAAATTCGCATTCATCCAAAAGTCATCTATTATTTGAACATTCTTATATCCTTCTTCTATTACCTTAGAATAATCAAATTTATCAATTTGTCTTCTTGGTACTCTTAAACCATATAGTGAAAGTACATTATATTGAGTTTTAAGTTCTTCTAAGAATCCAAAAGAGAAATCACTTAATCCATTTAACTCATTCATTATATGTTTTTCTTTTCTATCAAAACTACTTTCGCATTTAGCATCAATAATTCCTTGTGTAATTATATCTTTTTTATTGTGAATATAAAATTTATATCCTATATCTCTTGTCATAAAAGAATACAAGTTGTTAATAAATTCTTCATAATTATCACTTTCTTCAAAAAGAGTGCGAACATCTTCTGAAGTAAGCCTATTTATTTCCTCTTTAGTTTTTAATTCACTGATTATTTTTTTCAATTTCTTCACCATACCTTTTTAAATATTTGAATATAATCATCAACCAAAATAAAATCTATCTTATTTTTTATCTCTTTTGGTATTTCCTCTAAATCAGGTTCATTCTCTTTTGGAATAAACACACGCTCTATACCACTACGGAATGCCGCAATTGATTTTTCTTTTAATCCCCCTATTGGCAATACCTTACCAGTTAAAGTAACTTCACCTGTCATAGCAACATTAGATGATACCTTTTTATTTAATAATGAACTAAGTATCGCAGTTGTAAGTGTTACTCCAGCACTTGGACCTTCCTTAGGAATTGCACCCTCTGGCACATGAATATGGAAATCATTTTCCCTAAAGATTTTATCATCAAGCTTAAACGTTTTTGCATTAGCCTTTATATAACTAAGTGCGATTGTTGCGGATTCTTTCATTACATCTCCTAAAGAACCAGTTAAAACTAAGTTACCTGTACCACTGAAATATGTAACTTCAACTTGTAATAAATCACCACCATATGGTGTATAGGCAAGACCATTTACGACACCAGCAGACAATAATTCCTTATCATTATTATCCAAATACTTTTTATTACCTAAATATTTTTTAATATTACCATTATTAATTATGCAATTAGATTTAGTATTATTCATAACAATGTCTTTTACTATTTTTCTAATTACTGTAGCAATTACTCTATCTAACTCTCTTACACCAGCTTCTTTTGTATATCCTCTAATTATTGTAAGTATTGCATCATCTGTAAATCTTACATTTTTTGAGGTTAATCCATGTTCTGTAATTTCTTTTGGAATCAAATGCTTTTTTGCTATATCAAGTTTCTCATACTCAGTATAAGAATATAATTCAATAATTTCTAACCTATCTCTTAATTCATTAGGAATCTGTTCTATATAATTAGCTGTAGTTATAAACATAACATTGCTTAAATCAAACTCTTCTTCAATAAAAAGATCTATAAATTTATTATTTTGTTCTGGATCCAATACTTCAAGTAAACTTGATGCAGGATCTCCTTTTATATCTTTTGTCATTTTATCTATTTCATCTATTATAAATACAGGATTCGTTGTACCAGCCTTTTTCATTCCTTGGATTATTAGACCTGGATTTGCACCTAAATAAGTTCTTCTGTGTCCGACAATTTCTGCCTCATCATTTATCCCACCTACAGATATTTTTGTAGTTTCTCTTCCTATACTTTTAGCAATTGATTTAGCAAGTGTTGTTTTACCTACTCCAGGAGGTCCAACAAAACATAGTATTGGACTCTTTAAATTGTTTGTTTTTTGTTTTACAGCTAAATATTCAATTATACGTTCCTTAGCTTTATCAAGTCCAGAATGGGTACTATCCAAGTATTTCTTTACCTTCACTAGATTTGTTTCGTCTTTTGTAAAATTATCCCATGGTAAATTAATAAGCCAATCAATATAATTTCTTATTATCCCAACTTCAGGAGAAAGTGAACTACACATTTCATATCTTGATATTTCATATTCAAGTTTTTCTCTTACTTTTTTTGGACAATTTAGCTTCCTTATTTTATCTTTTAATAAATCTATATCAGTATCTTTATCATTAATATCGCCTAATTCTTCTTTTATTGCCTTTATTTTCTCTCTCAAAACATATTCTTTTTGAGATTCATCCATTTTTTTTGTAACTTCTCGTTCTATTTCCTCTTCTAGTTTCATAACTTCAATATCACGATTAATATCATCAAGTATCATTTTTACTCTACTAGTAGATGAAACCTCTTCAATATATTCTTTTTTTCTTTCAAACGTTGTTGGAAGGAAAAGCGCAATTATATCCGTTAATCTACTTATACTAGTAATGCCCGCAATTTGACCTAGTACTGAGTTTGACATATAAGGAACTTCTTTTACATACACCTCTATATGTTTATTAAGCGCCCTTGAATATGCAAGTTCTTCTTTTATATCTAACTCATCTTCCTCAGTATCACTAACCATTGCTTCAAATAAATTATCATCTTTTGTATAAGCATGTACATAAACACGATTAATTCCAGATAAAATTATTCTTGTTTTTCCATTAGGCATATCAATTTTCATTTTTATAGTGGCCAAAACCCCTATTTTAGGAAGTTCTGATATATCTGGATCTATTTCTAACAAATCTTTTGGATTTACAATTACTATATTATTTTCATAGAAAGATTCTGCAAGTGAGATTACTTTCTTATCATTATCATTATCAAATTCTAGTCTTATTTCACTCCAAGGAAAAAGAACCATATTTCTAATTAACAAAACTGGTAAGCTTGTTTTAGTCATGGTTCCACCTCCTACAAAGTATGCTTACTATTATAACTTTTTTATACATAAATTACAAGTAGATTTATACCTAAATTTAGATTAGTGTTGATAAACAAATTAAGATTTAGTATTATTAAATTGTAAGATGCTTACAAGAAAGGTATGAAGAAAATGAAAAAAATTTCAAAATTGTTGTTAGTTTTCACTATAATATTAGGATTAAGTGGATGTTTAAAATATGATGTTAATATGCAAATATCAAATGACAAAAGCATGGACTTTGATTTAGTTATAGCAATAAATACATCTATGCTTGAAAGTCTAGGTCAAACAACATCAAAAGAATTTAAAAAAGATGATTACTTAAAATATGAAAATGCAGGATATACAGTTACAGAATATAATGAAACAAATGACAAAGCAACATATGAAGGAGTTAGAATATCAAAGAATTTTAAAAACATTGATAAATTAACTACAGATAAGGATGAAGAAGTCGAATTCACCAGTTTATTTAATGATGATGCTAATCCAGAAAAGGTTAAATTCTTTTATAAAAATGGTAATACTTATAAAGCAAATTTAACATTTAATTTAGTTGATGAAGAAGGTAATAGTAATACTGAAGACTATTCGGAATATCAAAGTTATTTTGATTTAGAATATAAAGTTACACTCCCAGAGAAACCAATTTCTTCTAATGCTACTTCAGTATCAGAAGATGGTAAGACTCTAACTTGGAAAATGACATATGGAAAGAAAAATAGTGTTCAATATGAATTTAAATTAGGTAAAAATGAAATAAGAAAAGAAAAAAGCATTACATCATATATAGGTTCTATCTTACCTACAATTGGGGTTGTAATAATACTAATTGTAGCACTAGTAGTTCAAAATAAAAAGAAAACTCCAAAAGAGAAAAAAGAGACTAATTAGTCCCTTTTTTATTACATTAATTTATTTAGTTTTTCTACTTCTTCTTCTAATTTTTTTCTATCCATATCAACAATATTCTTTGGTGCTTTATTAACATAAGATTCATTTGCTAATAAATTTTTTCTTCTTTCAATTGATTTCTTTAAAGATTCTATTTCTGCTTGCAATTTAGAATCATCTAATTCTTGGCCCTTATAGTAATAAGTAATATTTATAAAACTAGAACTATAATTAACAGTTAATAAATCAGCTTGAGCTTGAGCTTGAGCTTGACAAGAAGAAACTATAGAAGAATCTTGAATTTTTAATTGTTGTGTATATATTTTAGATAAACCCTCTTCAACATCAAATCTAACCAACGCTTCTTTAGTTATATTATTGTTTGCCTTTAAATTTCTTATCGCAATTATATCCTTCATTACTTTATCTAATACTTCAGCATCATGAGTAAAAATCATATTCTTAGATTCTTTTGGATAACTTGATATCATAATTGATTCAGCATCTTTTATAGGTAGCATAGAATAAATTTCTTCAGTAACATAAGGCATAATTGGATGAAGCATTTTTAATATATCTGTTAGTACTTTTAATAGCACACTCTTAGTAGTATTATTTACTTCTATTTTAGAAAGTTCAATATACCAGTCACAGAAATCATTCCATATAAATGAATATAACATACTACCAACATTATTAAATTCATATTTATCCATACTATGTCTTACTTTTTTTATTGTCTCATTTAATCTTGTTAATATCCATTTATCACTAATAGATAAGTTATCCATTGTATATAAGTCGCTATTAAATCCCTCTAGATTCATTAATACATAACGTGATGCATTCCATAATTTATTTATAAAATTCCAAGTAGATTTAATTTTTTCTTCATCATATCTTAAATCCATACCAGCTGATGATGATGTTGATAAGAAGTATCTTAATGAATCACATCCATATTCATTAATCACATCCATTGGATCTACACCATTACCAAGTGATTTAGACATTTTTCTACCTTCTTTATCACGAATAAGTCCATGAATTAAACAGTCTTTAAATGGCCTTGAATTTGTAAAATGTAATCCTTGAAAAGTCATTCTATTAACCCAGAAAGGAATAATATCATATCCAGTTACCAACACATCATTTGGATAATATCTTTTAATATCTTCAGACTCCTCTGGCCATCCAAGTGTTGAGAAAGGCCAAAGTGCACTACTAAACCATGTATCTAGTACATCAGTATCTTGTACCCAACCTTCTCCTTCAGGAGCAACTTCACCAACGTATACCTCATCGCCTCTATACCATGCAGGAATTCTATGTCCCCACCAAAGTTGACGAGAAATACACCAGTCATAAGTAATCTCCATCCAGTGATTCATAACTTTTTCAAATCTAGATGGAACAAAGTTAACCTTAGTATCTTTGTTTTTTTGATTAGCTAAAACTCTATCCGCAAGAGGTCTCATCCTAACAAACCATTGTTTTGATAAATATGGTTCAATCGCAACATCAGTTCTTTCGCTGTGACCTACACTATGAGTCATCTCTTCTATTTTAATTAATAAATCTTTATCTTTTAAATCCTTAATTAAAGCTTCTCTACATTCTTCTCTAGTCATTCCTACATACTTGCCAGCATTTTCATTCATAGTTGCATCAGGATTCATTACTACTATTCTTTCCAAATTGTGACGATTTCCAACTTCAAAGTCATTAGGATCGTGTGCTGGAGTAATTTTAACAACACCTGTTCCAAATTCAGGATCAGCATGTATATCTCCTACTATAGGTATTGCTTTATTTACTATAGGAAGAATTACATTTTTTCCTATTAAATCTTTATATCTTTCATCACTTGGATTAACCGCAACCGCAGTATCTCCGAATAATGTTTCAGGACGAGTTGTCGCAACTTCTAGGTATCTATCCATTCCTTCAATATAATATTTAATGTAGTAAAATGCTCCCTTATCTTCTTTATATATAACTTCTTCATTAGATAGTGCTGTCATAGCTTCAGGATCCCAATTTATAATTCTTTCTCCTCTATAAATTAATCCCTCATTATATAAATCTACAAATACTTTTTTAACAGCCTTTGAAAGTCCATCATCAAGAGTAAATCTCTCTCTTGAGTAATCAAGTGATAAGCCCATTTTAGCCCATTGTGCATGAATATTTTCAGCATATTCCTTCTTCCAATCCCACGCTACTTTAAGCCATTCATCTCTATCCATTTCTCTAGGTTTAATTCCCATGTCCTTTAACTTTTTATCAACCTTTGCTTGAGTTGCAATACCAGCATGATCCATTCCTGGCAACCATAATGCATCATATCCATCCATTCTTTTATAACGAATAATAATATCTTGAAGTGTAGTATCCCATGCATGACCTAAATGTAATTTTCCAGTTACATTTGGAGGTGGTATTACTATACAAAATGGTTTCTTGCTTTTATCAGTACCCGCCTTAAAATAATCATTTTTAAGCCAGAATTCATATTTATCTTTTTCTACTTCTAAGTGATTGTATTTTTTGTCTAACATATTCATCTTCTCCTTTATCATTTACTTTTCCCTGTACATATTCATCTATATGAATAAAATATTCTACAAATTTATTTTTATCTTTGCAATCTAATCTTTCATATAAATTCCAAATCATATTATTATCTGATATATATTTATATGAAGGTATAAAATTAATGTCATATAGATATGAAAGCGTTCCAACAACCTTATCTGCATCTGTTTTTTTATACTCATTATGAATTTGTTCATCATCAAAAAATTCTTCTCTAACTTCCATAGAGATTTCTCCAGATGAAGATATATCAAGTTCATCAAGATTAGCCCAAATATTAAATATATCTATTTTATCCGCATCTCTTATTAATTTTAACTGAGTAAGCGTTCTCTCATCATCCAGCTTTTTAAGAGAATATTTATTATGTCCTGCAACACATTCTCCTATAATTGGATAAACTGATGTATCCTTTGTAAACTTAGTTATTAGTCCTTCATCAAATAATAAATAAGCCCCAAAATCAGCATGATCCATTGTACCAATATCGCTTAATGTATCAAACTTTTTTATTTGTTCAAATCTACCAATATCATGTATAAGTCCAATAAGTGTAGCAAGGTATACATCTTGATTGTTTAAGTTCAAGCTTGAAGCAAGCATATTAGATAACTTAGAGACTCGATATGAGTGGTTATATTTTAACACAGTAATTCTATTAGTCATATCAAATTGTTTTGTATATGAATCAAAGGCTTCCACTTTATCACCTCCAAATAAAAAACGAGCAAATTATCCCAAAGGACGATTTACTCGTGGTACCACCTTAATTTATAATATAAAATATTATCTTATTCAGTTATAACGTAACAAACGTAGCTTCTTACTAAACTCAGAAGTTATGCTCCACCACTACCTTCAGTTATTTAAATTATTAGTTTCCACCAAACACTAACTCTCTCTAAATTTAAGCTAACCTACTCCTTGGTTTCCTCGCTTTGTTTAAAATTATAAAACAAATTATTTAATTTGTAAAGAAACTATTACTTATATTTGAAATTAACTTAATTTACACACTTTGTTTTACTACAAATATAATTCGCTCCATTTATTTTAACTGAGATTGCTAATTCTTTGTTATTAAATTTGACAGTGCCATCAGGGTCTCTATAAAAAGTTGCATTTTTTAAATCCGTACTAACTCCATTACTACTTTCAGTTTTAAATAGTCCTTCATTTGTTAACTCTTCTAACGTTACCCCATCAGTCTTATACATATCACAATAAGTATTAACTGCATTCTCTAAAGTTTGAACATAAAATGTACCTTTTTTCTCTGCATTATTTTGCATTATATTACTACTTACTGGTATTACTATTAATAATACTAATCCTATTATAACTATTACTACTATTAATTCTGTTAATGTAAAACCTTTTTTATTCATAATCTTATTACTTACACTCTACTTTAGTACAAGTGTAATCTCCTCCATCTTTTGTAAATTTTAATTCAAATCTATTTTCAAATGTTTGAGTATTATTATAATTGTAATAACTTACTTTATTATTTTCCTTAGATAAAGTTATATTATCGCCACTAATTACTACACTAGGATCACTAAATTCATCTAAATATCCATTTAGTTTTAATATATTAGTTAACTCATCATATGTATAAATCTTATTATATGATTCTGGTAAATCTTTAGTCGAATAAGACTCTATTGCTTCTTGATATTTAGCTACATAATTCTTAAAATCTTTTGTAGAATCATTACTTAAAACCTTCATAAATATAAATCCAATAGCTACTACAACTACTATTGCAACTATAACAATCTTTGTATAATCTGTACTTCTTCTCATATTCTCACCATAATAATTATAGCATTGCCACTATCAAAATACAAGATTAATCATATAGTATAATGGGTGGTAAGAATGTTTAATAGCAAAAAACATGGATTCTTCTGTAGATGCGATATGTGCAAGTACAAAAGAATCCATAGTGTTTGGTATCTATGCCTATTAGCTGCGTTAGTAATAATAATATTTTATCAAGCAATACTATTAATATTTATAACATCAAGACTAAATGCTGTCTTCCTACTTTTTATGCTTATTATTCTCACCATTGGAATTGGCAGGATGATAATCTGATATTATTTTATTAGATGCAATTAATTTTTCTATTAAATAATAAACCTCTTTTGTATTTATTACTTCTTCTTTATTTAATTCTAATTTATCTGGTATAAGCATTAAAGAAAATAATAAATATAATTCTTCACTCGTTAATGGATTATTTTTAAGATATAGTGCTAACAATGTCTTAAATGGTACATTTAAAAAATCATTATTATAAAATGTAAGTAAATCATAAATAGGACTATCTACTCTTGCATTATCCCAACTTATCAAAAATCTATTTTCTGTTCCTATTAAATGATCTAGTTCTAGATTACCATGTATTAAACATAATCTTCTAGAACTTTTTTTTGATTCTTCATCATACCATTTATCTAGAAAATATTTACTAGCATCTAAACTTCTAAAAATCCAAGAAATATTTCTAATTAATAAATATAGACTAGGAGGTATAAATTGTTGTTCTTCTATAACTAATCTTATATTATCATAATATTTTGTAAGACCCTCTATATAATCTGTTTTCTCTTCATAAAAAGCCTTTACTTCTTCACTACTAATACTTTTATAAAAAGCTGTTTTATTATGTAATAATGAATCAAGTAAAATTATATCATTTGCTCGTGATGCCCTATCATCATGAACCTCATCTATATAAGGAAATATCATAAAATCATCTTGATCATCATTTATATAATCAAGATAATTATCAAACCCTCTACTATTTAAATATCTAAATAGTTCTCTAGTATCCTTATTTTTTCTTTTCTTAACAACAAACTTTCCGCTTGGAGAATCAATTATTCTTATATTATTATTAAGTGTTAATTTATCTATTCTATAATTATATTTTTCTAAAACATCTTTAACACTATTCATTTTTACTTGAAGAAGGTACTATAATTTTACTTCCTGTTTTTATATCACTCATATCGTTATATTCTTCTAACTCTTCTCTTGTTACTCCATATTTTTGTAACACTACATCTATTGTATCTTCTTCTTTCATTATATATACAGAATATGTTTTATATGTTTCTATATTATCTTTAAATGATGAAAATATTGAACTAACATTATTATTTACCATCTGAGGTTTATTAGTATCATTATTAGTATTATTATTAGAGGTATTATCTTCATATATTAATTCATTACTAGTTTCTACACTCTCAGCATTATTAATAGTAGTATTATCATTATTATTTTGTTCACTTTCTTCTTCTACTATTTCTTTTTTACTATCAAATTCAAGTGGAACTTTTTTTGACGTATCTAAAAACAAATCATCAAGTACTCCATCATTTTTTGATTCTCTATTACCACTATTTTTATCTTCTAATTCTAAAGTATCAAAATCTTCAATTACATCTTCAACAGGTAAAACTACTTCTTTTTCTTCTATGTTATCAATACATAATGTTATATTAAGCCTCATTTTTTCTTCATCAATAATTTCATAAGTAAAATCATCTATATCAAGTGTTATATTTGATGTATCATATTTTTCATCTAATTCTATATCTACAGGTATTTTATATGAAAACTCCTCATCTATTTGACTTGCTTGTGTCATTTTATATGTTCCTTCAAGAATAAAATAGCCACTTATTAAATTATCTTTTTCTACTCTTAATGTATGTTCCAAAGAGATGCTTGTTACTTTTGAAATCATTGTTTTAAATTCAATTTCCTTTGTAAAAGGTACTAACTTTTTCATATATCGCTCCTTCCTAATTAAGTATATGTATTAGTCAGTTTGATATACCAAAAGGATATTTAAAATTTAGATTAGTACCATATTAATTATACATTAGTCACTTGTTGTACTTTTGATCCTAAAAACATATTAGAAGTATTTGTCGCATTAGACGTTGTCCATTTATTTCCAACATGTATTGCACTAATACTTTCTGTATAAGTAAATGTTTTTTCAAAGTTTTTAACATTTGTTGTATCAAAACTTGTTAAATTTAAACTTCCTAGTTTATAACAGTAAGCAAACATTCTATTCATATCTGTTACTTTTGAGATATTAAAAGATGTTAAATTAATATTAGTAATGTTAGTGCAATAATAAAACATGCCTTTCATAGTTGTTACATTTGAGGTATTAAAATGCGTTAAATTAATATTAGTAATGTTAGCACAATTATAAAACATATATGACATATCTGTTACCCTTGATGTATTAAAGGTTGATAGGTTTAAATTAGTTAAAGAAGAACATTGAAAAAATATACTTGCCATAGTTGTTACATTTGAAGTGTTAAAGCTTGACAAATCCAATTCTAATAATGATGTACAACCATAAAACATATATGACATATTAGTTACTTTTGATGTATCAAAACTTTTTAAATTTAATTTTAATAATGCATTACAAGCAGAAAACATACGTGACATATTAGTTACATTAGATGTATTAAATCCAGATACATCTAATTCTTTTAAATTAGAGCAATCCCCAAACATTGCATTCATATCTCTAACCTTAGAAGTATTAAAACCACTTATATCTAATTCTTCTAAAAGTTTACAACTAACAAACATTTGTGCCATATTTGTTACATTAGATGTATCAAAACTTGATATATTTAATTTTTTAAGTTTTTTACATCCACCAAACATACCATTCATATTAGTTACTTTCGAAGTATTAAAGCTTGATAAATCCAAGGATTCTAAATTTTCAGATTCGCTAAACATATGATACATATCAGTTACTTTCGATGTGTTTAATCCTTCTAAATTTATGGTTCTAGCACCACAATGTGCAAACATATCCATCATATTTGTTACATTTCCTGTATCAAAATTTGTTACATCTAATGTCTTTAATGAGTTAGTATAATAAAACAAATGTGCCATATTTGTAACACCAAATGTATCTAGTTTTTCTAAGTTTATTTCTTCTAGTACAGGCATTTTAGCAAAGTAAAAAGACATATTTGGATTTGCTATTACTCCACCATCTTGCCCTATTGCTAGTTCATAATACCCCGTTGAATCTGTTTTATACCACGCTAGTACTTTTCCACTACTATCTTCTGATATATCAAAGTTAT
>OGQX01002990.1_pt1 | contig 12045 bp, 10 predicted proteins | sample 1553291 | NCBI WGS metagenome assembly OGQX01 (sample SAMEA2580030, study PRJEB22360) | human gut metagenome | biome: human gut; feature: human-associated habitat; material: faeces | place: Denmark | collected 2008/2010
TTTTTGCTACAATCTTCTATCTATCACTCCATTTTTCGGAAGAACCAATTTTATTTGAGTTCAATAGCCATCGTTTCCGCACAAATATTATATTGTACCGGAAGATTAACCGACCGTCTTTTATTCGGCAGACAAGTCTTATGGGGCGGTCATAAAAATTAAAGACATGGTACATAAATTCTCAGTAAGCTTCTACGTCAGAAGCAACTATTCAAACAGGGATGGCATGGAACCTGTCATTTCCCGAATCAACCTTGACGGCAAACGCCTGAGCATCGGCAGCACGGGTGTAAAGGTAATGCCAGGACATTGGGACGGACTTACAGGCAGAGTGCGCGGTGATGACGAACAGGCTGCAAGATCCAACGAAGAGCTGGACAGAATAGCGCATTCTCTGTACTCGGTATATTACCAGATCGGGCAGCATCACCAGATTACAATTGGGGATATAAAGGCCCAGTACAAGCGTTGTGACGGTGACATAACGACCGTCAAGAAACTTCTTGAAAAGTTCAACAGCTTCAAGTTCAATGGCCAGAATGGTAAGACCGGCAAGACCACGAAGTATAAGTACATGCTCGCAGAAAGACGCTTCGTGGATATGCTCCGGTCAAGATACGGAAAGGAAGACATGGGGCTGTACAGGCTGTCACCCGTAATCATCGAGGACTACTTCCAATATCTGACGAACTTCAAGGGGCAGAACAACAACACAGCCTGCAAGTCCCTCAAGACTTTAAGGAGCATCATCTTGTTCGGAATCAGGCTCGGCGTGATAGTCAGTGATCCGTATATTGGTATAGTCCATCACTTAGACCCGGTGAAGCGCACTTACCTTACGGACCGTGAGCTGCACGCCGTCATAGTTAAGAAGCTCGGCACCAAGCGGCTTGAACGGGTGCGCGATGTATTTGTGTTCGCATGCTATACGGGCATGTATTATTGTGAGATCAGCCGCCTGAAGGACGATGACGTAGTTGAAAGCTGTGGCAAGAAATGGATAAACACCCACAGGAAGAAAAACGGACAGCCCGTATTTGTCCCGCTTCTTGACAAGCCGCTGAAGCTCATCCGAAAATACAGAAGGATGCGCAGCAAGCAGGATGATGACAGCCTTTTCCCGTTGAAGTCATCCACAAAGACAAATGAATATCTGAAAGAAATTGCCGGCGTGTGCGGAATCAACAAGAATCTCACATTCAGAGTAGCCCGTTATACTTTCGCGACGCTGGCGCTGATGAATGGCGTCCCCGAGGAGACGATTGCCGTGATGCTTGGACACAGCAGCACTAGATACACCCAGATCTATGCCCAGATGACCAACAAAAAGGTGCTTGATGACATGGACAAGTATGGTGGCAGACTCAAAAAACTAGGACTATGATAATGGCAGTCTGACGCCCTGAGAGGATAAGAATGAATTCTGTAATCTAATAAATTTGCGAATGCCTATAGAGTTGCACCTGCATTTGGAGGATGACAACACTATAGGCTTAAGTATATAATAGACAACTAAAATTAGGATTAAGAAAAAGTGAGACAACTTTATTTAGGTTTAAGGCATCAAGGTAGTCAGCCAAAATCAGGAAGCTACACACGCTTTACTTCAACATTCCTCTGTATGTCAAGTATGTTCTTCTCTATTTCCCTTTTAGAAGGCAAAACGAATACTTCTTGTACTGTCCTTTCCACCATCTTTGTTATTATAATGAAATACATAAACGTTAAGGCCCTTGCTTTTGGCATACTCTATCATGTGCTTTGTGCCGTGGCTCTCGCCGTCCCAAAAGGCTATCAGCCCGTTGGCAATATCGCCCATCAGTTCATTGCGTTTGAAGCCAGCACTGCGCCAGTGACTTTTCCAGTTTGCCGGATAAACTTCGAGCGTCAATCCCTGCTCGTTGGCAAACTGCTCCCCAAGCAAGTCCGCACCTTTGGCATGACCCGACATTATGATGAGCTCATGTTTGCAAGCTAGATGGTCTACGATCGGCAAACAACAAGACCTCAAATAATCGTAATCATTGAAGTCGCGTCCACCTGCAATTATAATTCTATATTGATTGGCCATAACTATTTCTTTTGTATGCTATCTTTTTTCCCTATTATTTCTTTATAAAATTCTCTTTTAACTCAACTTTCGCAAGTGAATAATCCGAGACATATAGGTGCATAAAAATAGCTAAAGGCTTCCGTAAATCGCGGAAAATCAGTATCTTTGTAGTGTCAACAAACAAAGCACCAAATACCTTTAGCTATGCGCAAAGATACATCAATTTTCTCAGAACTACAAGAAATTTTCCTGCAAAATGACAGCCACAAGGCAATAAACAGGATTATGTACTTCATGAATTCAATAAAAATACGTGAGACTCAGATAGGAATATGCAAAAAGGAGAACTGCAAGTTCACCGTACTGCAGGTTTTCCGTCTTCTGTTGCTATTTCCGTTCTTTAGCGTCAAGGATGCCTTCCATTATAGTGCATCCGCCCTTGGCAGAGTTTTTGCCTGTGAGAAAGACATGTTTTATCGTTTCATGGAGGATGATGGAATAGACTGGCGCAACATACTCTATGTCATCAACAATCAGCTGGTGAACCGTCTTTCCATACGCTCAGACTCTCAAAAGAGCAAGCTTCCTGTTTGCCTAATTGCAGATGACACGGACATGCCAAAGACAGGCTTTCGTATGGAGTTGATGGGCCGGATCCACTCCCATGTGCTGGGCAAGAGCATTCTCGGTTTCAAGGGGCTGTTCCTCGCCCGTACGGACGGCAAGACGCAAAACTTGCTTGACTGCGCCGTGGTTGGCGAGGATGGCGACAATCCTGATCGTCCGCGCGGTATGTCAAAAGAACAGGTCGGCAAACAATACTCCAAGGATCGTGCCAGTGACAGCCACGGGCAGACGCGCATAAATGAATACAGCATGGACAAGCAGACCAAACTGCGTGAGATGGTGGCGTATGCCATCAAGAAAGGACAGAGGTTCGACTACCTTCTGGTTGACAGCTGGTTTACATGCAAGGAACTCGTACATTTTATTAAGCGGAGACATTTCAACTGCCATCTCCTTGGAATGATAAAGATGGGGAATACCAAGTACCGCTCCGACAAATATGGTGACCTTACTGCCAAAGGATGTATTGACAAACTACGGAGTATAAAGAAAGGCATACGGTATAGCCGGAGTCTGAACTGCTATTATGGTGAGATGGTAGTTACGTTTGACGGCGTGCGTGTGAAATTGTTCTTCTGCCGGATGGGAAAGCATGGCAAGTGGCACGGATTGCTTACCACGAATACGGCTCTGGATTTCTTCAGCGCATATCGAATATATGCCATGCGCTGGGCTATTGAAGTCAGTTTTGAAGAGATGAAAGGTTATCTCGGATTGGGAAAATGCCAGGCCCGCAACTTCACGGTGCAAATTGCCAGCATCTCACTGACAATGTTGCAATACAACATTCTATGCTTTATGAAGCGGTTTGACTCTTATGAGACCATTGGAGGATTGTTCGGAGAGATAACAATCGGAACGGCTGAACTCACTATTGTCGACAGAGTTTGGCTGCTTATTGTTGAAGTCGTGACTGAGATTGCTGGACTGATATCTGCTGACTACAACGAGCTGATGCGGGCGGCCATCTGTGGGAACTCACATCTGCACGCCATGTTCGTGCATGAATATACAGAATTAGAACACCAAAAATTCACTTGCGAATGTTGAGTTAAAATAATCAAATATCTTATGCTTTTTCGTCAAAACTCTTGCAGAAAATCTCAAAAAGGTGTATATTTGCATCGTACAAAATCTCAAAAAAGTGTAAAATATGAAAGCTAAGAAATCGCAAAAAGGTGCGGGTGACATCATTATGAAGCGTAAAATATATCAGCAACTCCTTGATTGGAAGGAGAAAAGAAACGGTGAGGTGGCACTACTTGTAGAGGGAGCACGACGTATCGGAAAGAGTTATATCGTAGAGGAATTTGCCAAGAATGAGTATGAGTCATACATCCTCATTGACTTCAATAAGGCTCCCCAGATGGTAAGAGAGTGGTTTGACCTCTATCTGGAAGACCTTGACACGTTGTTCCTCTATCTGAGCCAGCACTATAAGGTAAGGCTCCATGAGCGCAAGTCGCTTATTATCCTTGATGAGATACAGTTATGTCCCAGAGCGAGAGCAGCCATCAAGTTTCTGGTGGCCGACAGAAGATATGACTACATTGAGACGGGATCTTTGGTAAGTATCAAGAAACACACACAAGGCATCGTGATTCCATCGGAAGAACGTTCTATTCAGATGTACCCGATGGACTTTGAAGAGTTTCTTTGGGCTACAGGTAATGATATGCTGATGGACTTGATACGGAAAATGTATGTAGAGAGGAAACCGATGGGACAGGCTTTCCATCGTCAGGCAATGGATGCTTTCCGTCTCTATATGATAGTTGGAGGAATGCCGCAAGCCGTCAAAAAGTATGTTGAGACCAAAGACTTTGATGCCGTAGATGCAGCAAAGCGCGATGTACTGACTATCTATCGTAATGACATCTTCAACTATGCAGGTGAGAAAGCAGACAAGGTGGTGTCTATCTTCGACCAGATTCCTCCCCAGCTCTCCAAGCACGAAAAGAAGTTTCGGTTGTCAGCCCTGAAACCAGGCGCGAAATATCGCGATTGGGACGATGCATTCTTCTGGCTGAAGGACGCGAGGGTTGTCAACATCTGCTACAATTCGACAGAGCCGAACATCGGACTGAAGATGAACGAAGACCGTACGACATTGAAGTGTTATATGAACGATACGGGCTTGTTAATCAGCCATGCTTTTGATGAAAAGGGCATCGTCTCGTCTGAGATTTACCAAAAACTGCTCTTTGGAAAACTGGAGGTGAACGAGGGAATGCTCATTGAGAATATCGTGGCCCAGATGCTGACAGCCAGCGGTAACAAGCTCTTTTTCTACAGTAAGTCGTCAGAAGAAGCCGAGGAACGAATGGAAATAGACTTCTTGCTTCAAAAGGACAAAGTGACCAGTCGTCACAATATCCGTCCGATAGAAGTCAAAAGCGGCAAGAACTACACATTATCTTCCCTAAAGAAGTGTATGAATAAGTTTGGAGAGTATATGACCACTCCTACTGTTTTGCATGCAGCTGACTATAAAGTAGAGGATGGTATCACCTATCTTCCGCTTTACATGTCATCTTTATTGTAAGTACAAGGAGCATAAGTCTCATATTGGCACCTTTAGCTTGATGATAGTATGTCCTCACAACGGTATCAGGAATTCATAGCAGAACGTACACGACTGCTTGAACGCATCAAGGCGTTAGAAAATGAAAACGCTGAGCTTAGGAAAAGACTTGGAGCACTTGTTGAACCTGTGATCTCAGCCTCTAATGCTATGCAGAATCTGTCACTACAAGAGAAGATTGATGTGTTTTGTAGTTTGTTGTACTAAGTGCTATCGACAGACTATGGGCTGCCCGGAGTTGCGCGGTCTTTCCCTGCCTAAGATAAGGCGTGAGAAAAAACTTCCCCGCATACTTTCTTTCCAACAGGTCATGCGCCTGCTCGGCGCGTACAGTCTGTATTCCAAGACATTGCTCTCGGTCACCGCCACTGTCCAAAGTGCCAGAACAAGGAGCGTGAGGTATGGATTGAGATGCGCAAGGAGGAGATTCTGCCGGGAGAAAATGCTTCCATGTCGTATTTACCGTTATTTATCATAGAAGCCGTCAGTTTGCCGTCGCTGCTCCGGCTTTTATTTCCACTGATGACGGCATGGACAAGTAGTCCAAAGCAGGGTTAATCCCCATAGATATGCCCTCCTGCCGTACAACTCGGTCTTCATATTGGCCTTCCTTTCCTCCAGGCCAACACGAAGACCTCTTTAGTTTTTTACGCTGCAAAGTTAAGATACAGTCACGAACACTATCTTCGCGAAGCTTCATACATTCCCTTCAACTCACAAATCCGCTGATAAATTGCATCCTGGATATTGTTATCGGACCGCAAAACGACTAATTCCTTGCCAAAAGAGCACAATGCTCTTATGAGTTCATAGATACGAATGCAGTCGATAGAGAAGAAGTTGCCTCCGTTTAAGTTTGGATAGTCATGACGGAGCCGTTCTTCCTTGTCACATTTATATAGGATTTGGGATGGATGGATAGGCTCTCCTCTATCTGGAAAGGTCTGTGTTCTGATGATTCTCTTGGTAAAATTGTGTTTTGTTCAAAAGTTATTTTGAAAAAATAATATAATCTTTGCTATTGTCGAAAATATATCGTAAACTTGCGACAAAATAAATAGAAAATTATGCAAGAAAACATTGGTAAACAGATTGTTAGGCGCATTAAGAAGTGCGGAAGGGGTACCATATTCTTTCCGAGCAGGTTTACGTCCATAGGTGACATCAAGTCTGTCTCCAAGTCTCTGGAGCGGTTGACCAATGATGCTGTCATCGTAAGGCTTGCCAATGGCATCTATCTATATCCGAAGATAGACAAGGAACTGGGACTGGGAGTATTATACCCATCTGTGGAAGACAATGCCTTGCAGGTAGCAAATAGAGACAGGGCACACATTGCTCCGACAGGTGTGTATGCCATGAATCTACTCGGACTATATACTCAGGTGCCCATGAACGTCGTATTCATGACAGACGGTTCGCCAAGGAAGATTAGGCTCGGCAACAATAGAACAATAACGTTTAAGCATACTGTTCCCCAAAACCTTGCTTTCACGAACAAGACAGCTCAGCTGGCAACATTCGCATTGAAGGAGATAGGTCAAAGGAATGTCAAAGAAGAGCATCTGAAAGCATTGAGACAAGTATTCTCAACCATCAACGAGAAATCCATAGAGGCTGACTATAAGTTGATGCCCGCATGGATTAGAAAAATAATAAAGAGTTTCTATGAATAGTTATTTTGAATTACGTGATGACCAAAAGAGAATGGTTATCACGCGGACTGCATAAAGACAAGATTAACCGTTCACGCGATTGTGCTAAATGATCACCAATTATATCGTCTTTGTCATGTTTGTAGGAAATATCCGTGGTAAACCACAAATATTTCCTACAGTTCCAAATATTATAAATGATACGGGGAGCCTCCTAGTCGCAATCTCATTTCAGCCCCTATTTGCCAATGCAGAAGCAAATAATCTTTTAGCCATTTCAAGGAGTCGGTCGGAAGTGATATTAGCTATGCCAGCCTTTTCTATTTCAGCGTACTCTCTTCTATTCCTACCAATGACGAACTTACGCTCTGCCCCATCAATATTGGCTAACAGATGATAATTGCCTTTATACGTCTGTTCGATTCTAATATCAGAAATCTTATGGCCGTTGACCTCTGAGGAAACAATCCCCATTGGATCATCTGACTCACCCCATGCTCTCAAATGGCCGAGGATAGTAGATTCCACACGGCCAATCCATCCGGCGCTTACGCCGTTTTTCTCAGCGACCGGGCGGAATTGCTTCAAGGCATCAGCCACATCCCTGAGAATTGCATCGGGTCTTTGTATTCCGTTGTCATGCGCAAAAGCTACAACATCCTCCCGGCTGAAGTTGCTGAGCTTGGCACGCATGAACAGGCAATGATCTTCATTAGGAAGATTGCCCCCCAAATCCAATACATAGGTGAGGTCGTATGCAGGAGCAAGGCTCCATGTGCCGTCCTCACTCATGATGAACGAGAAATTCTTGTTGTGGTCATCGGTATTGTTGGAAAGGATGTTGAACACCATGCGTCGGAATACCTCCTGACAGTCCGATTCGGGCAGATGGAGCTTTCGGCATACAGTCAACAGCTTTTCATAGCTGTCCGCATCGGGGTACAAGGCTGCAAGAGTCTGTGTAAAGAGTTTCTTCCCGTTTTTGCGGTCAAAACGTTTAGTCATAAAATGCCTCTTGCCATTGACTGAATACAGACTTGACGGCATCATATTAATGCCTGCTTTTCTTGCTAGTTCATAATAAGTCATCTCAAGCTCTGCTGAGCTGTATTCCGTATTGCCGAACTTCAACAAGTAATAATCATAATCCTCCAGCCCGGCTATCTGACCGCTGCGTATCTCTCCGCTGGTTCGGTTGATCGCTATGATTGCCTTTGGTTGCCTTCCTCCGGCGGAGGTGCCGACAGTCAGCAAAGACTGCATGGTGATAGACTCGCCGGGCATGATGCGTGCATTCTCTCTTTCAGAGAAGATGCGCTCGGCGAGACCGGTCAACGAGGCCATATCGATTTTCTTTGGACTGCGTTCCCTGGATGCCTGTGGCATGAATTCCAACGCTCCCATGCCACGTTTACCAATAAACGACAACTTATCAAGTGGAGTGATGTCAGCATTGGAAAGATGGTGCTGCTGCCGCCAAAGGTCAAAGAGCTGGTTACCCCATGAGTCAGGCAGGGAATCGGCAATGAAGGCAGGAAGCCGCTGGTATATTTTCCCGTCCTCACCCCACACCGGCATGTTTGCGTACACCTTGAGTGGAGCGGCAAGCGGAGCGATGTCAAGTCCTTTTCTGATAAAGCGAGGGTTATAGTTGAAGTATGAAAGCCTTCGCCGAGCGTCCCACATAAGCCGGCCTACCTCTTCTCCCCATAATATCACCTTAAGTATTGTAATCATAACGTAGAGTCTTTTGAGTGTCTTATGCGCTGCGTCTGCTTGCCGTTACCTTGCATGAGATAAGGAGATGGCGGCAAGTCGGGTAGTAATTCCTCCATGGCATTGATACGGCCAACAACCTTCAGCAGCAACAGAAATGTTCCAAGAGAGATGTTGTTGGCACATCCGCTCTCGAATTTGTGGATTGTGGTCATGCCGATGCCGCTTTTCTCAGCAACTTCCCTTTGAGTGAGATTGCAACGCAGTCTGTATTCTCGGAACCTGCTTCCGAGCAGCCGGACCAATTCAGGCGTTGAATATTCGTATAAGTCAGTTGCCATTTATAACCTTCATTTAATTGATATTTAACTTCTATATAACATTCAAATATCATCATAATGATATTTACGTTGGCAAAGATAAACTAATATTTCGAAAGCACCAAATATTCTTTTGTCTTTTTTACGTGTTACGCTCAAGAAACACTATCTGTTTTTCAATTATTCATCTGAGTCATTTAATTCTTTTGCAAAATTGATTGTTTTTCTCGTTAAGTACACAGCTTCTGACCAACTGTAATTTCAATTCTCACGCTCGTTTTGGTACATGAGCAGTGCAGGGTGCAAGGCTATATAAATATAACCTCGCACCCTGCACTGCTCATGTACCAAAACGCAAGATAAAAAATTGTCTCTCAAATATTTGGTGGTTAGTTCATTTTTTACTAACTTTGAACCCAAATAAAAGAGATCTTTAAATTTCGGCTTGTTTACTGCCTTCGGGTGTGTTTTTCAAGTCATGCAGGGTTAGGAAATGGTCTGTAGATGGTCTGTAGAGGTTCTAAAAAACGGTACAGATACGGTACAACTCAATTCCTTGACTTTATAAGCAATTGAAATACAACATTTTAGCGGAAAAGGTGGGGGTTCCTCTCTCTCCGCTAGAAATGCGTAACTCGTTGTTTATCAGCAAGTTGCGCATTTTGCGTTAAAAAGGCCGGACGATTGACGGACGGCTTCTGTTAAGCATTGTTGGACGTGCATCTTTTATAGCTGGGAACGCAGCGACAAAAGATGTTAAAAAAATGTGCTCTAAAATTCAAGGAAGTAATGTTTCCAAGCTCGTAGGCTACACCTACCCAAAACTCCACAAAGGCAAAGAGTGGTATGTCGACTTCTATGCACTCGACCCTGCCACCGACACGATGCGGCGTAAGAAGTACAGCATCAGTACAGAATTTCGTGTTGCTGAACGCAACCGGCGCGCTACTGAGATTATCAATGTAGTGAGCAGCAAACTCATGAAAGGATGGAATCCGTGGGTTCAGACCGACAATTCCCGTGCTTATGTACTCTTCGAGGATTGCCTGGAGAGGTATCTCGATTATGTCGACCGCATGGATCGCAAGAAGACACGGCAGAGTTATCACTCGCGGGTCAATGTGCTCAAAGAGTATATTGCCACCCGTACTACCCCATTCAAGTATGCTTATCAGTTCGATGAGTCCTTCTGCAACGACTTCATCGACTGGATCTTTCTCGACCGTGAGAGTTCTCCACGAACGCGTAACAATTATCGTGGCTGGCTCTTCGGCTTCTCTGAGTTCATGGTTGCCCGCAAGTACATCGCTAACAATCCTGTTGAGAAGATCAAGGTGATGCCAGAGAACGGGGAGAAGTTCCGCAAGGACCTCACTCCGGAGATGCTCAAGACGATGACCAAGTATCTCACGGAGCATGACAAGTCCTTCCTCCTGGCGTGTCTCATGCAGTACTACACGCTCATTCGTCCCGGCGAGCTCAGTAATCTGAAGATTGGAGACATCAGCCTGAAGAATCAGACCATCTTCGTTTCCAAGACTTTCAGCAAGAACCATCGTGATGCGGACGTTGGCCTGAACAAAATCATCATCAAACTGATGCTTGACCTCGATATCTTCAAGAGCACGAGTGACTGCTATATCTTCAGCCACGACTTCAAGCCGGGCAAAGAGCATGTAGGCAGCGACCAGTTCAACAAGCGTTGGAAAACGATGCGCAACGCACTGAAATGGAGCGACTGCTATCAGTTCTATTCTCTGAAGGATTCCGGCATCCGTGACCTTGCCAATTCCGAGGGCGTTGTCGTTGCCCGTGACCAGGCACGCCACAGGGACATCTCCACAACCAACCGCTATATCCAGAAGCATGATGTGCAGCCGGGAACGCTCAACTTTGAGGGTAACATGGTCTATGAAAAGCCCAAGGCGAAGGATGACGTTAAAGACAAATAGACAATAAACGAAACCAGCCACCCGTGGGATTAACCTCACAGGTGGCTGATTTATAATATGTGTATGGTATGAGAGTGCGATTTTTCCTTGTATCGTTGTAGCACTTATGGCTGTTGTGAGAAATTTACTTGATTATCAACCATTTATGAAACGATACACCTTGTAGCATCCTCTCCTTGCGCTACAAAAACTACTCTACAGAGAACGTATAACAGATACTGGAGAGCGTCGGGGAGATCATATTACCGAGGTAGAAAACCCCATAATCGCCCGGTGTCAGCCGTGCTGCAGGGATCGTGATGATGGAGCTGTGGTCACCGAAGTTCTGATACCCGAACGACAGATAGCCAGCCTTGTCAGCCTTCTCCGAGTCTGCGGTGTTGATGAGTGCCGCCTTCGTCTGGAACCACTGCAGCCGGCGGTCTTTCTTCGACGAGGCGAATCTCACGACCTTGAACAGAGCCATGCCGTGCTCCCGTTTCTCTGCCCTGAGATTAATCAGCACCTTCACGTCCTTACCCTCATGCTTGCACTTCAAGGCAGATGAAGAACCGCTGAAGGTGAAGTCCATGCCCTCGGCTCCTGCTAACGTGTTGGCGGCATCGGCGAGACTGCCCACATTGGCAGCCGTACCCATCACCTGGGCACCTGCCACTACGGCTCCCAAGGAAGAGCTCCCTGCTCCCGCAATCATCCCGATACCTCCCAAGGCTCCGGCGGCACTGGCGGCAGTACTCACGATGGAGGCAAGCTTGCCGAACTTGTTCTTGTGCTTCTCCATCTTGCCGTCTTCCATAGGCAGTGCCTTCAGGCTGTTGTCAGCAGCGACTAAATACATCAGGTCAGCAGCCGTTGTGTCAGGTTCAACGATTTCGGCGGCTTGTGCCTTGGCGGTTGAGCATAATCCTCCGGCCATCAGCATGAGGACGAATGTGAAAACACGAATCTTGTTCAAATGTTTCATAACGTGAAAATGTTGTTGGTGAATAATATGAATTGTTTTATGTTCTTTGGGTTATACTTTCGCTTTTTATCGGTGCAAAAATAATCAATTTCCCTAAAACGACCAATACATTACTTAATAAATATGGTTCTTCCGAAAAATGGAGTGATAGATAGAAGATTGTAGCAAAAAAGA
>OGQX01003018.1_pt1 | contig 11976 bp, 16 predicted proteins | sample 1553291 | NCBI WGS metagenome assembly OGQX01 (sample SAMEA2580030, study PRJEB22360) | human gut metagenome | biome: human gut; feature: human-associated habitat; material: faeces | place: Denmark | collected 2008/2010
GCTGTTTGAAATTTGACTCGCTCTGTGAATCAACAACATTATTTTAATTATATTATATTTAGAAATCATACATTAGTTGTTTCTTTTTTAGCTTCCGCTCTTTTCGTCCTCTCTCCTTACAATTAAACACTTAAAAATACTTGCAAGGATATTGTAGCACTATTATCTTTATTTGTCAATATCAATCTGAAAAAAATATACATAAAAACGAAAAATAATTTATATTTTTGTTAATAAAGATAAATTAACATTACACTATACAAAAAGGAACCTAAAAAATTCAAATCGATCTTATTAAAATACCATCCGATTAGACTTCTTCTCCCTTCAATTCGTCTGTTCGACAATGGAGCAAATAATAACTGAATAAACGTTAATAAAGAGGAAATGTTACCATTATACCATTATAATACTTCTTTCAAAAAAGTACTTTATGCTATAAAAGCAGGGGAATAAGTATACCTTACTCCCCTGTTTTTATAGTACTTTTTCTTCTATCGTTATCCCGCCTTTCAGCATGATTACAATACTCTCATCTTCCTGTACCCGTATATATTCGACCAACATCCTCACAGTTTTATCGTCGTATATATCAAAGCACAAGGGTTCGTCCGTCAATAGCTTTTTGATACGTTCTATCTCCGTATGAACTGTTTCATTACTCTCTATCTTGGCTCGCACCAATTTTACCTGTTCCCTTAATGCCGCCAAAGCATTTGTTTGCTGTTCTATCATTTGCTCTATTCGGCCTTTATCCCCCTCCGTCTTTTCGAGCAATTCGATACTATCGTCTATCTCCCCTTTTATCGTTTCCATCTGCCGCTCTATCGCATAGGTATCCAATACATCGTTTTCCCCCGTCACAGCATACGAAAGATTAGACATTATTAAATCCATAACTTCTTTTCTGTCTTGTACGGCCGTTTTTAATGCACGACAAATTGCTTTTTGCAACTTTTCCTCATCGAGCGTTATCGATTTTTTACAATACTCTGTACCGTGCTCGACTCTGCTCATACATCTCCATATCTTTCGGTTCACGCCATTCCGTACCCAAGTCCTACGCCTATACGGACTGCCGCATTCCCCGCATACCAACAGGTTTGTCAATGCGAATTTTCCGCTGTATTTTCCCTGTTCCGTAATTGTTTTATCCGAGATTTTCCGCATACCGCCGCGGCGAGCCATCTCCGCTTGGGCCATTTTGAAAACCTCTCTTTCTATTATCGCCGGATGATTATTCGTGACTAAATACTTTGTCATTTCTCCGCGGTTCCTTTTTACCTTTTTCGTCAGACAATTTTCCACATATGTCTTTTGATATATTACATCTCCGCAATACCTTTCATTTGTTAAAATACTGTATATATTCCCCTTACTCCATATACTTCCTCCCTTTTTAGTTTGATAACTCTTTGTTTGTAAATACTCTTTGAGTTGGTCGATAGTATCTCCCATGATATACCTTTGAAAAATATCTCGTATGATTTCTGCTTCTTCGGGTACGATTGTTGGCTCACCGTCCTCTCCCTTGCGATACCCCAATATATTATAGCGAAACGCATACGTTCCCGTGCGCATCCGTTGCTGTATTCCCCAACGCACGTTGGCACTAATATTTTCACTTTCCGCTTGAGCCATTACGCTATGGAAACCGATCACCATTTCATTATCTATTTTCAGTGTATCTAAATTCTGTTCCTGAAAATATACGCCTACACCCATCGCTTTGAGTTTTCTCACATAATTTAAGCTGTCCACCGTGTTTCTTGCAAACCTTGCAACGGATTTCGTAAGTATCAAATCTATTTTCCCTTTTTCGCAATCGCGGATCATCTCCAAAAAATGTTTTCGTTTTTTGGCAAGCGTACCCGTTATCCCTTCATCGGCGTAAATTTTCACCATACGCCATCTCGGATTTTTAACGATTATATCCGTATAATACGCAACCTGTGCGGCGTAGCTCTCAAGTTGATCCTCACTGTCGGATGAGTAAACGACAGGGAGAATATGCAGCCGTTAAAAGATTTCGGCTACACGACTTCCTTTCACTTTATACCCGTGCGTGCTTTCCGCACCGATGAATTTATATATAATTCTGATTTCCTGTTTGTGTGCGCTTCCGTCGGAATACTTTTCGCCTATATAAATCCTGTCGATGAAATTATTCAGTATTTCGGGAGTAAGTTCTTCGATTTCCGTATAACTATTGACAACCTTCAGAAACTCACGAATATTGCTCTCTTCGTCGTTTACAATGTCTAAAGCCTTTTTCAACTCAACGATTTCGCTCTTTATTCGATTATAGATTCTCCGTACCGCTTCATATCCCATTTTGTAGCCTTCTTCCCATAGTTTCAATACCGCTATTCCTACTCCTAACTTTTCAGATAACTCTCCATAGTCTTTTACTCCGTTTTCGGCTATGTACTCTCGACAACCGTCTATATTTAACTTCATTTTTTCCTCCTTCAATGTTTGTCTTTATTTTTCCCTCTATGTGGTAGCCATTTAAGACGCACTTTTTACAACCATTTCCTGAAAATTTCTCTAAATTTTTTTATTTTTTTAGAAATCGCCTGTTGGCTTATCCCTAATCCTTCTGAAATTTCCTTTTGCTTTAATCCTAAAAATACATATTCTCTCAACACTTCTTTATCTTCTTCCGACAAATTCTTTAACTCTTCATATAAATTCTCGTTTTCTATATCCTCTATCCAATCATGTGCTCCTGTTTCCCAATATTTATCTCTCACGCAAAAATTCTCTAAAAACTTTTTATATAACGGATTTTTCCCTTCAACATCTCCTTCCTCGTCAAATGTCTCTATATTCAACTTCTGAGTATGAAGCGCCTCCCGCCTACGACTCTTATACCATTCGCAATCAAATTGATACATTGCTTCGATTGCTTCCTCCGTCATCCCAGCTTCTTTATAACGTTTCCTCAGTCGCTTTTGTTCTCTTTTAAATTTTATTTGTTCTGCTCCGTTGTTCCATTTCATTTTCTTTATCCTCCTCTGGTCTCAATTTCTTGCAGCCCTTGGGGGATTTTCATAAATGAAACTTATCCCCCGCTTCCGAACTAAACTCGGCCGCGGGGGGATTTTCTGATTTCGGACAAAATAATACGCCCTACAAATCTAACTATCCCTTTCGGTTTAGTTCGATTTGTAAGGCGTGGATAGCTTCTTCCTCAGATAACTTCGGTTTCTTACAACTTCGTATATCCGACGCGCCGGCTTTACTCTCCTCTTGTTTCAAGGCTACCTCTGTCCGTCTAATATATACGGTTTTTTTATTCAATTCTTTATCTCCGTTAATTGACGGAGATTTGTTGTGCTTTTTCTATGAACGGTTCTATGCTTAATCGCATACGACCGGTCTCGTCTATGTCCGCTAATACCGATGCTCCGCAATTCGGACACGTTATTATCACTCCCGTACATTGACTACAACCGTCTAATAGTTTTGTCTGACATGACGGACATGACAATGGATTTTTTCTTTTTGACATAACATCTCCTTTTCCCTATATCTATACAACTTTGTTCTCTCTGTCGGGAACAGATTCATGATAAGAGATTCTTTATTTTTAGACTATATATAAATTACAAGACGGGGCTGCTTGTATATTTATCCGGATTCTTTATTCAATAAAAATTATGCTTTTAAGTAAATACCATTTTTATCATGACCAACTTACGGTTATCTTTTTTCGTAAGTCTCGGTTTAGTTCGATTTGTAAGGCGTGGATAGCTTCTTCCTCAGATAACTTCGGTTTCTTACAACTTCGTATATCCGACGCGCCGGCTTTACTCTCCTCTTGTTTCAAGGCTACCTCTGTCCGTCTGCTATATACGGTTTTTTATTCAATTCTTTATCTCCGTTAATTAACGGAGATTTGCTGTGGTTTTTCTATGAGCAGTTCTATGCTTAATCGCATATGCCTGGTTTTGTCTATGTTCGCTAATACCGACGCTCCGAAATTTAGACAAATATTTGTCTCTCCTTTATAATAACCTGTTTCCTCCATCAACTTTGTTTTGCACGATGAACATGTCAACGGATTTCTCATTTTTAGTTTTTCCGATTTGTGCTTTCGTCTCGAAAAAACTATTCTTTCTTTTCGTTATATTATATCTTTCAGCACTTTTACCGCCACTCCCACAATCTCAACTCTATCTACCAATATATCTGTCATATATCGATTTTCCGGGTGTAAACGTATTCGACCTCCTTTCTCTTTATATATCCTTTTTAATGTTGCTATTCGCTCTCCCGTATATTCATCTTTCATTATCGCCGCTACGATTTGTCCCGTTTCCGCCGTTTCCTGACGTCGTACCAGCACAAGGTCTCTGTTATTGATCCCTGCTTCTATCATACTGTCTCCGTCTGCGATTAACCCGATATATTCACCTTCCCCTACCATTTCTCGGCTGATTGGCATATACGTCTCTATATCTTCTATCGCAAGTTTCGGTTTCCCGCATGCGATACTTCCTACTATCGGGATCCACTCCGGACTTTCTACACGTTCTCGCAATACGATTTGATTTCGTCCGTATTTCTCTATATATCCCTCCTCTTGCAATCGAATAACAAACTTATGCGCCGTACTCGGCGCACAATGTATTCCGTCTGCAATTTCCTTCGTGGACGGACATACTCCGTATTCCTGCATATATCGCTTGATATATTCATACACCTCTCCTTTCTTTTCTTCATTCTTTGGATTCATTCGCTCCCTCCTTCTTTTTAACTACAAATCTAAATTTTCAAATATATTATAATACAAACATTTGTTCGCGTCAACTGTTTGAATGCCATTAATTACAAATTTTTTCTAATTTTTTCTAAAAAATACCTCTCCCAATTTGATATACACCTCTAATAGTTTGTCTAACTTTTGGGGTGCATATCATTTCGGGAGAGGTATTTTTAATTCACTTTCTTCACTTCTCCTATTTGCGGATTTCTCTTTCCTTCACATTTAAGCTACATTTGTTCATAAATAACGACTTTCCCCTTCATTTGTACTATGCCGTATTTTTCGAAAACTATCATAAATTTTACATCCAATTCCTGTATCGCTATATCCGGGAAAAAGTTTTGTATCGATTCCTCGTTGTCAAAAAATTCTATTCTTTCATAATCAGATTTACTACAGACCTCTCCTTTTTCAGTAGAATTGAGCCGTGTCATGATTTCTCTGAAAGATTCATTGAATACCCAATCAACTGTATAGGCTTTCTGATATTTTAGAATCGGTACTATGATAAATATCTCTTTATCATCTTTGACGCCCAATACATAAATCGGATAACGCGCGGTATCTTCGGACATAATGCTGCTTTCTGAACTTCCAGGTGTTATTACTAATATTTCTTCTAAACTAAATTCGTTTAATGCAATTCTTTGAGCATCGGACTTTTTATTTTCCTGATTGCATCCCGAAAATCCCAATACTATTATCAATAGTATTATTAACAGATGACCAAATCTTAGCTTTTTCATTGATTATCTGATTATCCTCCTTCAATTTATTTATATACATTAATTACCGCCATTTGAAATGTTTCGCTTCGGTCGAAATTATAGTAACGACTTCCGCCCCAGCCATCCGCAATTTTTATGAGTCTTTCTTGCTTATAGTTAGGCCCTCCCGTTTCATAAAGATTATAATATGCATAACCATACCCGACAAAAGTATGAGAATTGGCTAATCCCGAAGAATGGTTATAGGTAATACTTAAAGTATATGATCCACGTGGATGTTCTCCTTCCGGTAATGTACTTTTTTGAGTAAAATAATAATCATCTGAAGTAATAAATACGGGGACTCCCGCATCAATAAATTCCATAACTTGATCATAATCTTTTATACCTTTAGTTGTCGTCTGATAACTATTTTCACTAATTAATCTTTCAAATCCATCATAGCATTTCTCCGGTAATGTTCCTCCAAATTTACCAAACAACCAGTTTGTATGCATATAATCATAAAATTTATCCATATAATCTTTTCTTGCATCTCTTGTTGAATTATAGCTAATATTTCCACTATAAGACAATAATGAACTATCTAATTTCAAAATATCATTATCGTATTTTTTATTCCAGTAATTCAACATAATCAATCCAGCTGCATTTGCACAATTATTACTTTTGTCCGACATACTTGTTGAATATCCCACAAAAAAATCTTCTATATTATATTGATGTAAAAAACCAACAGTGTAAAATAGATTTATAGTTTCTTCTACATTTGTTTTGTCTTTTTTACACGCCGCATAAAATATTGCTTCTTCTGTTGGTTTATAATCTGCGATTGGCTCTAAGGTTTCTGCGTCAATATATACATCATCGACCTTTATGTAATAACACCCCAAAGAGGGATAAATATATAGTCCTTTTTGTCCATAAAACGGTGAATGGCGGCCAAAAAATATTTCTATCAATTTGAAACTTTCTTCTATCTTAAAAAAAATTGCGTACCCCTCACTTTCTTGTAAGAAAAATTCTATTATATATCCGCCCCATTCTTCATTTGACCAGTATATATCACTTATCATATAGGTCATACTTCCAAAATTTTCTCCTTCTTGTTCGGCAAACTCAAAAATTATTGTCTCTATATTTTTTCGGTCCGTCTCATTCAATAATTGTTCATTAGAAGCAGCCGAAACATCAATCGAAAAAAAAGTAAAAAAACCTGACATATACAACATTATACTTATAATAACCATATGTAGTATTCTTATAAATTTCCATTCAGATAATTTTTTCATCTCGTTTCTCCTTATCAAATTTAATTAATCTTTATCCACTGAGATACAACTTTGTTTCTTAGAATTCATTGGTTTCTTCTAATTCCGGAATTAAAAAAGCGCATTATTATCTATTTTTCGACGATAACAATGCGCTCAGACAATGATCCATTGGAGTTTTCCTCCTCTCTTAATTGTTTTTATAACGTTCTAATTATACTTTTCTAAATACTTCTTTTCCTTCTTAGTTCCAACAATTTCCTTTCTTTGTTTATATTATAACACCCCTCTTTTAGATTGTCAATACCCTTTTACAAAATTTTCGCTTAAATTTCCACCTCATAAGTATTGAATCTCCTGATTCTTATTCCTCCTCAATCTCTATGTTTGTTCCAGATACCGTATAGTACCAATTCTCTGTTTTTCCGGATTTATGTCGAGTTTCTAACAAAAAATGGACTTCATACCTGCCTTTTATAAAATGTAGTTCAGATTCTAATACATACGTCCATGGACAAGCGTATTCATTTTCATTCCACTTATAATAGTATTCCTTTTCCCTCTCTATAAACGTTATGTTTCTTATTATTAACTTTGGCAGATCGTCTAACTCTATATACAAATCTGAACCTTTCTGCTCCATTTTCAGGATCGGCCTTTCTTTATAAAGGGCGAACTCTATCGGTAATTTCAATATCCCTTCTACTTGTTCCGTTTTCCTTTGAGCAAGTTTTTCTGTTTTTACAGCTTCCCGTCTCTGTTCTCGACAATAGGCTTTTACTTTTTCTCTTATTTCCTTCGTCGTGGCTCCCAAACTAAACAACCGTATATTTTCTATTTCATTCAGGATTTCTTTCGGTACGAATACACATCTTCGTCTGTCACTTCTCTTTCTCGGTAGAACAAAGTATATCCCAAATATTCTGTCTGTTTCGGGTAGCCTTCCAAATCCGCCTTATAATATTCCCTGTCTATCAAGATGTCTATCGTTACCTCCGTATAGCTTATCAATTCTTCTTCCTTTGCATATCTCAACGTGAAATAAATCGGGGTATTCTTATTCCGTTCATACATCAACTTTATACTTCCGAAATCTCCGCTTACATGCGTTCTTTCTAATTCATGGTTTATTTCCGTCAAGGTTGATAATCGGGTTTCGTACACGTTTTCATATCCTTCTTCCGAGTTTTGCCAAGGGATTATCCCGATCAACAACACACATATCGCCAATGCACCGAATGACGGCAGCAACGTCAAAAAATTCCTCTTGCGGCTTTCTTTCCGTTTCTTTCGGTTGACTTCTACTATCGCATATAATTCCTTTTCCAAAAAATCTTGGTTCTTCGATATGAGTTCTTCGTTTTCTCGTTTTATTTCTCGCTTGAGTTTCTTCATATTTTTCCTTTATGAAATCGTCACTTCCAATACGTTATCTATATTTGACGTGTTTATATTGATATATCCGTTCGTGTTCAATCCTACTCCCATGGAACAATGGATATATTTATCCGTCCGGATACTGTTATCCGATAACGTATATTTTACTTCCAGACATCCGAAGCCCACTACCGCATGGCTTGCTTTCGTATATTCATATTCCAGCAAATCATATCCTTCGTTCGTTACGATTGTCGTTCCTTTATATCCCGACATGAATATCGCCAACGCTTTATTCTGTAATACGATTGTTTTCGCTTTTTCATAGTTCACTTTCCCCGACGTCATTATGCTGCTGAAACTTACATTATATCCCTGCCTTTTGATATAGCTCCTTAATCCCGCTTGAAACTCCGATATAGTTGTTCCGTTTTCGTCTGTTCCCATGTCTTTTTGCAAAGTATCCGTTAACGCCGCCGTCGTCTCGTTTTCTACGTTAAAACGATACCTTCCCAAAATGCTTCGTCCCGGCTCATAATTCGGAATCAGGTTCGTATACGTTTTGTCATAATACACAATCAGATTTGTTCCCATTATCGGTACGCAGCCTCCTAAATGTCCGTAAGTGCATGTCGGAATGGAAGATAACACGTTATACGGCGTTTCTGTCCGATAGATAAACTCCACCCGCTCCGTATCGTATTGCAGTTTTTCTACTCCTTTATAGGCACTCTCCGATACTTTTTCCAGCGTTTCTTTCCCTATCTCTGTTCCCGTTTCACTCTCATAGTAATTCCCTCTATCGCTGTACCAATACATTCCTTCCATTACATACACGTTTTTCACGTTTTCTTTGGAATACGGATTTTTCCCTTCCGTATAAATTTCCGTCACTTTCACGTCTCCATCATCTATGATAATAGCAAATCCTTCTTTATCTTTATAGGCAAAATCATATAATACTCCCAGCTCGCAAAGATTGATGTCATACAACCACTCCTTCTCCGCTTCCACTTTCGCTCCGCCTTCCGTTTGCTCGTAATCAAAGATTTCCGTAATTGTGCTTTCAAACAATCGGTCTATCTCGTTATACCTTACCTCCGCTTTTGTCGATATAAGCCGGCTCGTCATCGGCAACATCATTGTCGCCGCTATCGCCAAGCCTATCAATAAATTCATTTTCTTTGTCATAATCAAGCTCCTTTATATATGCTTTTCTTAATTTCTTCTTTGCGGCTCTGTGAATATACTTCACGGAGCTGTATTTCATTTTTATTAGTTCGGCTATCTCTTTCAAGTTATATTTTTCCCAATATCGTAAATACATGATTTGTTGTTCGCTTTCGCTCAACACTTTCAGAATATCCGCTACATTGTCGGGCGGGCCTGTATAGTCGGGTAATACAAGCAATTCTTTCACCCGATATTGTTTCCCGTTCTTTCTCAGAATATCTATTGCGATATTTTTCGTAACAGTCCGAACCCAAGCATTGGGCGTACGGATTTTATACGACTTCATTTGAAACAGCTTTAAAAAGAATTGTTGGGCTACGTCCTGTCCGTCTACCTCTCCGCGGAACTGACGATTGATATAGCGCACGATTATTGGATAGTAATACTCATACAGCTCCTTTACCGCTTCGGGGCTGTATTTATATCTCTCCAATAACCTGTTAAACCGTTTTTCTTCCATTTTCTTTTCCCTTTTTTCTTTTTACTACGTCTAATAAGTAAATATTTTATTTCTAAAAATATTTCGTGAGCCCAACACGCCTTACGAACAATCGCCCTAAAAATAAAGCTATCATTAAATTGATAGCGTGACGAGCTCTACGAACATCTTACCTGCAAATTTATTATAACATATTTTTATTCGAAAAGACAGTTTTTCGAACATCGTTTTTTGTAAAAATATAGGAGATTTTTAGGAATTATGTCGAAACTACTTGAATCATCTCAAACACGAATTTCTATGGACTTTCAGCATAGGCTTATAGAACTTATTTCCGACCAAGAATGTAGTAATTCGGATTTTGCAAAATTAGTAGGCGTTAGTAAAGATGTTATTTCTCGAGCTGTTTTATATGGTATCATCCCCAGCGTTCGGTCACTGATTAAAATTGCGGACTTTCTAAATATTTCATTAGAATTTTTACTTGCAGAAACAGATAATCCCTATTTCTATAAAGCAGAACAACCGACAACTTTTCATATTAGACTTGAACAGTTAAAAGACGAAAATAACACAAAATATTCTAAAATCGCACATCAAATGCCGTTTGCAAGGAACTTGTTTCAAGAATGGTTACGGCGCAAAACATTACCTTCTTTGGAGAATTTATTGTCTCTTTCTGAATACTTCAACGTTTCAATCGATTATCTGCTTGGACGCACAAACGACCGACATAACTAAAAACTATTTGGAGATAAACATGGAAAAAGAAAAAATAGTAGAAAACTCTGCTCCCCGTATTTCCTCTAAATTTCAAACTCGGTTATTAGAAATCATTGACGACAAAAATTATAAACGAACCGAATTAGCCTCCCTTATTGGGATTAGTAAAGATACAATTTCAAAAGCGACTTTATATGGTATCATTCCAAAAGTAAAATCTCTTATCAAAATCGCAAACTTCTTAAATGTCTCATTTAATTATTTATTGGCTGAAACAGATGACGAATATTTTTATCCTTCTGAAAATCCAACGACATTTCATATTCGATTAAAGGAATTAACGGTAGAAAAACAAACAAAATTCTCACAAATTGCCCATAAAATGCCATTTTCCAGAAATTTATTTCAAGAATGGTTAAGACGTGGTACCTTACCTTCTGTAGATAATTTATTATCTCTTTCAAAATACTTTCAGGTTTCCCCCGATTATCTTCTTGGACGTACTGACGATAGGTAAAAATGGCTATTTCTGAACAATTTCAGCAACGACTTAAACATTTTATTATAATTGACGATTATAGCGATATGACTCGTAGCAATTCAGTTAAAATCATGTACGTCTATTATCTCACCTCTTCTAAAGCGCTTAATTACGGTATTATTCCTAAATCTTTTTCTTTAACTCGATGATGAATATTTCTCCAAAACAAAAAATTCAATCACCTTTTTTCGCACTTTGAAGAATTACGAGGAGATACTTCCTATTATCAGATAGCCCAATCCTGTAATTTCGATAAAAGTATGTGTACTAAATGGAAAAACATATCCCTTCTCTTGAGAGCTTAAGTCTCCTCGCTCAATATTTTAATGTATCTATTACCTATCTACTCGGCAGAACTGATAATAAGAACTAATTTTAACCTATATTATATCCCTGTTATGTAGAAATCTTTTTTCTAAACATTATTAAAAAGTATCTATTTGGTAATAATTTATAAAAGGAACTCAATATCTATATGATTAAAAAATTTAGTTGTCATAATTTTAGAAATATAAATGCCACCGATTTAGAATTTGAAAGAATCAACGTATTAATTGGTCCCAATAATTCTGGAAAAAGTAATTTCATGAAAGCGTTAACTTTCTTTTCCGATATGTTAAACAGTCGGATAATGGAAACTTAAAATCGGCTTTTCTAAATGCAATCTCCCGTAACGGTTGGGAACATATGCTCAACAAAAAATCCGATAAAAAAACTGCTATTGATTTTTCTTGGGTCCTTGATTTAAAAAAAGTCCCTGTCAAATATAATTTACGTTTTGAAGTAGGAAATACCATTGAGGATTGTAATATAGTTTTGGAAGAATTAAATTCTGCCGATAAATCTACGTTACACTATGATAAAGTATTTAATTACTTTAGGTGTCACGA
>OGQX01003019.1_pt1 | contig 11974 bp, 14 predicted proteins | sample 1553291 | NCBI WGS metagenome assembly OGQX01 (sample SAMEA2580030, study PRJEB22360) | human gut metagenome | biome: human gut; feature: human-associated habitat; material: faeces | place: Denmark | collected 2008/2010
TTCTTTTTTGCTACAATCTTCTATCTATCACTCCATTTTTCGGAAGAACCATTTTAAAGACAACAGCCAACACATTGCCCGTCCCATTCGACTACCAGGCCAAAATGGTAGGATGCCTACACAAGTGGATAGGCACCAAAAATGAATTGCACGGAAAAATATCCCTCTACTCATTTTCCTGGCTACAAGACGGCGTGGTGGTAAAAAGCGCACTGTCGTTTCCTCATGGTGCCCGCTTCTTCATCAGTTTCTATGATGAAAGCGTCGTTAAAGACATCATCCGCACCATCCTCGACGATCCCGCCATGTTCTGTGGCATGGAGATAAGGGACATCACACTGGCCCCAGCCCCCGACTTCTCCAAGCGTGACCTGTACTATTGTGGCAGCCCTATTCTCATCAAGCGGAAAATGGAGGATGGCAGCTTCAAGCAATTCAATTTCAATGATGCCGAAGCCAGCCAATACATGAAAGAGACACTCGTCAATAAAATGCACGAGGCTGGACTGGAAGACGACGAGACCCTCGCTATCCACTTTGACACGTCGTATGAAAAGAAAAAACTGAAGCTCATACACTATCACGACATCGGCAACAAAGCCAGCCTCTGCCCCGTCATCATCCACGGCAAACCGGAAACCAAGCATTTCGCGTGGGAAGTGGGTATTGGCAACTCTACCGGCATCGGCTTCGGTGCCATCTATTAATACTAAAGGAGAACAGCGTATGTATATAGTCACTTTCAAGGGACCCTTTGGGTTCATCAAACCTTGGACTGCCGTCCGCGACGGCGAGACGTTCAGCCAGCAGTTTCTTACACCTTCTATTATAGAGGGCATCGAAAAGAAGCTCTTCCCCGAACTGCTCTCTTCTCCTGGCATCCACAAAATCATACGGCACAAACTCAGTTGCCAGGCGATGTCATCACAGCAGGAGGTCACCCAAGCCCGTGCATGGAAAAACACCAAGAAGAGCCATGAGCGTTCCCGGTCCATCATCAACCGCGACATACTTGTCAATCCCGTGCTACGCTTGGCCTTTACCGACGTCGACGACGCCATGCGGGCCTCGCGTCAGCATATCTGCCTCTGCCGCAACGAAGACGTGCTGCTGCCGGACAGAGAGATAAAAGAGATGGACGATCAGACATTCTCACAACTCCCGGGATTTGAACTGCGTATAGGGCAGTCCAACCAGTCTTTCTTAGTGGGATTCAACCGGTTTGACAACCAGAAGCCCATGTACGGATGGATAGAATATAACGGAATATCGTTAACAAGATAGTAAGGCAATGACAAACAGACATGAGGAAATACTCGCTAAAAGTGAGCGCAATGGATCGGTGAGTCTCTACCAGCATCTCAAGGATGTGGCAGAACTGGCCGTAGTCATCGCACGCCACGAAGGCATGGACGAGCGCACAGCCCTCTTGGGCGCGCTGCTCCACGACATTGGCAAGACGAGCACTGTCTTTCAAAAGACGCTGAGCTCCGCCTTCCGCCCGGCTCCTCATTTCGTTTTCCGCCATGAGATCGCCTCACTCTTCTTTCTCTCTCTCGTAGAATCGAGCCGCCGTGACGCTGTGGTGGAGATGATAGCTGCGCACCACAAATCGGTCTACCAGGATGTCCGCGAGTTGGGACTGCTCGACCTCGACGAGTCGATGGACGATGCTTGTACCGTTCACGCAAAGGACTTCGACGTGTGGAGCCCAACAGCGATAGAGATTCTCGCCTCGTTAGGCATGGAAGTCCATCCGGTGAGCGTCGAAGAGGCACAAGCCAACTATGACTACGCTGTCGACTACTGTGCATCACGGCCTTTAGGTTGCTCGGCGTGGAAGGGACTGCTGATGGCTGCCGACCACATGGCCTCGGCAATGGAATGGAAGCAGGAGATGCCTACTGACAAGATCTTCGTCAAGCCCGACTTGCACTTTTATGACCGCCAGAGTGAGCTCTATCCTCTGTCACTCATCCCCACGGTGGATCCCCGGCAGCACACCCTCGTCTGCGCTCCTACGGGAGCCGGCAAGACCGACTTTCTGTTGCGCCGCTGCCGTGGACGGGTGTTTTACACATTGCCGTATCAGGCTTCCATCAACGCCATGTACGACCGCATCAAGCACGACCTCCGCGGCACTGGCGCTCAGGTTTGCCTGCTCCATGCAGCCTCAAGTCTGAAGGTTGCCGATGGCAAAATCGAGGAGCGGATCATGCAGCGGATGGTGGGTGCCTCGGTCAAGGTGCTCACGCCGCATCAGATGGCGTCTGTGGTCTATGGCATCAAGGGCTACGAGGCCATGGCCTTGGATCTGAAAGGATGTGATGTCATCCTTGACGAGATACACACCTACTCCAACACCATCCAGGCCATCGTGTTGCGCATCATCGACATCCTCGTCGCCCTGGGCTGCCGCATCCATGTGGGTACCGCCACCATGCCGTCACTGCTCTACGACGAAATTCTCCGGCGGCTCGGCGGACCCGACAAGGTCTATCAAGTGAAACTTGACAACAGCACCCTCGAAACGTTCAACCGGCACCAACTTTATAAGCTAAGCAGCGATGACGACATCTTCCAGACTGTCGACAGTCTGGTGGCACAGGGGCAGAAAGTACTGTTGGTCTGCAACCAAGTCAAGCGGGCACAGGATCTCTACAACCAGGTGGCAAAACGCTATGGCGATGTCCCCACTATGCTCATCCACAGTCGGTTCCGGCGTTGTGACAGAAGCGATTTGGAGACTACGCTCACATCAGAATACAACAGCATGCCGGGAGCCTGCATCGTAGTCTCGACGCAGGTGGTGGAAGTTAGCCTCGATATCAGTTTTGATGCCATGATCACCGAGTGCGCACCCATTGACGCCCTTGTCCAGCGCTTCGGGCGTGTCAACCGCAAACGCACACGGCAGACCATCGGTCATTACAAACCCGTGTATGTTGTGGCTCCACCGGATGATAAGGACGAAGCCCTGCCCTATACCCTCGACGTGCTTCAGCGCACCTTCGACGTACTGCCCGACCATGGCGAGCTGATGGAGGAGCGGCAGGTGCAGTCGATGATTGACCAGGTCTATGACCATCTGGAGCTTGAGGACATCGACTTCTCCGGCGTGGCCTATTGCGACGGTCATTGGCGGCTAAAGGAACTCTGGCACCGTGCCAAGTCGGCACTGCTCGAAGCTCTCGATATCAACTCAGCAGTCTGCGTCACAGAGAGCGACAAGCAAGCCTATCTCGATGCTGACAGTACGGCACGGACAAAGATGGAGATTCCCGTCAGCTATCACGCCATTGCCCACCGGCAGCTCAACCAGATAGACCAAGGCTCGCGGCCTTTCGTCATCCCTGACAAGGCTTACGACCAAGCGGAAGGGCTGCTCATCGACGAGGCGCAACCAACAAATTATAGAACTTATGAAATGCTTTAAACGATGATTACAGCAACAATAGGACGTATGTTCCTCGATGCATACAACGAGCGGGAAGGCACCCACTATGATGCCCGCACCTTCTTCACGGAGATATTCTGCCCGCTCTTCTTCGATCATCATAAATATATGATGACTGCAGGCAACTCTCCATTGGAGAATCCAAAAATCAGCTGGGGAGACATGATCAGCGGTAAGAAGCCGTGGGAAACTCCTGAACAGCGACACGAAAGGTTCACCAAACTGATGGCCAAAATCGACGGAGGCGTCAGCGATGCCAGCGTGGCCCGTGGTTTTCCTATCACAGACACCGAAGGCACCACGTCGGGGCAGGTCACCGACATGCCTCTGCCACTCTCTGAAGACGATGTCATGCTCTCCTGGATTGGCGACGCACTGGGCGTGGGGGTGCAGGGAGGCTTCTCACTTCTCTTCTTCCACAAGCCCGTACTGCTCGACATCTATGAGGGTTGGCAGTATTATCGGCAGGTACTTGAGAGCAACAGACTGTTGAAGGGCAACCAGATTAACGCATGGAACGCACAGTGGCTGGCCCACTACGAAAACAGCATTGAATACAATGATGCTGACCCTATGGCCGGATTCAATCCCTATGCCGCTAAAGAGGGCGGAACGATAACCGTCGACTCACTGTCGTGGACGAAGGTTTTGATAGGAATTACAAGGAAATACAAGGGCTCGCAGATGATGGGCTATGCCTATAGCATCGGTCAGATGAACACGACCTTAGGCTTCCTGCCCTTCAGCCTGGCACAGATACGCAAGCCAATACAGCTCTATACCCGCTTCTTCGGTCTCGACAAGGCCAAGGACGCCGAGCCTCTTTGGGGCACAGGCATGGGCTTCCGGCGCGCCTGTCAGTATGGTGCTGTCGGGCTGATTGCCATGATGCCCAAGGGACTGGAGAAGTACATCCGGCAGGGCGAAAACATGCCAAAGCCTGCCAAGAACAATGAACAACAAGTCAATTATAACGTATATCAAATTTGGTTATTAGCTATGCTGAACAACGATGAATTATGGGACAAGTCGCAAGAGCTGGCCAGGCTGCTCTTGCAGGCTTCCGTGGACAAAAACAAGAAGATAAGCACCAAATCGGGCAATCTCGTCAATGAGGTGCTGCAAGCTGTCAACAAGAAGCAGTTCGTTACTGCTGCCACCGACATCATGCCTTACGTGTCGGAGGTCACCACTTTGGCCGATATGGTGAAGGAAGTGCACCACATGCCCAACGACAACGTGCCCTACTTCTTGACGCTCGTCCGCTTTCAGTATGTAACTTTGGAAAAACAAAACAATAAATGATAACAGACATGAATCAGAAAACTTTTATCTATCTCCGTGGTCTTCGCCACGCCGACTTCACCGTCTTCTGTGTCGCAGACGGACAGAAAAACTATTGGGATCCTCAGTTCTCACGCTCTGTGCCCTACTCCAGCGGTCAGCAGGTGAAACGCTCAATGATAGAAATGCTCAATGAGCAGCTGCACGCCGAGCCATCGCCAACAACGTTCTATTTCGATGTCAATAACAAAGGAGCCATCAAAGAGGGTGAAGTCATCTCGCTCTGCGATCCCTGCTATCCCGACCAGCTCATCGGAGGATGGATGAGCGCATCTCAGGGCGGTAAGGTGAAAACGCTCAAACGTCGCAGTCCGCTCAGCATCTCGGCCATGACACCCTTGCACCCGCTGCTGGCCTCACTGCCGAAAGAGAATATCTCGTTCGACCGCTCTGACCGCCCCAACGTCCATAAGGTTGTGGTCCGCGACGCATCAGGGAAGACGCTCTCCACAGAGGAGATCGAGAATCTCTTAGGCGGCAGTGACCGTAGTCTGCTGCGCAAGTGGATACAGGACAACGGCCGCGCTACCGGTCTCTTCGCCTATGATGTAGCCATCGACCTGCGCCGCCTCTTCTGTGTGCCGACGACCGGACTGGAGCCGGAAGTCACCACCGAGACATTGGACAAACTGAAACAGAACGGATGGACGGCAGGAAAGAACGTATTCGGTAACTGCCTCATCATGCCAAAGGCACAGCGCGACAAGATCATTCCAGCATTGGCCGATGCACTCATCGACTGGCATATCACCTCCAACCAGTCGCGTACCTTCAGCCTCATGGAGACGCTGGCAGTAGCCATCAGCGACAATGCCAACACCATCGCCGCAGCCATTCGCGCCAAACTCATTGATGATGGCGACAAGCCTAAGGCTAAACCCATCATCGACGAGCACGCCGGTGCCGACACCTATATCTCTTTACCCTGTGCAGGATATGTGGTGACGGAGAGTGAACAGGCCGACGCCCTCGACAAGGCCAAAGCCGACCTTGTCAAAAGGATGATGGACTTCGATTATGAACATCAGTTGTAGACAATGACCGTTACAGGAACTATCTTCAACTACTTCATGGTATGCCGTCGCAAGCTTTGGCTTTTTGCGCATGGCATCACCATGGAGCAGGAGTCGGAACTCGTGTATGAGGGTAAGCTCATACACGAGAACAGCTACCCGGAACGAAATCCCAACTACGAGGAAATAGAGCTGGATGGCATCAAAGTCGACTTCTACGACGCACGGCATCATGTCATACATGAAATCAAGAAGTCGGACAAGCTGGAGGCTGCCGGACGGTGGCAGCTCAAATACTATCTCTATGTCTTTGAGATGCACGGCGTCAAGGACATAAAGGGAGTCTTGGAATTCCCTAAACAGAGGAAGACCGAAAACGTTACACTCACTGACGAGGACAGGCAAAAGATAAAAGACATGCTCGCGGACATAGAGAAAGCCTGCGAGGAAAAGGCATGTCCTCCCCTACTGAAAAAAGAACGCTGCAAACAATGCAGCTATTATGAATTCTGTTATACCAACGAGATAGAGCTATCATGAAACGAACTTTTTATCTATTCTCTTCCGGCAGACTGGAACGAAAGGACAACACCCTTAAGTTCACACCCATTAAAGACGACGAAGGAGAAGAACAGGAACTGCCTCCGCGCTATCTTCCCGTGGAGGATATTGCCGAGATCTACGCTTTCGGCAGTCTGAGAACCAACAGCTCTCTTTTCAACTTCCTTGGGCAGAAAGACATTCCCGTCCACTATTACGATTACTACGAAAACTACACAGGCAGTTTCATGCCACGCGACGGACTGCTTGCAGGTCGAGTGCTTCTGGCACAGGCTAAGACTTATGAGAACAAGAAACGAAGAACAGAACTGGCCAGGAAGTTCATACAAGGGGCTGCTTGGAATATGGTGCAAAATCTCAATTATTATAATAGGAGAGGCAAGGAGCTGACAGACCCGGTAACTCAGATGAAGCAGTTGGCCGGCACCCTTGAGCAGACCAAGTCAGTAGAGGAAGTCATGGGGATAGAAGGCAACATCCGTAAGATCTATTACGCTTGCTTCGATACCATCATCGACGACTTCTCCATGGGCGAGCGCACCAAACAACCACCACAGAACGAGGTAAACGCCCTCATCTCTTTTGGCAATATGATGTGCTATTCCGAAACATTGCGGGCCATACATCAGACGCAACTCAATCCGACCATCAGCTTTCTACATACACCGGGGGAGCGCCGGTACTCTCTGTCTCTCGACATCTCCGAGATCTTCAAGCCCATACTCGTGGACCGCGTCATCTTCAAGACGCTCAACAAGCGCATTCTCTCTGAGCAGTGCTTCGACAAGCAACTCAACCGATGCCTGCTCAACGACAAAGGGAAGAAACTTTTTGTCAAAGCCATGGAAGACAGATATGACGAGACGTTCCGTCATCGATCTCTCGGCAGGAATGTCAGCTATCGCCATCTCATCAAACTGGAATGCTACAAGCTCTTGAAAGACATCATGGGCCTGGAGGAGTATAAACCTTTTAAAATGTATTGGTGATGTATGTCATTCTCATCTACGACGTGAACGTCAAGCGGGTAAGCAAGATGCTCAAACTATGCCGACAGTATCTTTGCTGGATACAGAACTCTGTCTTTGAAGGTGAGATATCGGAAGCCAAGTTGCAGGAACTCTGCAATAAAATCCGGACAATCATCGACAAGGACGAGGACAGTATCATCATCTTCTCCAACAAGATGGGATATTGCATGAACAAGCGCATCTTGGGCAAAGAGCGTATGAGTACCGACAATTTTTTGTAACAGAAGTTGTCGATGTCGTCATAAAACCGTTTTTCTGTCCTTCAAGGATGCGTGCAAAGTGCTCTTTGACATACTGAAACACTAATGTTTATGCGGGGTTGTCGATCTCCCACGAAACTTTTATCTTTCCACATCGACATTTTTTCGTTCTTTTTTTTGTAACTTTGCAGGTGCAATGATGCCAGTAATCATTGACACCCGTGTGCCTCGGCACACGGGTCTTAATCGTACCTTTTATGGAATTGAAACATCAGCGTACAAAGGAAGGCGATAAAGAACACAAGTCTTAATCGTACCTTTTATGGAATTGAAACTCGAAGGCACAGATGAGCAGGCACCCCCACATGGCAAGTCTTAATCGTACCTTTTATGGAATTGAAACCATAACGGGTGAGCGCATCGCTGGCTCGCTTGAGGTCTTAATCGTACCTTTTATGGAATTGAAACCCGATAGGCCTCTGCTACCGTGCAAGTCTGCCCTGGTCTTAATCGTACCTTTTATGGAATTGAAACACAGAAGAAGAATGGACAGCGTGCCTACAGGCAGGTCTTAATCGTACCTTTTATGGAATTGAAACTAGCGACCTCACGGGCACGGGCGAGCTTCTTCTGCTCGTCTTAATCGTACCTTTTATGGAATTGAAACTAAGAACAACAAGACCGGGTTGGCCGCGTTTATTGTCTTAATCGTACCTTTTATGGAATTGAAACTATAGAACGAAATAAAAACAATAAAAATACAAAAGTCTTAATCGTACCTTTTATGGAATTGAAACACGAGATCTCTACCCGCGTGACGAGCCTGTACACGTCTTAATCGTACCTTTTATGGAATTGAAACCGTTGTGGGAACGATGGGGCAGTGTCAGGAGTTCAAGTCTTAATCGTACCTTTTATGGAATTGAAACTCACGTATTCCTCGGTGAGGGTGCTGATCTTCTTCGTGTCTTAATCGTACCTTTTATGGAATTGAAACATGAAGATGGGTACAGTAGAGGAGCAGGGCGGAAAGAGTCTTAATCGTACCTTTTATGGAATTGAAACTTGTACTTTCGTCTCACCTTGTCCATCAGCTTCGGTCTTAATCGTACCTTTTATGGAATTGAAACTTGTGGAGATAGTTGGTATCGTCTGTCAGCTCATATGTCTTAATCGTACCTTTTATGGAATTGAAACTGGACACGTCATCTTTCTCCTTCGAGAGATACCCAGTCTTAATCGTACCTTTTATGGAATTGAAACATCTGAAATGGAGCTTCCTTACGGGCAACTCGGATGTCTTAATCGTACGATTAAGACATTGTACAGAGGATAGAATTCAGCGACTCGCTCAAAGTTTCAATTCCATAAAAGGTACGATTAAGACAGCACCGTCACGACTGCCACTTTGGCCGCGTCATGTTTCAATTCCATAAAAGGTACGATTAAGACTTTATTTGTTATTCTCCAGTAAATATTCCTTCTAGTTTCAATTCCATAAAAGGTACGATTAAGACTCGCAAGAGGGTGCAGCCTGTTTGCACCAGATGCCGGGTTTCAATTCCATAAAAGGTACGATTAAGACCTTTCCAAGACTCTCAACCGAATAAGAGTCGCTGAGGTTTCAATTCCATAAAAGGTACGATTAAGACTCTTGACTTTTACGTACAATAATGAGTGTTTGCCTGTTTCAATTCCATAAAAGGTACGATTAAGACTCGAATACAGACTGAGACATGAAATTATCATCGATGTTTCAATTCCATAAAAGGTACGATTAAGACATTGTAATGACGATAATCCAGTAAGTATTCTTCCTTTGGTTTCAATTCCATAAAAGGTACGATTAAGACAGAGCATATTCTTAACAAGATTTAACTAAATCTAGTTTCAATTCCATAAAAGGTACGATTAAGACGGTTCTTTAAGTCTCTCTAATGTTGTGTCTTTCCGTAGTTTCAATTCCATAAAAGGTACGATTAAGACTCCTAATGAATCCAGTTGTGCAAGTTTTGTTCATTGTTTCAATTCCATAAAAGGTACGATTAAGACGGAGTCTCCTATGTTGCAAAAACAAGGTTTGCTAAGTTTCAATTCCATAAAAGGTACGATTAAGACTTCGTCATAACGACCTGCCTGCTTATTATTAAGAGGTTTCAATTCCATAAAAGGTACGATTAAGACCCCATGGGAATCGCCAAAGGATAGATGAACTAAGTAGTTTCAATTCCATAAAAGGTACGATTAAGACTCGGAATGTCACTTGATGTTCCGTGCGGTCAGTGTTGTTTCAATTCCATAAAAGGTACGATTAAGACGACTTATTGTTTTAAACTTACCCAAGCTGGTCGTTATGTTTCAATTCCATAAAAGGTACGATTAAGACGCTTCCAACTCAGATTATGACTTCGTCTATTCTGGTTTCAATTCCATAAAAGGTACGATTAAGACAAATATTTCCTTCTCCTTCACCACTTGAACCATTGTTTCAATTCCATAAAAGGTACGATTAAGACACATTTCCCGGCGCTTTTCGTCGTCGTCAATGTCTTCGTTTCAATTCCATAAAAGGTACGATTAAGACTCCTGATGACAGCCGGGGCAACTCCTCAGAGAGAGTTTCAATTCCATAAAAGGTACGATTAAGACTTCATCGTGACCCGCTCACAAGGTCGTAGTGACCTGTTTCAATTCCATAAAAGGTACGATTAAGACGCAAACAAAGCACCGCAGCGCAGCACTTGCTCCGTTGTTTCAATTCCATAAAAGGTACGATTAAGACTACCTGCCATTTGAAGTCCTTGCTTTTGAAGTAAGTTTCAATTCCATAAAAGGTACGATTAAGACAGGGTGTAAAGGCAGGGCAGACTTGCACGGTGGCAGGTTTCAATTCCATAAAAGGTACGATTAAGACGTAATTTCCTCGCCCGACAGATCGAGAAGGGGAGGTTTCAATTCCATAAAAGGTACGATTAAGACGAAGAGACTTCCTCTGCCGTCGCTGTTTCCAAATGTTTCAATTCCATAAAAGGTACGATTAAGACCGTTCAGTGTGTTCGTCGTTGAGTCTAAGTACATCAGTTTCAATTCCATAAAAGGTACCTTTTATGGAATTGAAACTTCATCAGCTTCGCTGACAGGTCGCGCAGATTGTCGTGTCTTAATCGTACCTTTTATGGAATTGAAACTGGTCTAATTTCGGTTTTAAGGGTTGTGCACGTGTTGTCTTAATCGTACCTTTTATGGAATTGAAACACGCATAACCTCCTGTTCGAGATCCTTATAAGACGTCTTAATCGTACCTTTTATGGAATTGAAACATGTCGGCTAATTCCGACAGACTCGTGCGTCTTTTGTCTTAATCGTACCTTTTATGGAATTGAAACTTTGTCGATCATAATTCAACTGAGACATTTTTTCCGTCTTAATCGTACCTTTTATGGAATTGAAACAAATCAGTCTGACTACTATAATTGGTTGGCTCAGGTCTTAATCGTACCTTTTATGGAATTGAAACAACTTTATTGTAATACTCTGTACGAACAGCAGTTGTCTTAATCGTACCTTTTATGGAATTGAAACTGCCTTTTCGGTACGGGATCTTGGCAAGATGTCAAGTCTTAATCGTACCTTTTATGGAATTGAAACTACGCAGACCAGCGTGAGTGCGCGTGAACTCGACAGTCTTAATCGTACCTTTTATGGAATTGAAACTACACCATCGACGTTTTACTCAAACCTTATATCATTGTCTTAATCGTACGATTAAGACTTTGAATGAGTTAAAGGTTTACGTTTATAGAAAGTAGTTTCAATTCCATAAAAGGTACGATTAAGACTAAATCTATGGTATGAATCCATTAAAAAGATTTAGGTTTCAATTCCATAAAAGGTACGATTAAGACTGAAATTGCTCAATAAACGGCAGAAGGAGATTATCAGTTTCAATTCCATAAAAGGTACCTTTTATGGAATTGAAACATACCACGATCGTTACCGTTATCAAAAACAGATGTGTCTTAATCGTACCTTTTATGGAATTGAAACTGATGTCGTTGTACAGTTTCATGGTGTCGACGATGGTCTTAATCGTACCTTTTATGGAATTGAAACGCAATAGAGAAAAAGCCTATAACGGCGCTCAGAACGAGTCTTAATCGTACCTTTTATGGAATTGAAACAATCTATGTTAATCGGTAACACACGTTACCGAGGGTCTTAATCGTACCTTTTATGGAATTGAAACCGTCGTAAAGGCGATCGTTATGTGGATAATAAAGGTGTCTTAATCGTACCTTTTATGGAATTGAAACAAAAGAGGTTCATCCGACATTTCGAGTGATACGGCAATCATGAAGGGCGTAAAGT
>OGQX01003020.1_pt1 | contig 11970 bp, 12 predicted proteins | sample 1553291 | NCBI WGS metagenome assembly OGQX01 (sample SAMEA2580030, study PRJEB22360) | human gut metagenome | biome: human gut; feature: human-associated habitat; material: faeces | place: Denmark | collected 2008/2010
TCGCCCCGGCGAAGCTGTCCGCCGCCGTACCTATCTCCAAGGGCGGGACCGGCGCCACCACAGCGGCGGCAGCGAGGACGAACCTCGCCGTACTGCCTCTCGCGGGAGGGACGCTGACCGGGCAGGTCACGTCAAACGTCGCAAGCGCACAGGCATTCCTCGTTTCTCACGGAACAGCCAGTAAAGACGCCGGATTCAGAGCGACAAGGACCGACACGGATGTGTCCCTGTTTTTCGGTGTCGGCAGCGGCGGAGTCAATCACGGCATTTATTCCACAAAACTCGGTAAGTGGCTCGTGTACGGCGACGGCTCGAACGTCTACTGCACAGGCACGGCCACCAACGTCACAGGCACGGTCGCGGTAGCGCATGGAGGCACGGGAGGCACGACGGCGGCAGCGGCGAGGACGAACCTCGGCATCACCTGCACGTCCCTGTACAGCGGGACGCTGACCGGCACCAACAGCTGCACGTTCAATTACGGGACATACAAGGCGTATATCATCATCGGCCTGCCTACCACCTCAAGCGCGAGGATCGGTCTCGTTGTCCCGAAGGCAATGCTGACGACTTCCGACGTAAGATATCAAATCGCCGATGACGCCAATTACTGCTCGTTCAATCTGAAATACTCTGGCAGCACGGTGACGATGACCAGAGTCGCGGGCAGCGGACAGATCATCGCCGTCTACGGCGTGAACTAAGGAGGCTTGAAATGCAGATACGGCTTGAAAACGGATATGTTTCTTCCTACGCACTGATAGGAAACCTGGTGGGAGGAGTCGAGGTTCCCGATCCGCCCGATCTTGACCACTTCGAGTCACATTTCACAGCCTACAGGCTCCGGGACGGGACTCTCGAATACAGCGAGGAACAGAATACCGCGAACGAACGGAAAGCGCTTTGTGACGGGCTGCGGCAGCGGCGCGAAACGGAGTGCTTTTCCTATATCAACAGAGGTCAGCCCTGGTACGACAGGCTCTCAGATGAGCAGAAGGCGGAACTGTCCGCATGGTACTCGGACTGGCTCAAAGTCACGGATACCCTGACGGCACCTGAAAAGCCGTCCTGGTTATATTGAAAAACTCAAAGGAGGATAACAGCAATGAAGGAATTCTGGACGACCACTCAACTTGCCTTTGCCGCCGTGGGCGGCTGGCTCGGCTGGTTTCTCGGGGGCTGCGACGGTCTTCTGTACGCGCTTCTGGCGTTCGTGGTGCTGGACTACATCACGGGTGTCATGTGCGCCGTCGTGGACAAGAAGCTCTCCTCGGAGATCGGCTTCAAGGGCATCTTCAAAAAGGTGCTTATCTTCGCCCTGGTGGGCATCGGCCACATTCTCGATACGCAGGTGATCGGCGCCGGCTCCGTACTGCGGACGGCGGTCATCTTCTTCTACCTGTCCAACGAGGGTGTGTCTCTCATCGAAAACGCGGGTCATCTCGGTCTGCCCATCCCGAAGAAGCTGAAAGCCGTACTGGAACAGCTTCACGACCGAGCCGAAAAGGAGGACGAAAAACATGATGACGAATAAGGAACTGGCGGCGAAGCTGATCGACGTCGCGAAGAACTACAAGACCCTCTACGTCATGGGCTGCTTCGGCGCGCCCATGACCGCTTCCAACAAGAAGCGCTACACCCAGAACAACGAGTACAACCGCCGCCCCGAGAGGACGGCAATGATCAACGCCGCCTCCGCGGACACCTTCGGTTTCGACTGCGTTTGCCTCATCAAAGGCGTTCTGTGGGGCTGGAAAGGCGACAAAAACGCTGTCTACGGCGGCGCGACCTACGCCTCGAACGGCGTCCCGGACATCGGGGCTGACAGCATGATCAAAGTCTGCAAGAACGTCACCACCGATTTCTCTCATATCGAGGTCGGCGAAGCGGTCTGGACGGAGGGCCATATCGGCGTGTACGTTGGCAACGGTCTCGCCGTGGAATGCACGCCCAGGTGGGACAACAAGGTGCAGATCACGGCCTGCAACCGCAGCGTTTCCGGCTACAACCGCCGCAACTGGACGAAGCACGGAAAGCTGCCGTATGTGAAGTATGAGGCGGGTGCTGAAGCGCCGTCCGTTCCCGCTTCCGGCGTGAAGGGCATCGACGTCTCCAAGTGGCAGGGCGAGATTGACTGGGCAAAGGTCAAAGCGGCCGGCGTGAAGTTCGCCATGATCCGTCTGGGCTACGGCTCTGCGGACGGCGCATCCTGCGGCCTTGACGGCTGGTTCGAGCGCAACGTGGCGAACGCTGTGAAGGCCGGCGTCGAGGTCGGTTGCTATTTCTATTCCTACGCGACCTCCGTGGCCGCCGCTAAAAAGGAAGCCGACTTCGTGGTGAGCGTCCTGCAGAAATACAAGGGTGTATTTACTTACCCTGTTGCCTTCGACCTGGAGGACAAGACGCAGCAGAGCCTTGGTCAGACCGTGCTGACGGATATGGTGATCGCTTTCGGCGATACCATCGAGAAGGCCGGTTTCTACTGCTCTCTGTACAGCAACCTCGACTGGCTGAAGAACCGCCTGGACGATTCCAGGCTGAAGCGCTTTGACCACTGGCTGGCACAGTGGGCCTCCGCACCGTCCTACACGGGCGCGTTCGGAATGTGGCAGAACTCTTCCAAGGGCAGCGTGAACGGCATCTCCGGCAATGTGGATACCGATATCGCGTATAAGGACTATCCGTCCATTATCCGGGGAGCGAAGCTGAACGGCTTTAACTCCTCCGCGCAGGAGCCGACCGTTCCAGTTCAGCCGGAGGAACCCCCGAAGCCTGCTGCTTCCTTCAAAAAGGGCGACCTGGTGAAGATCACCGGGACGAAGTACTACAGCGGCAAGACTATCCCTGCCTGGGTAAAGGCAAAGAACTGGTATGTCCTGCAGGCTGACGGTGCCAGGGTCGTTATCGACCGCAGCGAGGACGGCAGAAACGCCATCTGCAGCCCCGTCAATGCCGCCGACCTTCAGCTGGTTTCCGCAAAGCCCGGCAAGACCGTGGATGAGCTTGCCCGCGAGGTCATCCGCGGCCTGTGGGGCAACGGAGCCGACCGCCGCAACCGTCTGACCGCAGCCGGATACAGCTATGACGCTGTTCAGAGGCGCGTCAACGAGCTGCTCAGATAGTCCTGCAAACACACATGACCCGTCGAGGATTCACGTCCCCGGCGGGTCTTTTTTTGTTTTTTTCAGAAAACACCCCCTCAAAACCGCCTCCAAATCTCCGTATGGTGAAGGAGGAGTTCTCCATGACCACAGAACAGAAAGAGATCATCACCCGTCTGCGTACAGAGGGACAGGGCTATACAGCCATCGCCAGGGCCGCGGGGCTGACAAAGGACTGCGTAAAGATATGGTGCCAGAGGCACGGACTCGGCGGTATCGCCGTGAAGAAAATCCCGGAGGCAGACCCCACCGTCTGCCGTAACTGCGGGAAACCGCTCATGCAGATTCCCGGACGGAAGCCGAGGAAGTTCTGCTGCGATGCCTGCCGTGTTTCCTGGTGGAACTCTCACCCGGAGGCGGTCACAAGGAAGGCGGTCTATTCCTTCGTCTGCCCGGTCTGCGGTCAGCCGTTCACAGCCTACGGCAACGCCGGCAGGAAATACTGCTCCCGCTCATGTTTTGGCAAAGCCAGGTTCCAGGGAGGTTCCGGGGATGAGTGAAGAACGGCTGCGTGACGATATGCTCTACAGAGCGGCCCTTTCTATTGCGAAAACGATGCTCGAAAAGGGCCTTATAACCGAGGAGGAATTTGCTCAAATTGATACAGATCTCCTCGCTGAATTTCACCCGTATCTGGGTACTTTATTATCGGAAAACGCTTGATATTACCGTCTTTTAGAGTGATATATAGACAGACGGAAAGGAGGGATAACCCTTGAAAACAGTCGAAAAGATCGAAGCGAAAAAGCCTGCGCTGCCTGTTCGCAAAAGGGTCGCCGCCTATGCCCGTGTGTCAGTGGAATCCGAGCGGATGCAGCATTCACTCTCCGCCCAGGTCAGCTACTACAGCGCCTTCATCCAGAAGAACCCCGAATGGGAATACGCCGGCGTCTATGCAGACTACGGCATCTCCGGCACGGGGACCCGCAAGCGCGAGGACTTCAACAGAATGATCGCAGACGCCGAAGCCGGCCGTATCGACATCATCCTCACGAAGTCTATCCAGCGCTTTGCCAGGAACACGGTCGACCTGCTGAACACGGTACGGCATCTGAAGGACATCGGCGTGGAAGTTCGGTTCGAGAAGGAGAACATCAATTCCATGAGCGGGGACGGTGAGCTGATGCTTTCCATTCTCGCTTCCTTCGCCCAGGAGGAAAGCCGCAGCATTTCGGAGAACATCAAGTGGGCCACGGTGAAACGGTTCAAGCAGGGTATTCCCAACGGAAAGTTCTCCATCTTCGGTTACCGATGGGAAGGTGAGCGGCTGGTCATCGTGCCGGACGAAGCCGAGATCGTCCGCTGGATGTACGCCGAGTACATGAAAGGCGCGTCCCGCATCGAGATCGGCAAGGCGCTGATGGCGCGCGGCATCTACACACGGCAGGGCAAGCCCTGGGTCGATTCCAACGTGAAGGTCATTCTCACGAACATCACCTATACCGGGAATATGCTCTTCCAGAAGGAATACTGCGTTGATCCCATCACAAAGCACAGACGGAAAAATTACGGCGAACTGCCGCAGTACTTCGTCGAAGACACCCACGAAGCAATCATACCGATGGACGAGTGGCAGGCCGTTCAGGCGGAGTTCAAGCGCCGGAAAGAAGCGGGACCGTTCGGCAACAAGGCGCTAAACACCTGCTGCTTCACGGGAAAGATCAAATGCCCCCACTGCGGACTCAGTTATATGCACAACAGGCGGAGCGACCGCGGAACAGTCCAGGAGTTCTGGGGCTGCGGTTCCACCAAGAAGAAAGGCGGCAGATGCCCGGTCAAAGGCACGGTTCCGCAGAAGGTCCTCGAAAGCGAATGCGCGGCCGTCTTGGGGCTTGACGCTTTCGACGAGGATGCTTTCCTTGAGCGGGTGGATCACATTGAAGTGCCGGAACGCAAGGTGCTGACCTTTTTCCTTAAGGACGGCACGACAGTCACACGCGCCTGGGAATCCACCGCCAAGAAGGACTGGTGGACGGAAGAACGCCGTGAAGCCTGGGGCGAACGCCACAAGAACAAGGCTACGAACCCCAACCGCCATGTATTCTCCGAGTTCACGGGCTTTATAAAGTGCGGGTGCTGCGGAGCGAACTACCGGTCCCAGAGCAAGGCGCTCCCGGACGGCATGCGGCAGCGGACCTGGTACTGTTCCAGCCCGAGAACCGAATGCCGGAACTCTTCTATCAAGGATGACACCATGAAGGCTCTCGTCTGCGATGTGCTGGGGCTTGCCGAATTTGACGAGGCAGTCATGGACGAGCGGCTGGAGAAAGCGACTGTGGAAAACAACACGGTCACTTTCCACTTCAAGGACGGTCACACCGAGTCCCGCGGCTACCAGGAGAAACGCAAGGGAAAGCCCTGGACGCCGGAGCAACGGGAAAAGGCTGTAGCCGCCATACGGGCGAGCTGGACTGATGAACGCCGCCAGAAAATGAGTGAGACTGTCAAGAAGATAAGGAGTGAGAAGAAATGGCGAAGTCGGTAACCACCATCCCCGCGACGCTGTCACGGTTCACAGCGGCGCCGCTCACAAGCACGAAGAAACGGCGTGTGGCAGCCTACGCCCGCGTCAGCACGGACAACGAGGAGCAGCTCACCAGTTACGAAGCCCAAATCGATTACTACACCACATACATCCAGGGCCGCGATGACTGGGAGTTTGTCGGCGTATACGCTGACGAAGGCATTACAGGCACCAACACCAAGAAGCGTGAGCAGTTCAACCTGATGATAGCCGATGCCCTTGCCGGGAAGATCGACCTCATCATTACAAAGTCGGTCAGCCGCTTCGCCCGCAACACGGTCGACAGCCTCACCACCATCCGCAAGCTGAAGGAGAACAGCGTCGAGGTCTATTTCGAGAAGGAAAACATCTGGACATTCGACAGCAAGGGCGAACTGCTGCTGACCATCATGTCCTCGCTTGCCCAGGAGGAGTCACGCTCCATTTCCGAAAACTGCACCTGGGGTCAGCGTAAGCGGTTCGCTGACGGTAAGGTATGCGTTCCATACAAACGGTTCCTGGGCTATGATATGGGTCCGGATCACAACCTTGTGGTGAATCCTGAACAGGCAAAACTGGTCAGGCGCATCTACGGGATGTTTCTGCTTGGAAAGTCACCCTTCCAGATAGCCTCCACGCTGACGGCAGAAGGCATCCCGTCTCCCGGCGGCAAGCCGAAGTGGAACGCCAGCAACATCCGCAGCATCCTCACGAACGAAAAGTACAAGGGCGACGCCCTCCTGCAGAAGACCTACACAGTCGACTTCCTCACCAAGAAGAAAAAGGTCAACGAGGGCGAGATTCCGCAGTACTATGTGCGCGATAACCACGAAGCCATCATCGACCGGGAGACCTTCGAGATGGTGCAGACCCTTATGATGGCACGGCGTCCAGGCGCCAACCGCAGGAGCTGCGTCAGCGTCTTCTCCAGCCGGATCAAGTGCGCCGACTGCGGCGGATGGTACGGCCCGAAGGTGTGGCACAGCAACGATCCCTACCGCAAGGTCATCTGGCAGTGCAATCACAAGTTCGATGGTCAGAAATGCGTCACGCCCACGCTGACCGAGGAACAGGTCAGGGAGCGGTTCCTCAAGGCGGCAAATACGGTCATTGACGCCAGGGAGCGGTTCATAGCGATATATGAGCGGTCACTTGCCCCAAGCCTCGCCACAGACGATCTGGAGCGGGAACTTGCCGACCTGGAAGCTGAGATCAATATCGCCGCCGAACTGGTCGAGGAATGCATCCGCGAGAACGCCCACATCGCCCTCGACCAAGCGGAGTACCAGAAACGCTACGACAGCCTTGCCGCACGGTACGACAAGGCAAAAGCCCGCCACGATGAGGTGACGGCGCTTATTGCCGAGCGGACATCCCGCCGAAAGCAGATAGAACTGTACTTCCGGGAGCTGCGGAAACGAGAGCCGCTTGATACCTTTCGCGAAGAGGACTGGCTTTCGATGGTCGACCACATGACAGTCTACAGCAAAGACGACATCCGCGTGACCTTCAAGGACGGCACGGAAATAAGTACCTGACAGTAAAACCCATATATCGAAAACGGCACCTTGATTTCAAGGTGCCGATAGTTCGTTCTGTTTATCTATTCCTTGTGCAGCACGCAGAAGCGCTCTGCCACCGAACCACAGAAGTGCAACCACTACAGTCCCTCCCAGTATCTTAAACGGGAGCTTGTGCGAATGTTCAAGCTGTTCTTTCTGAAACTCTCGGCTTGCTTCACTGGCGGCAGTCGTTGCTTCTGCTGCCTGGCTCATGTGATTGAGGATTTCCATTCGCTGATCTTCAGTGAGATCACGCCGTCGCAGTTCTCGCTCACAGGCGTCTATAACACGGTCGTTCTGGTTTTGAACTCTTGCCGTGGATGCGATGTCGGCTGTGACGGCTCTCTTGGTGTTCATGCGGTCATCCTTTACCGCGGCTATTACCTCATCCACCAGTTTGCCGGCGCGCTCACCGTCAAAAACGGGGGCTTGTGGATAGAAGATCTCTCCGGCGAGAGCCGAATCACATTGCATGGAAACCGGACCAGTTGATTCCACTATCTCCACGCTACTTGTAGTGACTGGAGACGTTGTCTCCCGAACTGCCATCTGCAGTTCATCCACCATAGGCAGTACCTCCCTTTGAAGTAAATGTGTATTGCACTCTCGTGCAGAGCATACTATAACATAGCGCCGTTCTTTTGTCAATACAGCAAGATAAAATTTCGGATATTTTATTCAAATTTTTCTATTGATGGTTGACAACAGCAATCAGATGTGTTACTATTTGCTTGCACCAGCAAAAGGTGGCTTGAAAGGAGTTGTTGCTTATGGAGCTGCGAGAAGGTCATATTCTTCCCACCGTAAGGATACAGAAAATAGAAATGGAGAACTTCAAGAGCGTCAAGCACGGAGAAGTTCTGTTTAACTGCGGACGAAGAGTTGTGCCGCAGGATACCGAATCAGATATTCTGGGTATCTATGGTCAAAACGGATCTGGTAAAACATCCGTTATTGAAGCCATAGCGATTTTGGAAAGGACAATGGCAGGCGACGCTATACCTGCACGCTATTCAGAGTGTATTTCCCCTGGAGCAGATTATGCATCCCTTTCATTTACTTTTGATCTCCAGTATCCAGTCGAAAACGGGTTTACAAGAACCGTTATCTACTCTTTCAAAATCGAAGCGGTTCCGAACGACAAGCCTGAAGATCGTGATGAACTACGCTCTATCTCCTCGCTCTTTCCTAATAAGGTAAGAATCTTTGATGAAACGATCACTGCAGCGGGATTTTTTGGTGGTGAGATTCAGAAAAAACAGGATATCCTTACCACAGCGGCAGGCAGTTACCCAATCGGTCCTGGTAGAAAAATATCATGCTATGTAGGCGAAGACAAGGATGCGGTAATTGTTGACCTGGAAGTGAATAAGCGATCAGCAGCTAAAGATTCCAAGTCGTTTATCTTTTTGGATGAAACCCTTGATGTGTTCTATCAGCATAGCAATTATTCTGAATACTTCCAGATTCTCATGGAACTTCGGAATTATGCCTGTCTGTATCTTTATGCCGTAGATACAAGAACTTCCGGCATTGGCGCAGTTCTTTCTGTTCCGCTGAACACAAGGCAGGGAGTTCTTGGATTAAACCTAATGGGTGTTTCCCGTATGCCACAACGGGTATTTGAGGATTTGGAATTCTTTGTAGCCGGCATTAATACGGTGCTGCCCGCTTTAGTCACGGATCTGAAACTTGAACTGGTTCACGACGAGATAGTAATGGAAGGCAAGAAAGAACAAGAAGTTCGGCTCTATTCCAGGCGCAAGGACGTTCAGATTCCACTTAGGGACGAATCTGCTGGTATTATAAAGCTTATTAGCGTCCTGTCCTTAATTATTGCCACATTCAACGACCGTTCGATTACTGTTGCCATAGATGAATTGGATGCCGGTATCTATGAGTATCTTCTCGGTGAAATTCTCAGCGGATTAGAAACTTATGGCAAGGGGCAATTCATTTTCACCTCGCATAACCTTCGCCCTCTTGAAGTGCTGAAAAAGGAAAACCTCGTATTTACAACCGCCAATCCTGAAAACCGTTATATTCGGCTCAAAGGCGTTGGCCGGACGAACAATCTTAGAAGTCTGTATCTCAGAGAGATTCTCGATAATGATCAAGATGAACAAATCTACGATGCGGCTAAACGGCAGCGTATGATTGCTGCTTTTATGAAAGCAGGTGTTGGTTTTGCCAAAGAAGAGTAAGAAAGAAAAAAAGGCTCCCAACATCGTGGTTTTCCTGGTTGAGGGTGAAAGCGATCAAATCGCATTAGAATCAGGGCTATCTGAGTTGATTTTTACTGCGTTTCCAGATTATGAAGTTAGATTCCTTCTTCAGCAACGACTTGTTAACGCTGCTGGGGATGAACTGGATGACAGCAATGATGAAGGCGATGATTTCTCTGAGGATGATGAAGTTGAATTCATTGAAGAGGAAGAGTACAAACTCGGCGGCGATATCACATCGAGTTCGTTTGTTACACCCACGAATATAGAAACCAAGATTACAAACCGATTTATCATACCTGCTGTTAAAGCTGGGGGCGGTTTTTATGAGAAAAAAATCGTTAGGATTATTCAAATCGTCGATTTGGATGGTGCATATCTTAACGAGGAGTATCTTGCCCCGTTAGCTGCTGAGCGTTCTGACTGGGAAGGATTATTCTATAACCCTGACGCTGGGGTAATCGAAACAGATAATCGTGAAGATACACTTGACCGGAATGAGCGGAAACAAAAGAACCTGGATTATCTTCTTTCCCTCACGGAAACTGGAATAAAGATAAAGAGTAGCACAATTCCCTATGAGATCTATTTCTTCTCACGAGATCTGGATCATTTCATTAACAACGATCCCAACATGAAAAGCGGCAAGAAAAAGCATGCGGATCGTTTTAACAGGGCATACGGCCTTTACGTTGACCGCTTCTGTAAATTCTTTTTTGAAGACCCTGGTGCGATTGGTCACATGGGGTATGATGAATCTTGGGATGAAGTGAAGCGCGGTTCCAACTCAGTAAAGCGCTTTACAAATATCGACTGCCTGATAAAAAAGCTAATGGACGAGGCAGAATAAAAGGAAGTCATAAAAGATGACGGTAAGGAGTATTACTCTCTTACCGCCATTTTTTTGTTTCTATTTCGGACAGATCCTCGGCAGCACCTCCAGGAAATGTCGGCCAATCTTCTCGGGGTCCATATCGTTCGTCCTACAGATGAAACGGATGGTGTCTGGCAGCAGGATGTGACCCTTCGCCTTTTCTTCCTCGTATTTCTGCCATTCCTCATATTCCTTGTTTGTGATCTGCTTCATGCCGCCACCGCCATAAAACAAAAACAGCCGGGATTGACCCGACCTGCAAAATGTACCCTCTTGCCGAAAATGTACCCCCTTGGCAGAACCGCCGAGGAATAATTAATTTGTATCAATTTCGGTGCTTTCATTTCAAGGAACGCAAGCCCGGCAAGTTTTTGCTGAAAAGCCGCCAGTTTTTTCTTTCGTGTTTTGGCATCGGCACGCAACTTGATTTCATCAAGCTCTGCCCGAAGATCGTTCAGGAACAGCGGGTCAATCACTTTGTGAATGTTTTCGATGCTTGTATAGTGCATACCGCCGGTGCGGCGCGTTTCGGGATTCAGTGTGCTTTCAAACACTGCACCGAAAATTGTCGGACTGATTGCGGACCAGTCGAAGCCCGCACTTGCGCGGTTCAAAATCAGTGAAACGATCTCATCGCTCAGTCGGGGGATAACTATGTTTTCATCGGAAAAAAGCCCGCCGTTGACATACGGGAATGCCGCAAGATCATCATCGATATAAGGATCACGATCTTCCGTTTTTTGGTCAAGCACACGGAAAAGGTCGATAAGCGTGCGCCGTGCATCCCGCTCATGTGCTTTCAAATAGTCGTGGAACATCATCGGCCGTCCGAAAACATCCGCATCCTCCGCATAAAGACAGAAAACAATGCGAACGCAGAGCGCGTTCAGACTGCGCAGAGTTTCGGGGTCATCCGGATCTTTGTATTGCTTCAACAGTGCATTGTAGAGGGCTTGAACGATGTCGCCTGCTTTCAGGGAGATTTCCATTTCCTTTTTGATGTGTTCACTTGTTGTGTCAACCAAAAAATCGAGACGGTGGAATTCCTTGTCAAGATCGCACAAAAGAACGGTCTCGGGTTCGTCATTCGGGCGCGTCATGTCGTGAATGTTGAATTGCTGAAAATTGCATACAATTATCCAACGGGGCTGCTCCGGCTGCGGCAAATATCCGCCGTATCGCCTTGCCTGCTGATAGGGGCTGAGCATTGCGCCGTCGGACTGCTTCTGCCCGGCACGGAGATTAATGTCGCGCTTTTTCTGTTCAATCAAAACTTTTGTTGACGGAATGTAACCGTCAATAAATTTTGTTGTTCGTTTGCCTGTTTTTATATCATCGACTTCAACCCGCCGCTCAAAGCTTATGTATTTTTCAGGCTCGTCAACGCCGAAAACCTTTTGAAGCAAGGTTCGCCAAAATGACTGCGCATCCTGCCGCTCGTCTCCGCGGTTTGCCCAGTCTGCAACAAATTGTTTCGCCGCCGCACGGCGTTCGCTTTCGTTCATTTTTCCTCCGAATTAATAGAGCGTTGCTCCCGAAAGCCGCAACATATTAGTATAAGAAAGACTTTCGGGAACAACGATAAAGGTGTGTCTTTTGCTACGCGCGCAGCTTATCGCCTTCCTGCACCGCCGCCGCGCGAACC
>OGQX01003026.1_pt1 | contig 11958 bp, 10 predicted proteins | sample 1553291 | NCBI WGS metagenome assembly OGQX01 (sample SAMEA2580030, study PRJEB22360) | human gut metagenome | biome: human gut; feature: human-associated habitat; material: faeces | place: Denmark | collected 2008/2010
AATTATGGAATATGGAATCAACAAGGGAATCGGCAAGAGCGTGGAGTTCCGGGGCGCGCACGTAATGGTTCTTTGGCAAATGCGTCGATAGCAAGACGTTAGGCAAGTGTTCGATAGCCTATCATCGATCGGCTTATCCGAAAGGGAAACCGGACGGGGAGTATAGCCTGCCGATAAACTGATAAGTCATACAGTTACCAAGTATGCGACTGAATCAGGAGATGAAAGATAGATACGAGGATAAAGTCTGGATTGATTGAACGATAGTCCAAGTGGCACAACTCGAAACTGTGGCGGAAGGTAACTACAGACGCCATACTGTAACACACTCGATTCGACCTTGGAGGGTTGGGTGCAGAACAGGTTACGGCACAACTGCGATAAGCAGAAACGGGCGAAAGTCGTATCCGACAATCTATCAAAGCTATGTTGCCGAAGAATTAAACGTGGATTGCCTAACCCGGAATGCCGAAAGGCTATTAGGTTTCAGACCTATGAAAATCCGGTATGGCAACGGAGCCACCGTAGTAGTCCGAGCGAGGGAAAGCCTCGTACATGGCGAAGGGTGGCAGCTAACATTTTTAATACAAATTAACGGATAATGTGTGAGACATTATGAGAAATCCAGAGAGAGTATTAAACAGTCTGTCAGAGCACAGCAAAGTTTCGAGCTACAAGTTTGAACGGCTCTACAGGGTTCTATTCAATTCGGAGATGTTTCTCCTCGCCTACCATAATATACAAGGTAGGCAGGGAAATATGACGGAAGGTTCCGACGGTAAAACTATCGACGGAATGAGCCTGAAACGGATTGAAAATTTGATTGATGCGCTCAAAGATGAGTCGTACCAACCAAAACCGGCAAGAAGGACGTACATCCCGAAGAAAAACGGGAATATGCGACCTCTCGGCATACCGTCTATCGACGACAAATTAGTGCAGGAGGTATTGCGAATGCTGTTGGAAGCAATTTATGAAGGTAGTTTTGAGAACACCTCGCACGGCTTCCGACCCAAACGCAGCTGCCACACCGCACTGATACAGGTGCAGAAGAATTTTACTGCGGCCAAGTGGTTTATCGAGGGCGACATTGAAGGATTCTTCGATAACATCAACCATGATGTACTTATCGGAATCTTGAAAGAACGTATCGCAGACGACCGCTTTATCCGGCTAATGTGGAAATTTTTGAAAGCTGGCTACATCGAAGATTGGACATTTCATAGAACATACAGCGGAACACCGCAAGGTGGCATCATTAGCCCGATACTGGCTAATATCTATCTCGACAAGCTGGATAAGTACATGAAAGAGTATGCCTGTCAATTCGATAGAGGCGACAGACGGGCAATGAACCTTGAGTACAAACGGTATTCCAGGAAAATTTGGTGGCTCGGCACAAAGCTGAAGCAAACCAAGGATAAAGATACTCGGAAGGAACTGATTGACGCGATTAAGCAACATCAGAAAAACAGGATGCACTTACCCTCTGTCGATGAAATGGACGAGGGATATAGACGGATTAAGTATGTGAGGTATGCCGATGATTTTATTATCGGAGTGATTGGCAGTAAATCGGACTGTGAGGCCATCAAAGAGGATATTAAGAATTTCCTCGGCGAGAAACTGAAATTGACGCTCTCCGAAGAAAAGACCTTGATCACGCACGGCAATAGAAAGGCAAAATTCCTCGGCTATGAAATCTATGTCCGACCATTCACGGATAAGACGTTAAGAGGCGAGAAATCGGGAGTACTTATTAAGGCTTACGGCAAAAAGGTAGTGTTGGAAGTGCCAATGTTCACAATGCGGGATAAACTTCTCTACTACGAGGCGATGGAAATTCATCAATTCGAGGGTAAAGCGAAATGGAAACCCACAAGCCGGACAAAGTTGCTACATCTGGACGACCTCGAAATACTGGATGCCTATAACAGAGAAATCCGAGGTTTTGCAAACTATTTTTCTATCGCAAATAACAGTTCACACCTGAATTCTTTCAAGTACATCATGCAATACAGTCTGTATAAGACTTTTGCACGAAAGTACAGTACGACAGCCCGAAAGATTATCGCAAAGTATCGACATCACAAAGATTTTGCGGTTTTCTATGAGGACAAGAAAGGAGGAAAGAAGATGCGGGTATTCTTCAACGGGAGCTTTAAGCGTAAAACAACCGCGATGGACGCGAGTTGTGATTATGTAGCCAACACGATTTTCAATAGCACTGTATCAAGCCTTATACAAAGGTTAAAAGCGGGTAAGTGTGAATTGTGTGGCGCAACGGAAAACATTGAAATACACCACGTCAAAAGACTCAAAGACTTAAAAGGCAAAGAGCCATGGAAAATACAAATGATTGGACGTCAGAGAAAGACGTTAGCTGTATGTATTCCCTGTCACAACAAGATACATCACGGGATAATAGACTGAATATGTTAGTGGAGAGCCGTGTGCGCCGAGAGGTGCAAGCACGGTTCGGAGGCGAGTTCTTGGAAACCTACCGTAGAAATACGGCAAGGCACCGGGTTCTTAGCCTACGGCTCACAGCGCAGTACCTCGTGCTGTTCGTCGCAGGGCTTCTGGGCGTCTTCGTCTGCTTCGCCGGAATGTACATGAGCGGCGTCCCGCAGGGCTTCTGCATCCTCTTCGCCCTCGCAGCCGGCCTTGCCGTCACGGGCGGCACCTTCTACCTGAGCCGCCGTTTCGGCCCCTACGGACTTCAAAAGCTCATGGCCTCGCGCCGGCATCCGCGGCGCATCATCCATCGTCGGGCCATCCGGCGGCTGCTACGCATTCGTATCCCTCGAACCGTAAAACCGTAATCCTATGCGCGGAACCTTGAAAACCTCGACCTTGGAATCGAAATTCCCTTTGCTGCGCGTCGAGAACAACTGCATCATCTCCAAGTTCGCCGACATCACCGCGGCTTACCGCGTCTCGCTGCCCGAACTCTTCACCCTCACGGGCGAGGAGTACGAAGCGCTGCACGGCGCATGGCTCAAAGCCCTGAAAGTGCTGCCGGATTACACCGTCGTCCACAAACAGGACTTCTTTATCGAAGAACGATACACGGCTCCGGAGGAGGGTTCCGAGCGGAGCTTTCTCGCACGTTCCTACGAACGTCATTTCAACGAGCGGCCCTACCTGCGCCATACGTGCTACCTGTTCGTTACGAAGACCACGCCCGAGCGGATGCGACAGACCAGTGCCTCGTCCGTGCTGTGCCGGGGCTTCATCGTCCCGCGGGAGATGCGCGACACGGATGCCGTGACGCGCTTTCTGGAGGCCGCGGAGCAGATGGAACGCATCCTGAACGATTCGGGCCTCGTGCACGTCGAGCGGCTAACGGAAACGGAGATCGTCGGCACGGCAGACGACGCCGGGCTGCTGGCCCGTTACTTCGCCCTCTCGGACGAACGGCTTCCGGTCGTAAACGAGGATATCCGTCTCGACCCGGACGTGATGCGCATCGGGGACAAGTACCTCTCGATGCACACGCTCTCCGATCTGGACATGCTGCCGCAGAGCGTGGCGACGGATTTCCGCTACGAACGCCTTTCGACCGACCGCTCGGACTGCCGCCTCTCGTTCGCGGCGCCCGTGGGGCTGCTGCTCTCCTGCAACCATGTCTACAATCAGGTGATCTTCCTCGACGACCACGACGAAACGCTCAAGCGTCTCGAAGCCTCGGCCCGGAACATGAACTCGCTGGCGGCCTATTCGCGCTCGAACGCCATCAACCGGGAGTGGATCGAAATGTATCTCAATGAGGCGCATTCGCAGGGGCTGCGCTCCGTAAGGTGCCATTGCAACGTCATGGCATGGGCCGAGAACGAAGCGGAGCTGAAGCGCATCCGCAACGACGTAGGGTCGCAGCTGGCCCTTATGGGCTGCACGCCGCGTCATAACACGGTGGACGTTCCGGTGCTGTTCTGGGCGGCGATTCCCGGCAACGAGGCCGACTTTCCCGCCGAGGAGAGTTTCTACACCTTCCTCGATCAGGCCCTCTGCCTTTTCAACGGGGAGACCAACTACCGCTCGTCGCTCTCGCCCTTCGGAATCAAGATGTCCGACCGCCTGTCGGGCATACCTCTCCATCTGGACATCTCGGACCTTCCGATGAAGCGCGGCGTCATCACGAATCGGAATAAATTTATCCTCGGGCCGTCGGGCTCGGGCAAGAGTTATCTGACGAACCATCTGGTTCGTCAGTACTGGGAGCAGGGAGCGCATATTCTGCTGGTCGACACGGGCAACTCCTACCAAGGGCTCTGCTCGCTGATTCACGCCAAGACCAAGGGCCGCGACGGGGTGTATTTCACCTACACCGAGGAGGCGCCCATCGCCTTCAATCCCTTCTATGTCGAGGACGGAGTGTACGACGTGGAGAAGCGCGAGTCGCTCAAGACGCTGCTGCTGACCCTTTGGAAACGCGAATCCGAGGAGCCGACGCGCTCGGAGGAGGTGGCGCTCTCGAACGCCGTGAACCTCTACCTCTCGAAGCTCCGCACCGACCGCTCCATCGTCCCCTCGTTCGATACCTTTTACGAGTTCGTCGAAACCGACTACCGGCGGCTTCTGGAGCAGAAGCGCGTGCGGGAGAAGGATTTCGACCTCGAAAACTTCCTGAACGTGCTGGAACCTTACTATAAGGGCGGCGAGTACGACTACCTGCTGAACTCCGACAAACAGCTGGATTTGCTGGACAAGCGTTTCATCGTCTTCGAGCTGGACAACATCTCCTCGAACCGGACGCTGCTGCCGGTGGTGACGCTCATCATCATGGAGACCTTCATCTCGAAGATGCGGCGGCTGAAAGGCGTCCGCAAGATGATTCTCATCGAGGAGTGCTGGAAGGCCCTCACCTCGGCCAATATGTCGTCCTACATACGCTACCTTTGTGCGCCCGTACAAGCTGCTTAGTAAATATCCCACTGGCAAGGGATTAGGTAAGTGTTCTTTGAAAAACCTATCATCACCCGACTTATCCGAAAGGGAAACCGGACGGGGAGTGTAGCATGTCGGGAACGTCGTAAGTCAGTCAGTTACCAGACTGCCACTGAACGGCAAGATGAAACGATGGATATGAGGATGAAAACCGAATTGTTTGAACGACAGTCCGAGCTACTCTACTTGAAGGCTATGACGTAAGGTAACTGAAATCGTCATACTGCGGTACTGCTCCGGTGTATAGGTACGGACGCAAGCAAGAACTTGCCGCAGAGCAACCATGATAAATGGTAAAGGACGGAAATCGCATCCGACAATCCATTATGCCAACAGTTACTAAGTAAGTAAACGGGGATTACCTAAACCGGAACGCCGTAAGGCTATGAGGTGCAGACCTCTGAATATCCGGCACGGTAACGGAGCCTCCGTAGTAGTCCGGGCAGGGTAACGCCCTGCACATGGCGAAGGGAGGCAGCTAATTTTCTTTAATACAATTTAATGGATAATGTGAGAGACATTATGAGAAGTCCAGAAAGAGTATTAAACAGTCTGAACGAACACAGTAAGGATTCGAGCTACAAGTTCGAACGCCTTTACCGGATTCTGTTCAACGAAGAGTTGTTCTATGTTGCCTACCAAAAGATCGCATCGAACGGAGGCAGTACGACCAAAGGCTCCGACGGTCGCAGTATCGACGAGATGAGCCTTGCCCGGATCGAAACGCTGATAGCCTCGTTGAAAGACGAAAGTTATCAGCCTCACCCGTCGCGGAGGGTGCATATCCCGAAGAAAAACGGGAAAACGCGCCCTCTGGGAATACCGGCTTTTGAAGACAAGCTGGTGCAGGAGGTAGTCCGCATGATTCTGGAAGCCATTTACGAGGGACATTTTGAGACCACCTCGCACGGTTTCCGACCTAAACGGAGCTGTCACACTGCATTACTTCATATTCAAAAGACGTTCAGCGGGGCGAAATGGTTTATCGAGGGCGACATCAAAGGGTTCTTCGACAACATTGACCATGATGTACTTGTCGGAATCCTGCGGGAGCGCATTTCAGATGACCGTTTTATCCGTCTGATACGGAAATTCCTGAAAGCGGGATACGTCGAGGATTGGACGTTTCACAACACTTACAGCGGAATGCCGCAGGGAGGTATCGTCAGCCCGATTCTGGCGAATATATACCTCGATAAATTAGACAAGTACGTGAAAGAGTATATCCGACATTTCGACATGGGAACCAAACGCAGGCCGGGCAAAGAGAGCAACGATTTGGCCAATGAACGAAAACGGACTGTGCGGAAACTGAAAAAGGTAAAAGACGGGACTGAGAAGGCGGCTTTGGTCGCAAGACTCAAAGCCATCGAACAGGAACGTGCAGCATTTCCAAGCGGAGATGAAATGGACGGAAGTTACCGCAGGCTCAAATACATCCGTTACGCCGACGATTTTATTCTGGGTGTAATCGGCAGCAAAGAGGATGCACTGCGGATAAAGGAGGATATTAAATCATTCCTATCCGAAAGCCTCGCCCTCGAACTGTCCGAAGAAAAGACGCTGATAACCCATACGGGTAAATCGGCGAAATTTCTCGGATATGAGATTACGGTAACACGGAACAATCATCAACGACGGGATGTGCAAGGACGTCTGCGACGCACCTACGGCAAGCGTGTCCGGCTGAATGTCAGCATGGCAACGCTGCGGGACAAACTTCTGGAATACGGAGCTATGGAAATCAAGCTCCGCAACGGGAAAGAGATTTGGAAACCCAAATGCCGTTCAGGATTGATATTCAACGACGATCTTGAAATCCTCGACCGATACAATCGGGAAACAGTGGGATTTTGCAACTATTACCTGATCGCCAACAACTGCGTCGTACTGCACAACTTCAGATATATCATGGAGTACAGCATGTATAAAACATTTGCGGGCAAATATAGGAGCACGGTACGAAAAATCAACAAAAAGTACCGTCTCAACAAACTGTTCACCGTAAAGTACGAGCAGAAAGGGGTAATCAAGTCCCGAACCTTTTACAAGACAAGTTTCAAACGCCGGACAACGGCGTTCAACGGAAGCTGCGACATCGAACCGTACTCTATTGCAGACGTGAGCCGAACCAATTTGACGGACAGGCTCAAAGCGGAAAAATGCGAATTGTGTGGGGCAACGGGCAAGCTGATTATGCACCATGTCCGCAACCTCAAAGACCTGAAAGGGAAAGAGAGTTGGAAACGGCTCATGTCAGCCCGAAAACGCAAGACCATTGCGTTGTGTCCGAGTTGCCACAGGCTGCGGCATCTGGGAAAAGTTTAGACTGAAAAAAAATTAGTGGAGAGCCGGATACGCCGAGAGTTCTTGGAAACCTGCCGTAGAAATACGGTAAGGCGCCGGGTACTTAGCCTACATAAAACCTGCCGCAAGTATTTCGGCGAGTGTATGTGCGTAACGCAGGAGTTGGACGACCTGCTGTCGTCGCCCGTCCTCAAGGAGAGCGTCATCGCCAACTGCGACTGCCGCATCCTTTTGGACATGCGTAAGTATGCTAACAAGTTCGACGAGATTCAGGAGTTGTTGGGATTGAGTGATAAGGAACGCAATCAGGTGTTGTCGATCAATCGGGCCAATGACCCCAAGCGCCGCTACAAAGAGGTGTGGATCGGACTCGGAGGCGTACACTCTGCTGTCTATGCTACCGAAACGAGTCTTGAGGAATACCTCTGCTATACCACCGAAGAGACTGAAAAACTGGAGTTGCAACGTCTCACGGAGAAGCTCGGCGGCAATATCGAGCTGGCCATACGCCAGTTGGCCGAGCAAAAACGCAATGAAGATCATTAACCTAAAATCCGAAAATCATGTTCATATCCAAAAAAGAACTCGCCGCGCGAGACGAACGGCTGCGCCGGGCGCAGGAAGAGATCGAGTCGCTGAAACAGACCATCCGGGAGTTGCAATCCGAGGTTGCCGACGACCGTATCTGCGGCTGCTGAAAGAACGAATACGGAGAGCGGATCACGATCCGCAAAACGGCTCCGGGATATGCCGCGACGCTTTTCTGCGGCGAACGTCCCGTGCGGGACATGGTCATTCTCAAACGCGATGACAGTCTGTGGCTCCATGTCTTGTACGGGCAAACCGGCGGATGCGTCGTTCATCACACAACCAATGATATTCTGCATATCGGATGTTTCGGGCTTTTCGTCCGCGACGACCGGCCGCAGCGTATAGGGACGGAAGTAATCCTTCAGGCTCCGGTGCGATGGGACGGCGAATAGGCTTCGGCCTGCTGGCAGCGATGCTGCTGGCAGGTCATCCGCTTCGGGCGCAGTGGGTGGTGAGCGACCCCTCGAATCTGGCGCAGGGTATCGTGAATTCCACCAAGCAGGTCGTCGAAGCATCCCGGAACGGAAGTACGCTGCTTCAGAGTTTTCAGCAGACGGTAAAGATTTACGAGCAGTCGAAAAAATATTACGACGCGCTGCGGTCGGTGCATAACCTCGTCAAAAGCGCCCGTCGTGTGCAGCAGACGATGCTGCTCGTGGGCGACATCTCCGATATATACATCTCGAACTTCCGGTCGATGCTTAACGATACGAATTATTCGGCCGAGGAACTCACGGCAATGGCCGCAGGCTATACGAAGCTGCTGTCGGCGAGTGCCGACCTGCTGAACGACCTGAAGCAGATCATCACTCCGTCAGGGCTTTCGATGACCGACAAGGAGCGGCTGGATATTATCGACAGGATCTATTACGAGATGCTCGAATACCGCAATCTTACGGAATACTATACGCGCAAGAATATCTCCGTGTCGTTCCTGCGCAGCCGTCAGCGCGGGGATTCGGAGCGTGTGCGGGCCTTGTACGGCGGCCATAACGACAGATATTGGTAACCTATGACGATGCCATTAGCCGTAGAGTGGACGAACCTGCATCAGATTCTCCGCTCGTTGTACGCCGATATGTTGCCGTTGTGCAGCGATATGATGGGCATTGCCAAAGGACTCGCCGGATTGGGCGCCCTGTTTTTCATCGCATACCGGGTCTGGAAATCCCTCGCCGCCGCGGAGCCGATCGAGGTATTCCCGCTGCTGCGGCCTTTTGTGCTGGGGCTGTGCATCATGGCTTTCCCGACCCTCGTGCTGGGGCCTTTGAACGGCCTATTGTCACCCATCAGCAATGCCACATCGCATTTGGTCGATCGACAGGCGTTCGATCTGGAGAAATACCAGACACAGAAGGATGAATTGCAGCGTCAGGCGATGCTCCGCGATCCGGAGAAAGCCTATCTTATCAGTAATGAAGAGTTCGACAAACGGCTTGACGAATTGGGCTGGAAGCCCAAAGACCTTATGACGATTGCCGGGATGTATGCCGAACGAGCCGGGTATCAATTCGGTCAGAAAGTCCGTGAGGCATTCCGGGCGTTTCTGGAAACGCTCTTCCAGGCGGCATCGCTGACCATCGACACCGTGCGGACGTTTTTCCTGATCGTTCTGGCGTTGCTGGGGCCCGTGGCCTTCGCCTTCTCCGTGTACGACGGCTTTCACAATACGCTGGCGTCTTGGCTGGCACGCTATATCTGCATCTATTTGTGGCTGCCCGTCAGCGACCTGTTCGGTGCGATCCTTTCGCGCATCCAGATTCTAATGCTCCAGCAGGACATCGAACGACTGCAAGACCCGACGTTCATACCCGACGGAAGCAATACGGTCTATTGCATTTTTATGATTATCGGAATCGTCGGATATTTCTGCGTGCCGACCGTTGCGTCGTGGATCATTCAGGCCGGAGGCGCCGGAAGTTACGGCGATAAAGTCGCAGGCGCAGGACGTGCCGTGGCGATGGGCGCTGCCGGAGTCGCCGGAGCGGCGATCGGAAATGTCGGAGGCCGTATAAAAGGGGCTTTGAAGAAACGATAAAACGTAATAAAATATGGAATTCAAAACATTGAAGAATATAGAATCGTCCTTTCGCCACCTGCGGCTCTTCAGCATGCTCTTTCTGGGAGCCTGCACGCTGATCTCGGTGGCGGCAGTGTGGACATCCTACCGCTTCGCGGAAGCCCAGCGGCAGAAGATCTACGTACTGGATCAGGGCAAGTCGCTGATATTGGCCCTGTCGCAGGATATGGCCCAGAACCGTCCCGTCGAAGCCCGCGAACACGTGCGACGCTTCCACGAGCTCTTCTTCACCCTCTCTCCCGACCGCGAGGCCATCGAAGGCAATGTCCGCAGGGCGCTGTACCTTGCGGACGGAAGCGCCATCGCCTATTACCAGAGCCTCGCAGAGAAGGGATATTTCAACCGCATCATCGCCTCGAACGTATCGCAGAATCTCGTCGTGGACAGCATCCGATGCGATTTCGACTGCTATCCTTATGCCGTGGAGACCTTCGCACGGCAGAAGATCGTCCGTGAAAGCAACGTCACGGAGCGGACGCTCGTCACGACATGCCGTCTGGTGAACGTCTCCCGCTCGGACAACAACCCGCAGGGCTTCCTGATGGAGAACTTCCTCGTTAAGGAGAACAGGGACATACAGACTTATAAACGATAAGGTTATGGCAAGAAAAGTAAACTATTTGCTCGCTCACCATTATCTGAGATTTCACCTTTGGCTCCGCCATCGTTGTGAAAAGCTCACGATAAGACAGCGTAAGACTATCGTCTATGGGCTGAGTTTCATCTATCTGCTCTGTTCCCTTTGGATGATAGCGCAGTTCTTCCTTCCTCCAAAGAAGGAAAAACTACCCATCCCCACGAGAAAGCTGAGTCCGATACGGACAGACAGCACTTTACACGAGTTACACGGCAATTTTTACCTACAACATCATCAAACAATCAAAGAAAATGGATAATAAACAGAAAGAACAAATGAAGAAAGGCTTGGTCTTCGGAGGATTAGGACTGCTGTTTGCCCTCTCTATGTGGTTTATCTTCGCACCATCGGGCAAGGATAAGACCGCAGCGGAGCAGGGGCTCAATGACAGCATTCCGCAGGCAACGCCCGAGCAGCTTACGGGCAACAAGCTAAAAGCCTACGAATTAGGCGACAAGGCACACGAGGAAGAACAGAGCCGCGAGGAGATGGGCAAGCTGTCGGACTATTTCGCACAGAACACAGCCCCCTCAGAAGCGCAGCGTGAGGAGGCGGCTGCTTCTACGGCAAAGATAGAAAACTCCATGCATCGCTATGAGGAGAACAATCGTCTGTTAAACTCTTTTTACGCTCCTGACCCAAACGAAGCGGAACGTGAAGCCTTGCGCTCGGAAATAGATAACCTTAAAAAGGAACTCTCTGACAAAGACAGCAGGGAGGACAATGAAGAGAAACGACAGCTTGCTCTGATGGAAAAGAGCTATCAGATGGCAGCAAAGTATCTTCCTAAGACATCATCGGTTCCTCCGTCATTGGAGAATGCTTTTACGAATGATAAAGGAAACACACCCGCTATCACCGATATTGGAACAGAAAAGGGGCAGATGCAAGCAAACGCTCCAGTTATGGAGGTCTTGGCGGAACGCAAACAGGTGGTGTCTTCGCTCGGGCAGCCGATGAGCGATGCAGATTTCATCAAGGAATACGGCACGAAAGTACGCAACTTGGGCTTCCATTCGCTAACAAGTACGGCTGCACCCACGATGCGCAACACGCTCAAAGTGGTGGTGGACAGAACGACCACGCTCAAGGAGGGCGACAATGTGGTGCTTCGTCTGCTGGAGACTGCCAAGGTGCAGGGACTGCGCATTCCACGTCAAAGCCGACTCATAGCCATTGCCAAGATTGAAGGCAACCGTATGCACCTGCTTATCAAAAGCATTGAGGTGGACGGTCATATCATAGCTGTCAAACTCTCGGCATACGACACGGACGGACAGGAGGGTGTGTATATACCAGGCTCGGAGAACATCAATGCGCTTAAGGAAGTCGGGGCGAACATCGGTGGTTCAATGGGCACATCCTTTACCTTCGCTTCCTCTGCCAAGGACCA
>OGQX01003028.1_pt1 | contig 11954 bp, 7 predicted proteins | sample 1553291 | NCBI WGS metagenome assembly OGQX01 (sample SAMEA2580030, study PRJEB22360) | human gut metagenome | biome: human gut; feature: human-associated habitat; material: faeces | place: Denmark | collected 2008/2010
AAAATGAAATAATTATTTATTTTTTATTTAATTCCTTTGAAATACATATTAAATCATACCTAGAATTTTAGATCGAGATAGCAGGCAGGCTCCTAATATACCCGCTCTTTCACCTAATTTGGATACTTTGATCTGAGTATCACGGGTTACCAAGTTCAAAGAGTACTTCCTGACGGCACTTTTAATAGGTAGGCTTAAATATTCTCCCGTCTGCGACAAGGGGCCGCCCAGTACGACCAGTTCCGGATTGAAAATGTTCATCAATCCGGCTATTCCTTTACCTAGATTAAAACCGATCTCCTCCAGTATCTCAATGGATAGCATATCCTCTTTGTGAATGGCGTCGATCAAGTCAGAGAGCCCGATGTATTCCCCGGCATCGATTTTACTGGCCAATATGGTGTTGCTACCCTCTTTATACCGCTCAAGGAGGGTACGGTATAGGGCAGAACCGGAAGCTCCAGTCTCGAGGCATCCTTTTTTACCGCAATGGCAAAGAATCTCATTCTCGAAGAAGCTGAAGTGCCCAAATTCTCCGGAGAAACCTGATTTCCCGAAATAAACCTTGCCGTCTATGATGATACCGATACCTAATCCCCAAGATATATTGATGAATAGGATATTTTTCTCTCCTTTTACGACTCCTTGAAGATATTCGCCGTAAGCCATGGAACGGGTGTCATTCTCTATATAGATCTTTATATGTAGTTTTTCCTCAAGGATTTGAGACAAGGGCTTCTCCTCAAAGTAAAAAATGCTATAGCTATATCCGGCGAAAGGATTTACCCGTCCGGATATATTAATGCCAATGCTTAATATCTTTTCCCTTGGGATCGGCAACGAGTTTATAAATTCATTGATGCATTCGCAAAGATGGTCTAAAGCGGCTGGGGTGTTTTCGAGTGTATAAGGGATATTCTGCTCAATGCGGATCTTATCTCCTTTAAAATCTAATATGGCTAGATTCAGTTGATCTTTCAGTATATCTACGCCCACAAAATAGCCGGATACGGGATTGAGCCCGTAAATACTAGGTTTACGCCCTCCGCTAGTCTCTTGTTTTCCAAAGTCGAGTATATAACCGTCCTCTTGTAATTCGCTAATTAGCTTAGTGACGGTGGGGATACTGAGATTCATTTCTTTACATACCTCCGCTATAGTAGCGTCTCCATTGGCCATATAATAATGTATGATCTTCTTTTTCAGAAGGCCACTGCGAGTATTGTCATCGGACGAGAGCAAGAACTTAGTTGTCATGGTTATACCTTTATTGAGTGATTAGGGCAAAGGTACAATAAGTTTTTTCAAAAACTAAGCGTAATAAAATAAAATTTTTTCATAAGGAGCTATCTTAATTGTAAGAATTTGTAATAGAAGTTGAATACCATAGTCTGCGGCGAACTTCGGACGTTTGATGGCGGTCTTCCTCTGGATCTACGGATTCATGAGCCCTGTGGCCGGTATGGTGGCAGACAGGGTAAACAGGAAGTGGCTAATCGTGGGTAGCTTATTTGTCTGGTCCTTCGTGACTTTGATGATGGGGTATTGCACGGATTTCAATCAGATCTATTACCTACGTGCCTTGATGGGGGTCAGTGAGGCCCTGTATATTCCTGCCGGATTATCGCTTATCACAGATTATCACCAAGAGAAAACACGCTCATTAGCCGTAGGTATCCATATGACAGGTCTATACGTAGGCCAAGCCTTGGGGGGATTCGGAGCTACGGTGGCCAGCGCTTATACGTGGGAAACGACTTTCCATTGGTTTGGTATCATCGGCATCGCTTATAGCGTGGTCTTGATCATCTTCTTACACGATAAGAAAGATCATGTGGAACAAGCCGTAAAACTGGAAAATTATCCGAAAGAGAATCCGATTTCCGGTGCGTTTAAAGGATTAGGGATGTTATTCACGAACATCGCTTTTTGGATCATTCTTCTTTATTTCGCCACGCCGAGCTTACCGGGTTGGGCGACAAAGAACTGGCTCCCTACCCTATTCGCTGAAAATCTCTCGTTGGATATGTCCGAGGCCGGTCCGTTATCTACATTCACGATCGCTATCTCTTCCTTTATAGGGGTAATCGCCGGAGGTATTTTATCCGATAAATGGATCCAGCGGAATGTCCGGGGACGTGTATACACAGGCGCCATCGGTTTGGCATTAACGATACCCTCTCTCCTATTACTAGGATTTGGGCACAACTTCCCGATGATTATCGGCGGTGGTCTTTGCTTCGGTATCGGTTATGGTATATTCGACGCCAATAATATGCCTATCCTTTGCCAATTCATCTCCCCCCGTTATCGGGCTACAGCCTATGGAATTATGAATATGACCGGTGTATTTGCCGGAGCCGCCATCACGGATATACTAGGAAAATCTACCGACGCTGGTAATCTTGGCCATGACTTCGCCATGCTAGCCGGATTGGTACTCATCGCACTTTTAATCCAAGTGATCTTCTTACGTCCGAAAGTCGCTAATATGACCGACGAATGCTAATTAATCTCATCCAATAAACTAAATAAACAACAAAAAAGTAATTCATTATGAAGAAGAATCTACTGCTCTTAATGCTTGCGCTCCTACTTCCGGCATTTATGTACGGACAAGAGCAGACAGTCTCCGGAACAGTGCTGGATACCTATAACATGGGTGTCCCCGGTGCGTCTATCGTTGAAAAAGGCACGACAAATGGAACGATTACCGATTTCGACGGTAATTACACTCTCACCGTATCCAACAAGAACGCCACATTAGTATTTTCTTTCATTGGGTACAAGACACAAGAAATTCCAGTAGCTGGGAAAGCCAAAGTAGACGTGATCCTACAAGAAAACGCCGAACAGCTAGACGAAGTAGTGGTAACCGGTTACGGTGGCTCACAAAAGAGAGCGACCTTGACAACCTCTATCTCTAAATTGGATAACGCCGTACTGGAAAACGCAGCGATGTCTAACGCCGGACAATCCTTGCAAGGAACCGTATCTGGTTTGCGCGTCGTAAACACGACCGGTCAGCCGGGAGCAAACCCAAATATCGTACTTCGTGGCGGAGCTACCATAACAGGTAAGGATAATGGCGCATTGGTCGTTGTAGATGGTATCGTGCGCAACTCATTGGCCGACATCAACCCCTCCGACATCGAGTCTATCCAAGTATTGAAAGACGCAGCCTCAACCGCTATCTACGGTGCCCGTGCCAATGGTGGCGTAATCTTGGTTACCACGAAACGTGGTAAAGAAGGATCCGCTTCCGTCTCTTACAAGTTCAAGGGAGGTGCCAACTTTGCTCGCACAGGTTATGATTACTTAAACGCTCACGATTATATTTACTACAATCGCTTAGGATACCAAAGAACTGGACGTTCAGGCATGGATAACCAAATGGGATACGGTATCGGGAATGACCTATTTGATATCCGTTATTTGGATGACAGTACCAAAGGCCTCTTGGCAGAAGGTTGGCAACAAATGCAAGACCCAACCGATCCGAATAAACAAATCTTATTCAAGGATTACTCAGGGCAAATGAAAGACGCAGCCTTCCAAGACCCTTCTTTCACGCAAGATCATTATATCAATATCACAGGAGGTAACGACAAAGGTACATTCGCAGCCAGCTTAGGTTACTACAAAGAAGACGGTCTCATTAAGGGAACCAGCTACGAGCGTTTCTCCGGGACATTCAATGGATCCTATAAGATATTTCCGATCTTGACAGTCAACGCTGGAACGACTTATACATGGTCTCGCCAGCCGGGTCTTTGGATCGGATCATATGAGTTCTTCTATCGCACAATGAGCCAACGCCCTACATGGAACCCATACATGGAAGACGGATCTCCCGCTTCAGGCTTCGGCACGGGTGATGGAAACCCTCTTTACTACAAAGATAAATTAACGAATACGAATGGAACCCGCCGCTCTACCTATAATATCGGTTTTGATCTAGAGATCATCCCGAAGAAATTAATCTTGAAAGAGAATAGCGCCCTATACCACGTAGACGATCAAACAGATAAGTTCGAGAAATCTTACCAACAACAAAACGCCACTAGCCCGAATCTTACCCGTAAGGCTGAGGCCAAATATATAAAGCAGAACCAACAGCAACATAGTGTTACTTTGACGTACACAGACACATTCAAAGAAAAACACAATCTGGAGGCAATGCTTGGTGGCGAGTATTTCAATTGGCATCAATATACGCTGAACGCAAGGACCGAAAATTCTCCGTCGGATGACATCCCTACTTTGAACGCTGGTAGTAATCGTACCTATACCTATAGCTACAAGGAAGGCTATCGTATCCTTTCTGGCTTTGCCCGTGTAAACTATAACTACAATTACAAATACCTGTTATCGGTCGTAGCTCGTTATGACGGAATCTCCAAGTTGAGCGATAACCGTTGGGGCTTCTTCCCGGGTATCTCCGCTGGTTGGAATATCATGGAAGAGGAGTTCTTTAAGGAATCGAAGTTGGTAGATGTGATCTCTAACCTGAAGCCTCGTATCAGCTACGGCGTGAACGGTAACGTAAACGGATTAGGATACTATGACGTATATGGCAGCTATGGGCAGAAAGATGCGAACGGATCGATCATAACAAACTATGATGGCTCTGTAGGTTTCTATAATGACAAATTGGTAAACGGTGGATTACGTTGGGAGCAAAGTAAATCTTTCGAAGTAGGTTTGGATATAGGATTCTTCAACAATCGCTTGAGCTTTATCCTAGACTATTATAATCGTACGACTTCCGATTTGTTGACAGATTTGGATTTACCTAATTACACTGGTTTCAACAGCATCAAAACCAACTTGGGAACTTTACGTAACCAAGGTTTCGAGATGGAAGTAAAAGCGAATATCCTAAACAACGTAAACGGATTCAGTTGGGATGTATCAGCAAACTTATCTACGGTAGCGAACAAGATTGTCAAGCTTCCGGCCAATGGGAACGAAAATAACCGCCAAGGAGGTTACCAAGTATACGACCCGCAAAAGGGTGAAGTCGTATGGGTTGGCGGAAAACAAGAAGGAGGTAAGCTGGGTGATTTATTTGCCTTCAAGCAAGATCATATCTTCAAGGATTGGGATGACGTGAAAGCGAATGCCAATAACCGCTACGACGCAATTGGAGAATTGTATGGCCCCGCCGCATGGGAAGCTTTAAAGGATAAGGCAGGTAAGCAACCGATCGAGCCGGGTGACGTTTGTTGGGCCGACTTGAACAATGATGGCGTAATCAACAATCTAGACCGCGTGAAAGTAGGTAATCTTTTCCCGACAGTAACCGGTGGTTTCTCCACGACATTAGGCTATAAAGATTTCTCTTTATACGCTCGTTTTGATTATGCGTTAGGGCATACGCTGTATAACGACTTAGCCGCACGTTCACTTGGACAATATCAAGGTTCGTTTAACATCATCGATATGGTGAAAGACAGTTGGTCGGAGACAAACCAGGATACGGATATACCTAAGTTCTACTATGCCGATCAGTTGAGCAAGAAGAATATTACTCGCTCCAACAATGGTTTGACAGCAGTTGACAACAACAGCTCCCGCTTCTACGAAAAGGGTGATTATCTAGCTTTACGTGAAATCACATTGACTTGGAACCTACCAAAGAAATGGATTAACAAAGCCTTGATGAGCAATGCCTCTGTTTATGTAACCGGACAAAACTTGTTCTACATCACAGGATATACCGGTGTATCTCCGGAACCGGCGGTAGATACTACCTATGGTCAAGGTCTTGATAACGGTAGATACCCAACTCCTAAAACGGTTCTTCTTGGTTTATCCGTAACATTTTAGTCAAACCCATTAAAAAAGACAGACATTTATGAAAAAGATAATTATAGCCATGATGGCAGCAGTCTCATTACTGAATTTCAGCGGATGCGACTCCTTGGACATGGAACCCGTAAGTAGTATTTCCGACGCAAACTATTGGAAATCCCCGGACCAGTTTAAGGCATTCAACATAGGTTTACACGGATTGCTCCGTTCACAATCCAGTTATAACATATTCGTATTGGGCGAACCTCGCTCGGACATCTACGGAGATCAGCCGTTTGGAGGCGAGGCTACCCAAGGCGTAGAGCGTTTCTCATACAACACGATCAACGCAGAGTTTACAGGAATCAGCAACTTCGCTAATTTTTATACGACACTGAACCAAATCAACTTGATGATCCGTAGAACGAACGAGACCGATTTATTAGGCGAGGCCGAAAAGAACTATTACTTAGGGCAGGCTTACGGTTTACGCGCCTATATCTATTTCCATTTGTTACGCTCTTGGGGAGACGTTATCATTACTACAGAGCCAACCTTAGGTAGCGAATTGGATATCTCTCACCTTGATAAGGCCGCTTCTCCAGCGAGTGAGGTGATGGATCTGATCAAGAAGGATATCGATGCCTCGGAAAAAGCTTTTGGCGGAGATTATTCTTATAAACAAGGAAAGTGTTATTGGTCTAAACCCGCTACCTTGATGCTGAAAGGTGAGGTTTATCTATGGAGCGGACGCCAGATGGGTGGCGGCACGGGCGATTATACCGTAGCCAAGACAGCCTTGCAAGATCTTCAACAAAACGGCAACTTAAAGCTGCAAGAGAAATTCACGGACGTTTTCTCTTTCAACAATAAGGAGAACAGCGAGATGATCTTCGCACTCCATAGTGGTAAGGAGGATGATTTCATGATGTGGAGAGACTATAACTGGCGTAACAATATGGTACCTCAACGTGAGTACATGGCAGGCTACTGTGACGAGACAGGAACTCCATTCCTTGAAATACCGGGATACAACCTACAAGGCTTAATGCGCTACCAAGTAAAGAAAGATCATTACCTAAAATCATTCCGCGAAGGTGATACCCGCTTGAAAGGTACCTTGAAGGCCGTTTATAAAAAGCACGAAGACGGCACCTTGGAGTATATCGCGCCAATCCAATACAAGTTCCAAGGAACCACCTTGGAAGGTAGTAACGAGAGAAGTTGGTACGATGATTATCCTATCTATCGCTATGCGGATGCCTTGCTATTATTAGCCGAGGCTAAGGCCTTGCTCGGAGAAGATCCTTCTACAGAGATCAACGCCGTTCGCGAGCGTGCTTACGGTTCCGAATATTTTAACGCACATAAGAACGAGGTGGCTTATCCGAATGACAAAGGAAGTTTCTATAACGATAACCCGTTTGAGGCGGGCGACGAGAATGTGATGGAAGCTATCCTTAAAGAGAGACTTCGCGAGTTCTTCTTTGAGGGTAAACGTTGGTACGACTTGAGACGCTTCGGTAAGGATTATGTATTAAAATATACCACAGCACAAGAATCACGTTTATTATGGCCGATCAATGAAGGGGCATTGACAAACAACCCCGCATTGAAACAGACTCCCGGATACTAATCGTACATAGGTTTAAGGCGATTGGATATAACTAGGTTTTTGGCACGAATTCCAAAGGGGCTTTGTTCATATGAATGAATATCGCTACCTTTGGAATTCACATATCTATTAATTTCAACCTACAAACAAAAAACATCATGAAAAAAACTTTCCTGTATTTCTGCCTTCTTTTCATCGTACAAACGGCTTTTGCGGCAGACAGTCTTTATGTGCGAGAGCAACAAATCCCCATCTTGATAGACCGGATCGACAATGTACTTTACGAGATGCGGATACCGGCCCAAAAAGGGGATGTATTAAACGAGATCACGATACAGATCGGAGACAATGTCGACCTGTCGGACATCCAAGCGATACGTCTATTTTATAGCGGAGTGGAAGCTCCATCCCGCAAAGGGGAACATTTCAGTCCCGTTACGTACATATCCAGCCATATACCGGGAAATACCCGTAAGGCTCTTGAATCTTATTCCGTACGGCAAGATGAGGTTACCGCCCCCTTGTCGCGCACGGTAAAACTAACCTCTAAGCAACCGATGCTTAAAGGCATCAACTATTTCTGGGTAAGTATCCAGATGAAGCCTGAGACTTCCTTATTGGCAAAAGTAGCGACCACGATGCCTAACGCACAGATCAACAACAAACCGATCGACATCACTTGGAAAGGAAAGGTGGACGAACGCCATGTAGGTATCGGCGTACGCCAAGCCGGGGATGACGGATCGGCGGCCTTCCGCATCCCGGGATTAGTGACGACGAATAACGGAACATTACTCGGAGTCTACGATATTCGCTATAATAACAGCGTGGACCTACAAGAGAAAATCGATATCGGAGTAAGCCGCAGTACCGATAAGGGACAAACTTGGGAACCGATGCGAGTAGCCATGACTTTCAAACAAACGGATGGCCTGCCCCACGGACAAAACGGCGTGGGAGACCCATCGATCTTGGTAGACGAAAAGACCAATACGATCTGGGTAGTAGCCGCATGGACGCATGGTATGGGTAACGAACGGGCTTGGTGGAACTCCATGCCGGGAATGACACCGGACGAGACCGCCCAACTTATGCTCGTGAAAAGTGAGGACGATGGTAAGACGTGGAGCGAACCGATCAATATCACCTCCCAAGTAAAAGACCCGTCTTGGTATTTCCTATTGCAAGGCCCGGGACGAGGCATCACGATGCAAGACGGTACCTTGGTCTTCCCGATCCAGTTTATCGACGCTACCCGTGTGCCCAACGCCGGCATTATGTATAGCAAAGACCGCGGGAAAACATGGCACCTGCATAACTTAGCCCGCACGAATACCACAGAGGCGCAAGTTGCCGAGGTAGAGCCGGGCGTATTGATGTTAAATATGCGTGATAACCGGGGCGGTAGCCGTGCCGTGGCCACCACAAAGGATTTAGGCAAGACATGGACAGACGTAGTGCCTTACAGGAATCCGTTTGCATGGCCAGCTTGATCAAGGTAAATGCCAAAGACAACATCACCGGCAAGGACCTTCTACTCTTCTCCAATCCGAACACGACGAAAGGGCGTAATCATATCACGATCAAGGCGAGTCTGGACGGTGGACTTACTTGGCCCACGGAGCATCAAGTCTTATTAGACGAGGCCGAGGGGTGGGGATATTCCTGTCTTTCGATGATCGATAAGGAAAAGGTAGGAATCTTCTACGAGTCAAGCGTAGCGCATATGACCTTCCAAGCTATCAAATTACAGGATCTCATTCATCAATAATCTAAGTATATGCGATATATACTGCATTTTGCAATTGTTTTAAGTTTCTTGTATTCCGGGCCTCTGATGGCCCGGAATCCTGTTTTATTGCCCTTGCCCCAAAAATACGTCCGGACAAACGCTTCGTTCCATCCGAAGGAAATCGCAGTTTCTTCCGAAGGGAAACTCCGTTCCATCCTAATGGAATTCTTGGAGGAGCTGCCGGTAAGCGTCCAACCGGACAGCCGATACAAGATAGAGGTTTCCTTGGTTGACAAATTGGACGGAATCCCCCTCAACTCCGAGGAGGCTTATCAACTAAGCGTCTCTTCCCGGGGGATAACCATCCGGGCGGTATCCGAGCAAGGAGCTTATTGGGCGATACAAACCTTGCGCCAACTGACCGAGCGGCAAGGGAAGCGATATTCCATCCAAGGTTGCGAGATCACCGACTGGCCTGCTTTCCGCATACGAGGATTCATGCAAGACGTAGGGCGGAGCTATATCTCCATGGAAGAACTGAAACGGGAGATCGAGGTACTTTCCCGCTACAAGATGAACGTATTTCATTGGCATCTCACGGAGAACCAAGCTTGGCGTCTGGAGAGCAAGATCTTTCCGATGCTGAACGACAGCTGCAATATGAGCCGTATGCCCGGAAAATATTACACGATCGAGGAGGCAAAGGAGCTGGTTCGCTTTTGTAAAGAACATAACGTACTACTCATCCCGGAGGTAGATATGCCGGGACATAGCGCCGCTTTCATACGGGCCTTCCGTCATGATATGCAGAGCAAGGAGGGTATGGCGATCTTAAAACTATTGATGGATGAGGTTTGCGAGGTATTCGAGGAGGTTCCTTACTTACATATCGGTACGGACGAGGTAAAGTTTACCAATCCGAAGTTCGTACCCGAGATGGTCGCTTATATCCGTGCGAAAGGGAAACAAGTGATCTCTTGGAACCCGGGATGGAAGTACAAACCGGGTGAGATCGACATGGAGCAAATGTGGAGTTACCGGGGAAAAGCGCGACCGGGCATTCCTGCGATCGACTCCCGTTTCCATTATATCAACCATTTTGATACGTTCGCCGACTTGATCGGCTTATACAAAAGCCGTATTTACAATGAACCGCAAGGAAGCCATGATTTGGCGGGTACGATCCTTGCCGTATGGCACGACCGGGTCGTACAGCCGGAGGACAAATTGATCCGGGAGAATAATTTGTATCCGAATCTATTAGCGATCGCCGAACGTTCTTGGTTGGGCGGCGGCTATCAATATTTCGATAAGAACGGAACGATGCTGCCTATCGATCCCGATAACGAGGAACATAAGGCATTTGTCGATTTTGAGCGGCGGATGTTATGGCATAAAGAACATCATTTCCAAGGATACCCGTTCGCCTACGTCAAGCAAACCAACGTGAGATGGCGTATCACCGACCCTTTCCCGAATGATGGGGAACTGACCCGTTCTTTCCCTCCGGAAAAGTCGCTTCAAGCGCAATATACCTATGAAGGGAAAAATTACGGTACGCACGACGCCATCGGTGCCGGTATCTACCTGCGCCATGTCTGGGGACCGCTGGTTCCCGGTGCCTATAAAGACCCGCAACCGAACCATACCGCTTACGCATGGACTTGGATCTATTCGCCCAAGGCGCAAGAGGTAGGTACGTGGATCGAATTTCAAAATTATAGCCGTTCTGAAATGGATCTACCTCCAATGCAAGGAAAATGGGATTATAAAGAAAGCCGTATCTGGGTAAATGATCAAGAGATAACGCCCCCCGTATGGACCGCTACCCACCGGGAGAAGTCCAATGAGATCCCACTGGGGAACGAGAACTGCGTAAGCCGTAAACCAACCCCGGTCCATCTGGAAAAAGGCTGGAACAAGGTGTTCATGAAGCTTCCGGTCGGTACGTTCAATACCCCCGAGGTCCGTCTGGTGAAATGGATGTTTACGTTCGTTTGCGTCACCCCGGATGGAGAGAAAGCGGTGGAAGGACTGGTTTACTCTCCGGATAAACAACTTAAATAACGTCTAATTCGGTTGAATGAAATGAGAAAAATAATAGGAATCTTATCCATCTTCCTCGCTTTCGCATTTATGAGCCAAGCGCAAAAGATCAAGGTGGCTTGCGTAGGTAATAGCGTGACCTACGGCTACGGAATCAAGAACAGGGAAACAAACTGCTACCCGGCCCAATTGCAACAGATGCTTGGAGATGCCTACGAAGTGGAGAACTTCGGGCATAGCGGGGCTACTTTATTAAACAAGGGATATCGTCCTTATACCCAACAAGAGGCGTATCAAAAGGCACTGAGGTTTGCCGGGGATTACGTGATCATCCATCTGGGATTGAACGATACGGACCCTCGGGCATGGCCGAATTACCGGGATGATTTCGTCCGGGACTATCTTTCCTTGATCGAATCCTTCCGGAAAGCCAATCCGAGATGCAAGGTATGGGTTTGTCGTATGACTCCGATATCTCACCGCCATCCTCGTTTTAAATCCGGTACAAGAGACTGGTACTGGATGGAGCAAGCGCTTATCGAAGAAATCGCCCGGATAGCCGGCGCGACCTTGGTCGATTTGCAGGAAGGATTATATGACCGTCCGGATCTATTGCCCGACGCATTGCATCCAAACGCTGAAGGTGCCGGTATCTTGGCCCGCACCGTTTATGGGGCGCTAACCGGCGATTACGGAGGATTACAGCTTCCTGCCATCTATTCGGACCGGATGGTCTTGCAACGGGATCAACCGCTTCCTATATCT
>OGQX01003030.1_pt1 | contig 11951 bp, 9 predicted proteins | sample 1553291 | NCBI WGS metagenome assembly OGQX01 (sample SAMEA2580030, study PRJEB22360) | human gut metagenome | biome: human gut; feature: human-associated habitat; material: faeces | place: Denmark | collected 2008/2010
CGTCTTATATCCCCATAGCTGAAGCAAGGGGTTTTACGACGCATTGGATAAAAATGTCTAAATAGGGTGTACGTTTTTATACATTGTCAAATGGACAATAAAATGTTAAAATAAAGTCAGAGATTCAATTATTGAACAAAATGTAGACCATATCTAAGAAGTTATTTGTACAAAGAGGAAAAAATGAGTAAAGGTAAGAATATTGCTTATGTAAGAGTATCAACGGTTGAACAAAATGAAGCCAGGCAACGAGAGGCACTGGGAAAATATAATATTGATAAGTGGTTTATTGAGAAGGCATCCGGTAAAACGATGAAAAGACCTAAACTTCAGGAAATGCTGGGGTTCATTCGTGAAGATGATGTCGTATATGTGGAAGAATTTTCCAGACTCGGCCGGACTGCATATGATCTCTTAAGTATCGTGAAAAGAATCGAGAATACTGGAGCAAAGTTCGTAAGTCTCAAAGAAAACTTTGATACATCGACACCGACAGGACGTTTGCAGCTCACCATGATGGCAGCCATTGCAGAGTTTGAGCGAGAAATGATTCTGGAACGGCAGCGGGAAGGAATAGCCATTGCCAAAAAAGAAGGACGCTACAAAGGAAGAAACAAAATCGTTGTTCCTGGAATCGAAGAATACTATAATCGTTATATGACCCGACAGGCAACGAAAACGCAGATTGCAAAAGAATTGAAAATAAGTAGATGTACGCTTGACCGCTTGTTCCGAGAATATAAAATAAGTCAATGAAGAAATGGAGGCGCAATTTATGTATGAAAAAAATATTAATATTATTATGGGAAACCAAATCGCCACTTCATATGTTCGGAAAAGGGATTGTTATAATCAATTGAAAGGTTTCATGCAGCATGAATATCCTGGAAAGATTTGTGCTTTATATGGCCTACGAAGAACCGGAAAAACAGTAATGATGTATCAGTATATATCAGAACTATCGGATAAAGACAAAGAAAAAACAGTATATATTCTTTGCCTACGGGAATGTGATATGCTTGAATTGCGGCAGGCAATGGAAGATTTATACGATAAAGGCGTTCGCAACTTTTTCCTAGATGAAATAACGGAAGTTACAGACTTTCAAAAATATGGAAATACTTTTTCAGATTATTTTGCAGCAAAAGGAGCTAAAATCGTTATCGCTGGAACGGACTCATTGGGAATTATGCTTGCGCAATCCGATATTTTATATGATAGGATTCAAATGATACATACATCCTATATTCCTTTTGCGGAGTTTTCAAAACTTATCGAAAATGATTCCGTAGATGAATATATTGAATACGGAGGAACATTAACAAAAAGTCCATATAAAACATTGCAGGCCAGCGAAGAATATCAAAATACCGCTATTGTTGGAAATATTTTACATTCATTGGAGAAAAGCGAAGATGCAAGAAGGTATGGAGCTGCAATAACTGAGTTGTACGAACAGAATGAATTGAAATCTGTTTTGAATAAAATGATTAATAAGTTCAGCTATTACACTACGGTCAAAGCAGTTAACAAGTGTTTTAAAAGTGCCCCGCTGTATTCTACGATCCATAATATTCAAGAACCATCTTATGTGTCACTAATTAACACGGAAGAAGCCAATCAGGCAACCAAGAATGCTTTGGGAATTAAGGATTTGGATGAAATGCAAACGTCTTTAAGTAAGCGACATCTGGATGAACTAAAGAATTACTTGTTGGAACTCGAACTATTTCTCGAAATTCCATCATATATTTCATTGAATAGTGGGGAACGTTCTGAAGATTTAGAAATTTTTATGCAACCAGGTATGATATATGCCCATTCAACTGCTTTGATCAAAAATTTGGCGGATGATTCTATGTGGAAGGATACTTGTGGTATAGCTGACAGAAATTTATTTATTTTAAGAGCAGATCATTTCGTAAAAGGAATTTTACTTGAAAATATAATTCTTGCGGAAACATATAAAACATTCCAAAAGATTGATCTGGATCGTTATTACGTATCACAATTAAGCATCACCTTGAGAAACAACAACCAGCATGTTGAAGCTGATATGATACTGGTTGATAAGCAAAAAGGAGAAAGCTATCTGTTTGAAGTAAAATACTCTAATCAGATCGTAATAGATCAAACAAAGCATTTAAGAAACACTGATTTTTTGGAATATATAGATGAAAATTTTGGAAAGGTGAAAAGCCGTTTGGTACTTTATACGGGAGCTTCTTCAAAACAAAATGATGTACTTTATTTGAATGCAGCAACGTATTTAAAACGACTTTCGATAGTTTCCAATACTCCACGGCCAGAGATAAAACAATTACTTAATGAAAACTGCAATACTTCCAAACCAAATCTCAAGACTACATCAAGAAAGAAACCACGTAAACTATAATGAATAGAGAGCTATCATAATCACATTAACTTTAAAATCCGTGTCAATTATTGACACGGATTTTTTTCATAGACGAGGAGTTGATTTTTTAATATTTTTCTTTTTAGGTTGATCGGGAGACATATATATTTTTTTTGATTTAAGGATAGATCTTGATTGATGGACTATTAATTTGTTTAATTCAGTTACTCTCCATTTTGGTAAACCGTTTGATGAATCAGAAAATTCAAAGTCCTGTAAATTTCTTAGATCTGATCTTATATCTGGAGTCATTACCATGGCTGCAGTTTCTGAAAAGTCTGTACCGATTCGTGGAATTTTTTCGCTCAAATAGGAATCGAGATCACGAAAATCATCTTCCATTGCGTATGGTAATAAACTTTGATTGTGATCGAATACAGGTGCCATTTTTATCGGTTGAAGAGTATCAGTTTGAAATAATATTCCATAATTTCCTTTGTGACGGTCAGTGTTGACTATAAGGGCATCTAAAACTAGCATTCTACGAAAAGCGTTTTCGCTACCAATAGAAGAAAAGTATTGCAGGGTTTGGGCAATACCGGCTTCTACTCCGATGCATTTATAAATTGGAGCGAAACCATATTGCTCATTTGTAAAAAGCGGACATTTAGAGGCTTTTTTTTCATGGTAATTTACAACATCGTATGGAACGGAGTCTGGACAAAATACAGCGGCTAGTTGTGAAGCATACATCTCACTGTATGGCTCAAGCCCAGCATTCGCACCACCTTCAGACCCTCTTTTCATGAGGAAAATTTGATTGTCTAAACGAGTCCAACACTTTGCAAAAGTTCCATCAGTAGAAAATTCAGGGGAAGCTGTTGAAAAATGTTCACCATATAAACCACCTTCAAAGGCTATCCGAGCAACAACGTCATCGAAAGAATTTTGGAATAACGAAACATTATTCCAGGAAAGATGACTCTTTGCTGGACGAACCCAAAACGTATCATTTAAAGTTGCAGCATGTGTAACTTGAAGGAAGCCTTCTAAATCATAACAGTTGCAACGCTTAAGCAATTTTTCAATGTGCTGGCGATTGCTAGGTGCTCTACGATTTTCGATCCAGTCTTTAAATGTTTTGAAACCAATTGGTAATTGTGAAAATATATGATGAATTTCAAAATATAAGTCATTAAATTCATCTCTTGTACAGCTTACAGTTGCAACAATATTATCTTTATTCATTAATTCATATTCGTTTGTATTAAAATATGATACTGACATTTTTAAATCACCTCCGTAGTAATGGAACTATATTAATTTTATCATTTTCCTCAAAATAAAACAACAACTGTAAATGTGGAAGAAAGCTATTTATTATTTTTTTTCTGTGAAGCTTTATGCAGCTGTTCTATTTTACGCTGTAATACTTTCATGCTGTCAATATCTGATTGTGCAGCAAGTGTTCGAAGATCTTCTAAGGTCCACTCTTCTGTTCCTGCTGCATCGAGAAAAAGCGCAGCCTGTTCTTCAGAATGGGATGGATCATAAATGTATTCCTTTGCAAGTCTCTCACGTTCAGCCTGTTCTTGAATGTCTAGTTCTTCTTTGCGTTTTATTTTAGAGTCATGAAAAAAAGATGACCAGCTTATTCGACGTTTAACGGGAATCTGTTCAAGCTGCTTCTCTTCTTCCCGGGCAATTTCATTTTCTTTAGCTTGATATACTTCCAACTGCTTTTCAAGTAATGTATTGTTGCCGTATAAAATATGGGCTATTGCATTTTTCTGGTGCGGCTTTAATTCAATATCTGGCGTCATGCCAGGAAATGTCAAATGAGAGCCTTCATATTCCCGTGGACGAACAGAATTGAATAGTTCGTTATACGTTTCTACAATCTTCTGTCTTCGTTCCGGATCACGGAATATCCAGTCTTTAAACGCTTCTTTTATGTTTTCCTGCTTTTGACTTGCAATAGTCGTTTCTTCCTTATTCAGTACCCTCCTTTCATCAAAGGTATCATAAATTTTTATGTCTTTCAAATTTAAGGTATCTTCCAGCAACTTATACGCAGTTACTCTTGTGGTTCCAAATGTGGTATTTGCAAAAGAGCGGGAAGTTTCAGCATTTTTTCCGGCAATGTTCCATGTACTTGTTATATTCGAAAAACTTGTTTTTACAGCACCAGGATCTAATAGATAATGTGGTGTTTGAAAGACTTCCCCCATGAAGTCATCTATATACTTCGGATCAATCCATGTGGCACCAATCCTGATCTCTATCTCTGAGGCATCGAGATTTTGGGGCTGTATCTGTTTAAGTGCCTGCACATTAATGCTAAACTCAGGTTTTGTTTCTGCGTAAGATGTTGCAATTTTGAGTTTTTCCCGGACATTACCGCTTAAATATTCATCTGCAGTCTCCCATTTTCCGGTGATTGGGTCTTCAAATATGACACCGCGAAGTTCTTCCACAATTTCTTTGGTATCTTTTCCGGAAAGTTCACTCATATACGGAAGATCAACAACAGCCTTTTCTGAAAGAGATACGGTCAATGCTTCACTGGCTGTGTCAACGCTTGTAACAACTTTCTCCTGCTTAATTGTACGCTTTTGGAATATAGCAGCCTTTTCCTTGAAATTTCCTTCTTCATCAAGGTTTTCTAATGAGCAAATCAGAGAATAACTGGAATCCTGATCAAATGCGATTCTGTTTGCACGCGAATTCAGTATACCGAATTTTGCTGTATATCCATCATACAACGCACTCAGTTCTTCCTGCTTTTGTTTAATTGGTTTTGTAGAAGTAAAATCTTCTGGAAATTTTTGCACTGGAGCTATTCCCTTTCCGGGTCCTTGTACCTTCTGAAAGATTCCACCAGTATAAAATACCATGGTTTGAGAATCGCCTTCGTATGTGTAAGTTACCCAACCTTCTGGATTGCTCGGAGAAGTACCACCATCTGAATTTGAACCATCCTGTGCTGACCAGATCGATCTTGTTTTTGCATCGTAAACTAAACGTGCATCTGCTTCTTGTGTAACATAAATGCCATCGACTTTTCCATCAATATAAAAGCCCTGAAAATAATCCAAATCAGATAAGGTAAAGTGACCCTTCACTTTCAGTGGATTTCCATTCTCATCGTAATAAGAAAATTTTACTTTGATCCAGCTTAAGCCTTTAATATCTATAACCGGAGTAACTCCGCCTTTTGTGCTGTCAACAGAAACAATAACGTTATCTACATCTTCATATCCTGAATAACCACTAATATTGGTATTCTGCCAATCTTCGAACCAGATTCGCATGGTAACTGGTAAGCCATTGGCATTACCTACATTGGTGTACTCTGCATACATCTTTCCTTTTAAGTTCTCATATGGAACAAAGGAACGTATATTTGACCACCTCGATGTATCAGCCAGTTTCCACCACGAAGAGCATGCTTTCGCATATCTTTCTGCATTTTGGCAAAAATAGTTATCCCATGATCCACTTCTATCACTGCATCCAAATGTAATTTTTGTTTCTGATCCAATGACTGGTGTAAAGTTATAAGATCCATCAATAACAGAATCTTTGTTTACAATTTTTCCAATGCCAGAATTATATACAGAAGGTAAACCTTCTATTCCATCGCTGGCAGCAAAAACATTTTCCGGGAAAGAAATTCCAGTTGCCATCAACGCTACCATAAGCAGCCCTGACAGTGCCTTTTTCCATCGTTTCACAGTTTCTTCCTCCTTTCTTTCTTCTCTTTACGAGACAGTTTCACGGTTCCAAGAGCCGTTACCGCCGCAATTCCAAGAGGAACAAAAACGTATGGATCTGCAAGACCGGTTTTTGGTGCCGTAGTCTGCGAAATGGCAGGGGACGGTTCGTTTTTGCCCGGTTCTTCAGCACCCTGTACACGGAAAATCCAGTTTACCATGCTTTCCCGTTTTGCATATGCATTTTTCAGTTCTGCCGGTAACTGCAGCGTAAACTGTACCCGCGAATTTTTCCCTGTTTCCAGTGTTCCTAGACTGATTTCCTGATTCAGGGATGCCGCCTGCAAATCACCATCATACAGAGTTTTTCCATTTTGTATGATCGTCAATTTAAACTGTTTCAAAAGATCCAGTTCTTCATCCGTTAAATTTCCAGGCGTTTCCGTATGGAAGAAAAATTCGGCACTGGTTGCTGTCGTATTGGAAAGCTGAAAACTATCACTGATCGTATCGCCAGGCATTGCCGTCTGTAAATTTCTAAAGAAATCTTCCGGCGCAGCCACCAGCTTTCTGGCAGCCCCTTCATAAGTGACGGACATAGCGGTATACTGTTTTGTCACTTCTGTGATGCTGTTATCCGTCTCATGTACGCACTGTTCAATTTCCGTATCGCCCCATGGGGATTCCGAATTAAAATCCGGTGTAAAGTTTGCTGCCTGCACCGCTTCTGCGGTCACAGTAAGTCCAAGAACCCTGTCCTGTGCTTTTGATGTCCACGCTGCAGGAATCGTTACGTTCTGGAAAAAGTCTGCGGATTCTCCGTTTTTCAACGGCTGCGTATAGTAATAATACTCACCCTGTTTTACCCATTCATCGGAAATTCCATCCAGTTCTTCATCACTCAGAACATACTCCGCAGGCGTTTCCTTATCCTGATCCACCGAAGGTGTTTCTGTAGGTTCAGGCGTTGTTTCCGGTTTTTCTGGCTCTTCCGGTGCTGGTGTTACTTCCGTTTCGGCATTTTCTGTCGTTTCCTGTGCTGTCTCTTCTGTTGCTTCCGGCGTTTCATTCGGGTCTGCATCCGTTTTGGAATCTTCCTCTGGCTTTTCCGTGTCAACGTTTGACACGGAATCCGATGCCTCTCCGGAATAAGTGGTTTTCACCCGGATGTAGCAGGTTTCCGCATAATTCGTGATACGAGGAATCTTTGAAATGCTCTGGGATGGAAGCACAATTCCATCTGCAGGTCCTGCGTAAACTTTTTCCGTATCACCATCTTTTTCGTATTCCTGGATTCCAATGTTTACATCACCGGTACTGATGTGGTTTGTAACGGTAACGCTGTCCTGATAGTAAGCATATGATCCACTGATGGTACTTACTGCCGTGACCAGAATTCCGGCTGCTATTGCAATTTTCCTTTTCATTACTGGCCACCTCCTCCAAACCGTTTCCATGCTTCCTGATAAGAAGTGTATTCCTTCTGACCATCTGTTGTCTGAACGGATTCCTCGTAAACTGTTACTTCCAGGTTATCCTGCTCATATTCATCTGCAACAGTAACCCCCGTAAACAGATAAGTTGTTGTTCCTCCAACCGGAACAGCTTTTTTGTAATAGTAATAGCCATCATTTCCCTTAACCCAGTTTGTGGTATCAAGTCCCGTGAACTCTTTTACAGGTTCACTGCATGTAATATATGCCCGGACATAACAAGGTACATCTCCTGTATTTTTTGCCCTGACTTTTTTTACTACTGATCCGCTGGATGGAACCGGTGTCGGTGTCGGAAAATCCTCATCCGGAATAATGGTGTTATTTCCAGTCCTGATAATGTTTACTACTTCATCATGGTCCGTCTGGTAAGCAGAAGATCCCGATATTGCGGTGGCTGCTGCAAGAAAACCGCAGCAGCACATTCCGGCAATTGACAGCATTCGTTTTTTCTTTTTTTTCATGCTGTTTTCCCTTCTTTTTCAGAACAGTCCGGATGGCTTTCCGGACTGTTATTTAAAGTATTTTTACGATAAAGTGTTGTTTCCATCCTGTTCCGGCTCAACCTGAACATCATCTGGGGTATTTGTTTTGTTTTCATCCGATGCTGCATTTCCGTTTCCATCAACGGTTGTAACCTCATTATTTCCGCTTTCGTCAGACTGCGGAGTCGTGATCTGTCCTGCCTGGCCCTGGTTCTGCAGTTCATATTTTTTCCATGCGGAAGCTGCTTTCTGTGGAATCGTGGTTCCTTCTCCGGTGTTGAGTTCCTGGATTGCATAGTAATGTACCGGCACATTCAGATCTTTTCCATCCAGCTGTCCCTCTACAATATTGGCAGCTGTCAGGCTTGTAAAGATCGGATCTGTTGTTTTTCCCGGTGCAAGTATTTCGTTATAGCTGTAGGTGTAAACCATATTATCTCCTACACGCTTGTTGTACATCAGAGTCCATTTCTTAGAAACATTGTTCATAGAGAACAGCTCTGTATCTTTTGCAACGCCTCCATTCAAACGGTTACCTGCAGCATTAACAGTAATCACCTTTGCAATCGGGATAGAAACATCCAGATATACATAAGCATCATTTTTTCCAACATTTTCGATCTGCGGGTCTTTTTTGATTACCTGGGTCGGAACGATATTGTTGGTTTTTCCATCATTATCCGGTGTGTAGTTCGGCTCATGGCCAACGATGTCTACTTTACCTACAGAAAATTTGTTGGTTACAGAATCATGATCTGTCAGATATGCCATGGATGATCCAACAGCCAGTGCTCCGCACAGTGCTGCAGCTGTAAAAAATGCTGCTACTTTTTTCTTTGTCATAATCGTAATTCTCCTTTTTTTCTTTTTGTTTTTTTTACCTGTTCCCGTTCCTTTGGTTCAGGTCTTTTCTCCGGAAAACAGAAAACCAGAAGCATGAACAGCGCCAGAAAACCTACGGTTAAAAACATGTGGTTTTTAGCCCACATGAATCCGTAGCCCAAATATGGAATGCAGAACAGATATGTTCCGCGAATGTTTTCTGCCGGAATGGTTCCGGAATCCGGATCTATGTTTGCATCCCCTTTTGTCTTATATCCTTCTTCTGTTTTTGACAGAATCCGGTGTGTCACCAGATCCCCGTGCCTCTCAAACGTAGCAATATTTCCTGGACGTACATCCCTCTTCGATGAATCCACAACTGCCACTGATCCTGTGGGAATCACAGGTTCCATAGAACCTGACAGAATCACATAACCCCTTAAATCACGGCACTGATAACAGGTAATACCAAGCACCATACAAACCAGAATCCATAGGAATGCGTGTATTACTTTTGTTTTCATTTTTCCTCTCTCTCCTTTTTTACTTTTTGTTGCCACTTCTTCCGGGCAACGGCATCACCCCCTAAAAATGGGCATAAAAAATGCACCAGCCCATGAAAACCATGTTCTGATGCATGAAAGCCCATATTCCTTTTTTTCGTGTCAATCATTGACACGAGCAATTGAAAGATTTTTTTGTCCTACCTGCTGTCCCTTCTGTTTTCCTTCTTTTGCAAGTATAACATAGCATACCTTTTGATGACGTGCAAGGGTACATTTTTTCAGAAAAGGGTACATTTCTTTGAAAAAGGGTACATTTTCATCTAAAAAGGGTACATTTTCTCGAAAAATTTTATAAAAAAATTAGCGAATCTGAAATATCGTTTCAAAAACGCTGCCTTGGCTTCTTATTTTCTACAGATCATATGTATTAATGTCTATGGCAATCATAGCTCCACACACTACAATCCTGTTTATTATTTTTTTCGTAGTATTCATTTTTTCACCTTTCTTTCGAAAAAGGGATGCGCAAAGTTCTGCGCATCCCCCATGCTGCTTGACTTTTTTCGTCCGGCAGCTTATAATCAAATCAGAAGCAATCAAGGATATACCAGTGTCGGTGGTTGCCTTTCTGAAATAATCTAAATTATTACAAAGAGCAACAAGAGACATAGGCTATCCCCTATTTGCGGTAGGGAATAGCCTTCTTTCTACTTGCGATGGTTATCTATGTAGGACAATGCCTCTAAGACAACCAATAAAAGCGTCAACACTTCCATTGTATTCATTGGCATTACCCCCTTTCTGTTTCCAGAAAAGACAACCACCTGACTATCCCTATCACGTTCTGATCTGATTAGATTCAGTATAGCATATCATCGACTATTTTACTACCTCTTCGACATACAAATCCCCTCTCGCAATTCGTCTACGAGAGGGGATTCTTTTTTATCGGATAAAGTAGTTTGTAATCTGATAATAATCGTTTTCTGTCATGCCGAGTACATCACTCATACCATCGTCCATATGTTCCCAGGTTGTTGCATAATCTTGACACTCCCCACAGCTAAAGCAGGGGGATTCTTGTTTCTTCCACTACTGCATTGACGAATACCTTACGGTACTGCAATGTCTTACACAGTGTCCACAAGCTATGTTTATCCTGTTCCCGTATGCCCTACGGTACAGCTTTTCATCTTTATGCAGACTGCATCTGCAGTGCTTTTTTCAGAATATTGATGCCTGCATTCGTATCCCGGTCATGAACTGCATGGCATTTCGGGCACTCCCAGATACGAATGCTCAGATTTTTTATCCGTGGATTTCTGTAGCCGCAAGAGCTGCAGGTCTGACTGCTCGGATACATCGTTGGTACTCTGTGAAGTTCATTTCCATACCAGGCAGCTTTATATTCCAGCATTTCGAAAAACTTTGCCCAGGAAACACTTGCTATGGATTTTGCCAGTTTATGGTTCCGGATCATTCCCTTCACGTTCAGATCCTCGATACAGATGGTTTGGTTTTCGCGCACCAGCATCGTTGACTGTTTCTGCAGGAAATCATTCCGCTGATTGGCTGTTTTCTCATGCACTCTGGCTACCCTGAGCCGCTGCTTCCCGCGGTTATGGGAATCTTTCTGCTTCCGGGAAAGTCTGCGCTGTTCTCTTATGAGTTTTCGCATGGAGCGTTCCAGATATCTGGGATTTGATACCGTATTTCCATTGCTGTCAGAATAGAATGCTTTGATTCCGACATCAATTCCAATCGTTCCTCCAGCATTTGGGCGTGGTTCCGGTTCGAAATCAACATTTAAGACTGCAAAATATTTTCCGGCCGGTGTGTACTCAACGGTTACGTGATTAATTTTTCCCACTTCCATCGACTGGCGTATTTTGACAAATCCAAGTTTCGGAAGTTTGATATATCTTCCCACAATACGGATATTATCTTTTTGATTGACCGTTCTGTATGACTGGAACCGGTTATGTTTGCTCTTGAAGGTTGGATAGGAAGCACGTTTTTGAAAGAAATTCACAAAGCTCCGGTCGAGATCCCGCAGAGACTGCTGTAAGGCAATGGAATCTGCTGCTTTCAAAAAAGCAAACTCCTCCTGTCTTTTCAGTTCGGTCAGCATGGCGGAAGTCTGGGTATATCCAATCTTCTTCCCTTCTTCATAGCTTTCCTTGCGCATGGCAAGTCCCCGGTTGTAGATCAGCCGGCAGCATCCCAGCGTCTGGTGGATGAAGTTTTTCTGTTCTCTGTTCGGGTAGATCCTGAATTTGATCCCTTTTTGCATTAGCCCATCTTATCCTTTTGTCTCTGCGATGTTTTCTGGTTTTCGATATACTGTTTTACTGCTTCCAGCGGGGCACCGCCAACGGTAGATACAAAATAGCTGTTTGTCCAGAGCGTCGGCATTTTCGTTTTGAGACAGGGAAATTCCTGTCTTAAAATTCTGGACGTATAGCCTTTGAACGATTTTACAGCTTTGTGGATTCCAAACTGAGGATCTACTTCCAGCAGCATATGAACATGGTCTGGCATGATCTCCATTTCCAGAATGTCTACAGAAAGAT
>OGQX01003034.1_pt1 | contig 11941 bp, 6 predicted proteins | sample 1553291 | NCBI WGS metagenome assembly OGQX01 (sample SAMEA2580030, study PRJEB22360) | human gut metagenome | biome: human gut; feature: human-associated habitat; material: faeces | place: Denmark | collected 2008/2010
GGAACAGTCAGCTCGGCTCCCGCCCCCCCTCCAGGGGAGCCACCACAATCATAAGGTAAGATACTGGCTCCCCTTAGAGGGGAGCTCCGGCGAAAGCCGGTGAGGGGTGGTTCCTCGCGCAGAGCCTGATAAATGAGATTTGTGACTGGGCTCATCCGGCGGCCAATGGGCTGGCCGCCCTACCGTACAGTTACCAACAAAAGGCCTGTAATTTATACGCTCCTCCGGGGCGTCGGGGACGCCGCCCCCTACGGCATAGCAAGGTATATTGCAATTTTTAAATTGTGTATTGTTCCCAGTATTTCGGCAGGGTGGGGTCCCCCGCCCTACTGGCCTGGCAAATATTTCACCGAACCTATGCCCACAAATACAAAAATGCCGCAGCAGACTGTTACATCTGCTGCGGCATTTCTATTTAGGGGTTAATGGGCTGGGTTACAGCTCATTGTTCCGGCTGTGGGATTACTGCCGAATGCCGGTTTTCCTATCGAAATGATAAGTGCGGCCATCGATGACTGCATCGCCCTTAGCCATGGTGCCATAGATCGGGTCGAAATAGTAACGCTTGTCAGCGCTCCAGCCCTTGATCATGTGGCCCTGTGCATCGTAACGGACCCACTTGCCGGTACCATCGGCGCGGTCAGCCCACTGGCCAGCTTCGGATTCCTGATAGACATCCTTGCTGGTGGCTTTCTTGCCCTGGTCAACGGCGTCCAGCCAGTACCAAGCATCGGAAGCCGGGTCATAGATTTCCTTGCCGCGGCCATCCAGGCCCTGGCGAACGCCCTTTTCGTACCAGAAGTCAGCGCCTTTGATGGTCAGCCACTGGCCGTCCAGAGCGATACCGGTGTACTCGTCAAATGCGCAAGGTACACCGTCAATATCGCCTGCGCCCTTAGCCATAGCGCCGGTGATCAGGTCAAAGTAGTAGGTGCCCTTATCGGTCGTCTGCCAGCCCTTGACCATGTGGCCGTTCTCATCGTAACGGACCCACTTGCCGGTGCCATCGGGCTTATCAGCCCACTGGCCGGCGGCGGATTCCTGGTAAACGTCCTTGCTGACGGTCATTGCGCCGCCCTGGACAGCATCCAGCCAGTACCAGGCGTCGGAATCGGGATCATAGATCTCTTTGCCGCGGCCGGTGGTACCCTGCTTCACGCCCTTTTCGTACCAGTACTTCTTGCCGTTTTCTTCAACCCAGCCGTTCTTCTCGCCGAACTTGGCGGTGTAGTCCTTGCCGTTGAAGGTGACAGCAGCGGTGGTAACGCCGCTGGTCTGCTTTACAGTAGCATCCACGAACTGTGCGCTTGCGCAGTTCTTATCGGTGCAGGTAAAGACAGCCATTGCGGTAATGGTGGTCTTTTCAGCAGCGCCATGAGCGGTGCGCGTTTCGGGTTCAGTAGACGGTACCTCAGTCGGCTCCGGCACAGCAGTCGGCTCCGGCACAGCAGTCGGTTCCGGCACAGCAGTCGGTTCCGGCACAGCAGTCGGCTCTGCCGGCTTTGCGGTCGGAGTTGCGGTCGGAGTTGCAGTCGGAGTTGCAGTCGGAGTTGCAGTCGGAGTTGCGGTCGGAGTTGCAGTCGGAGTTGCAGTCAGTGCTTCAAACACAGCGCTAACGGTAACATCAGCGGCAGGCATCTTGAAGGTAGCCTTGCCATCGGTCAGGGTCAGCTTTTCGGTCTTTTTATCTTCGCCGATCTGATAGCTGTAGGTCAGGCTGTCAGCCTTGAGCTGGTAGTTATCAGCTGCCTTAACGGTAACGGTAACGTCGGTGCCTTCAACAGCTGCGGTCGGGTCTACGGTAACAGTGCCGTTCTCAGCAGGAGCTGCGGTAACCTTGTATTCCTTAACAAACTCTGCGCTGACGTTGACAGGGTAAGCAGGCATTGCAAAGGTGTAGGTGTTGGCTTTTTCGGTATCAGCCTTCACTTCAACGGTCTTATCGGTGTTGTCAGCGTCTTTGTAGGTAACCTTCACGCTGCCAGCCTTCAGGGCATAGCCGGTTGCGGGCTTAGCAGTCAGGGTTACGGTTTCCTTCTCAGCTGCTTCTTTAGCGGAAGCAGTGATCTCACCATTGGTCAGGGGAGCAACATTGACCGCATAGGTCTTGGCGTCTTTGGTAACGCTAATGGTCACATCGCCGTCCGGCATGGTGAAGGTGTAAACCGTCTTAGCCTTTTCGGTGGTAGCCTGGGCTGCGGCTTCGTCCTGCGCTGCTTCCTGAACTTCAGTCAGGGCAACATCGGTATCGCCGTTCTTTGCGGTAACGGTAACGATATCGGTGCCTTCCTTTTCTACGGTCAGGGTAACGGTATCGTCCTTGATGTAGGTGTTGCTGGTGGTGCCCAGGGTCAGGGTAACGCCTGCAACTGCATCGGGCAGGGTAACGGTGTGGGGGGTGCTTTCGGTTGCGGTATGGCAATCAGAGCACAGGTACACATTGTTGCCAACGGACTTGGTTTCCAGCTCGTCCAGAGCCCAGGTATGGCCCTTGGGCAGTGCGCCGTCAGCGTACTTCTTTTCACCCTTGGTCAGGCCGTACTTGTTGGTGCGGGCCTGGGTGTAAGCGGGGGTATCGCACCATGCTTCAACGGAAACATCGGTGGTTGCGCCGCTGCTCAGGTCGCTGACCATGTCGGACATCGGCATGGTTTCAACCAGGTTAGCGCACCACATGAACTCTTCGTTCTTGTTCTTCTCGTCAGAGCTGCCCATGTTCTGGTTGTAACTCGGGTTGTAGTTCCAGGACTCGGTCTTGTAGCTCTTACGGTTTGCATAAGAAGTGCCGGAGGCATCGGTCTTGACTTCTGCCTTGCCGTCCACCAGTTCCTTATAGGTGTTGGACAGGTTGGTGCCGACAGAAACGACCAGCTGATCCTTGGTGGTGTTGATGCCGGTGATCACAGTCTGGCCCTGCTGGGTGGTGGTAGCAAAGCTGTAGCTGTCACGCAGGGTCAGGCCCGCCAGAGGATGGTTCTTGAAGGTGCCCAGATACTTCACACTGCTGGTATCCTGGGCGCTATCCATGATAACCATGCTCATGCCGGGAAAGTGGGTATCGGGAACCATGTTGCCGTCCTTATCCTTGGTCAGCTTAATGCCGCCATAGACGGTGTTGTATTCCTTCACTTCTTCCACTGCGCCGGTGGTCGGGTCCATACGGTAGATGGCGTTGTTGACGTTGAAGTACAGCTTGCCATCATACAGTGCGGTAGAGTGTACCAGTGCGGGGTAGATCCGCTTTGCAGCAGCGTCTGCCAGGCACTCGGTGTTCAGGTTGTTTTCAACCTTGGTATGCTTATCTTTTGCACTGGTATCGATCTTATAGATGGTGCCAGCTTCGGCCAGAACCTTGGCATTGCTGTCGTCATCATTGAAGTTGCTGCTGGTTTCCTTCAGATCGTTGTAGTACATCAGGATGATATCAAACGGGTCATCCGTCTTGGTAAAGCTGCTCATGCTGAAGTTCATGCCGCCGGAGCTGCTGGAATCCTCTTTGCGGATATAGTAGTTCGCAGTACGCGGACGTGCTTCCAGAGTATCGGGGCCCTGGTTCTGCATCTTCTTCATGAACTGCTGCATCTGGGAGTTGTTACCAGAGCTGCCGGAACCAGAGTTGCCGTTGTTGCCGTTCTCGGACTGCTGGCGGCGCATGTTGTTGTACAGGTTCTGGTTGGTCGTGGTATCAACGTAATAGAAGTAATTATTGTCGAAGTAGATGGGGCTGCAGATAGAGGTGAACCAGGTATCCTCGTAGCAGGTATCGGTGTAACGGGTCTCGTTCTTGTTCTCCGCCTTGGTGTAAGAGTAATGCGGCTTGCCGTTGTTCAACACAACATTGCCGGCATCATCCTTATCGGGTTCCTTGTTTTTGGTGTAGGTGTAGCCATCGTACAGCGAGTCAATGTAATCATAGTACTTGCTGTAACGGCCTTCCAGACCGGAGGGAGAAACCAGGAAGTTGACATGGCGCATGTCGCCTGCGTTCTCAACGCGGGTCTGGGCCATGCACTCGGTGTTCACGTCGTCATAGCAGACGTCAACATAGTACCAGTTCTTGTTGGCTTCGCCGGTGGTCATCGTAGCAGAGTTGCTGTCGCCCTGCAGCTTGTTGACCTTGACTGCGTTGAAGTAGTGGACGTTGTTGAACATGCCGCCGCCGAACGCATTACCGGCAATACTGGTATCAGCAGTATCGCAGTAATACAGGATCTGGGCAAAGTCAACAACAGCGTTATCGCCTACTTCATCGGGGGTCTTCCAGGTGCCGTCTTCATTCTTATAGATGCTCTTGTTGTCAGGCAAATTCTGGACCATGTAGTTAAATGCAGATGCATAGCCCAGGCAGATGCAGCCATACTCAACGCCCTTAGCGCCGATCCCGCCGCCCAGCAGGGCACCGAAAGCAGTCATCTGGATGGGGTCGTTGTTACCGCCGCCGGTGATATCGCCCATGGAGCCCATATCGAATTCTGCAACCTGGGAGATCCAGTCGTGCAGGACCAGCAGCTTGGTGACATAGTCAGCGCTGTCACCCAGCTTGGCAACCTGTGCCAGGCCTGCATCACGGATGGCTTTCAGAGCTTCGCCATAGGTCATAACGTAAGACATAAAGCCCTGCGGAAGGAACTGCAGCATAAATGCCATGGTGGTCGGCGGGACATCATCGTTCGGATCAATGCTGCACAATACCTTGATTGCGCCCATGGTGCCGGTGATGCTGCCATCCTCGCCCTGCTTCTGAACGCCCTTGGAGGTCCAGAACGGAGCAGCCACGCCGAAGTACTCTGCTTCGTCCTGGTTGAACTGCGACAGCTGGAAGTAGTAGTAGTTCATCTGCGCAGTCGAGACATCGTAAGTATTGGTGACCTGGTTGCCCTGGTCGTCCACATACACGGCAGTCTTCTGGCTGTCGTACAGCAGCAGGCTGTTCTTGCCCTTGTTGTCGCCGCTCTGATAGGTGAAGTTCACCTTGCTTGCGTCAACCGGGTTGTTCTGCATATCGTACCAGTTGCCGCCATCCATTGCGGACACCAGGGTAACGCCGACGCCGCCGGAGGTGGTATCCAGGGTCGGGGTGCCGCCCACGTTGATGTAGACGGAATTGTTATTCTGGTCTACCACAACGCTGACCGGCATGGTCATTACCGGCTGGTTTTTGATTTCTTCGCCGCAGACAGCGCACTTGAAGGTGACGCTGGTGCATTCCCAGTCAATGGTAACGGGAGCGCCGGCAGAAATTTTGCCGGTTTCGCTGTCATAGAACAGCTGGGCGTTGCTGTAGTCAGCGGCCAGCTCGCCCTCGATCTTCTTCATTTCCCAGTTGAAGGTAGCAACAAAGTTGCCATCTGCATCCTTGGACACGACATGGCTCTGGCAGGGCAGGGCGGCAATGTCGTCGGTGCGGGTGGTGGGTTCCTTGTATTCCTTCTTAACCGGGCTCTTGTCAGCGGGCACGCTGGCAGAGTAAACGGTCTTGCCGGCAACGCCGGGCTTTGCCTCGGTGGTATCCTTGGTTACGGTGCCTTGCATCGTCCTTTTCACAGGTATACACAGCGGTGTAAGCCCAGCCGTCATCGGTCTTGGTCCAGTAACCATCGGGGGTTTCCTTCCAGGTATGGGTGTGGCCATCCTCCGGGTTGGTGTCATTCCAGTACCATTTCGGCTCGCCATAGGTATGGCCGTCTGCAGCGGCGCTGGCCGCAAAGGTATCGGAGTTTTCAGCAACGTAAGCCTGTGCGTAGCTGTCAGCCTGCTGCGCAATCACTTCATCATCGCTGTTGGTCATGGACTCCATCGCAGAGGTCATGCCGGAGCTGCCGGTAAAGGTAACGGCGGTCACAACGCCTGCGGCGTTCGTCTCATAGCCCAGGTCGGTAACGGCGCTGGACAGATGATACGTTTTGATGGTGGCAGCCATCACCGATGCCATCTCGTCCTTGTTCAGGCCATAGGCTTCGGTGTTGATCTTGCCGGCTGCGGCGTTGGCGTACATGGCATCGGCCAGTGCATTTTCCAACGCTGCAAGGCTCATGCCCGCCTTGCTCTGTGCAGTCGCTTCCAGCTTGGCATCGTCCTGCTCCAGTTCATGCACTTCACCCTGGGCAGCCAGCGTTTGGGCTGTCTGCTTGATCAGGTCTGCGGTGCTGGTGAACTTGGGCAGGGACTGCACAGCGCTGGCCGCGCTTGCTGCGCTAGCTGCAACAGACTGCGCTACCGAAGAATCAATCTTGGTAGTTTCGGCTGCTGCGGGAAGCGCCACGCTTTGGGCAACCATGGCTGCTGCCAGCACGGATGCACCAAAACGCTGAAGGTTTTTCTTCATAGTTTTATCCTCCCTTAAGTGTTACTACTTTCCCCTTTTGTGTGAAAAGTGGTACGGCAGATGTGCGGCACTTTGCAGGTGTTGATTGCAAAACGCCTGGTTATGCCCCCTCGGTCTGGCGATCCCTTGCCGGGCTGCGGCCTGCTTTTGGGGCTTTTGGCCCCGGCACAGCGGCTGACAAAACGTTGTACCGGCTGCATGCCTTGATCCCGCAAATGATAACCTTTCCGACACATCTAGGTATATACATTATATCACAGTTGCCAGAATTTGCATAGTTCATTAGAGCGGTTTCTATGTAAATTTTTGTCCTTGAATCAACTGAAACCTGTTTTTCGCACATTATTTGCGCTGCGGTGCGGTGACCCTTTGGCGGTATTTATTAACATTTTTGAATGGTTTATTCCTGATTTTATCAAATGATTAAACATTTACCCCGATAATGTTCTTTGCAATCTCTTAATACAATCATCCGGTATTGTGATCGCGCATTTTTTGCCATTTCGGTTTGGCTTGTTGTTGAGAGATTTGGCAGAGATTGGAGGAAACTTGAAGGGAAAATTGGAGGTTGAGAATTGCCCATTATAAATTGTACTGTAGAGAGCCTTCCTGACCGTTCCGAAAACTTAGGGATAGATCAACCCTTGCCCCTTAACCGCGACCTAAAATACAACTTCCCAAGGTAGGGCGGTGTGAGTGCCCCCTTCTGCTCCACTTTTTCAAAGTTCCGAATGGTGTCCTCTCCCCTATCTACAATTCCTGATGTTTTCATGATGCCTTCCTTGGTCTTCCACACCCGGCCTTTGCCCCCTCCCCGCCCCATAAGTCGTACACAACAAAAAGGCCCCTGCCTTAACAGCAGGAGCCTTGAAAGCTATATCACAAGCCGAAAATTACTTCTCGATCTTGGAAACAACGCCGGAACCAACAGTGTGGCCGCCTTCGCGGATAGCGAAACGCATGCCTTCTTCCATGGCAACCGGGGTGATCAGCTCAACGTGCATATCAACGTTGTCGCCGGGCATGCACATCTCAGTGCCTTCGGGCAGGGTGATGATGCCGGTAACGTCGGTGGTACGGAAGTAGAACTGAGGACGATAGTTGTTGAAGAACGGGGTATGACGGCCGCCTTCTTCCTTCTTCAGGACGTAAACATGGCCATCGAAAGTGGTGTGGGGATGAACAGAGCCGGGAACAGCCAGAACCTGGCCACGCTCGATCTGGTCACGGTCAATACCACGCAGCAGAGCGCCGATGTTGTCGCCAGCCTGAGCGAACTCGAGGCTCTTGCGGAACATTTCCAGACCAGTGATGGTGGTGGTCAGCTTCTCTTCCTTCAGACCAACGATTTCCATCTGATCGCCGACATGAGCAGTACCACGCTCAACACGACCGGTAGCAACGGTGCCACGGCCGGAGATGGTCATAACGTCCTCAACGGGCATCAGGAACGGCTTATCAGCAGCACGGTCCGGGGTCGGGATGTAGCTGTCAACAGCGTCCATCAGCTCCCAAATGCACTTGTATTCCGGAGCATCGGGATCCTTGGAAGTGCTCTCCAGAGCCTTCAGAGCGGAACCACGGATGATCGGGGTGTTGTCGCCGTCGAAATCCTGGCTGTCCAGCAGTTCGCGAACTTCCATTTCGACCAGGTCGAGCAGCTCTTCGTCGTCAACCATATCGCACTTGTTCAGGAACACAACGATCTTGGGCACGCCAACCTGACGAGCCAGCAGGATGTGCTCACGGGTCTGCGGCATCGGGCCATCGGTTGCAGCAACAACCAGGATAGCGCCGTCCATCTGAGCAGCACCGGTGATCATGTTCTTGATGTAGTCAGCATGGCCCGGGCAGTCAACGTGGGCATAGTGACGCTTCGCGGTGTGGTACTCAACGTGAGCGGTGTTGATCGTGATACCACGAGCCTTCTCTTCAGGAGCCTTATCGATGCTGGAGTAATCCATGAAATCGGCGTCGCCCTTCAGAGCCAGAACCTTGGTGATAGCGGCAGTCAGAGTGGTCTTGCCGTGGTCAACGTGACCGATGGTACCGATGTTGACATGCTCCAAAGAGCGGTCAAATTTTTCCTTTTCAGCCATTGGAAGTATCCTCCTTTAATTCAAACAGATAAAATAGCCTGTTGTAAGGCTATCATACTAGATTTTTCAAGAAAAATCAAGTATTTTGCGCGAATTTGTGCAGAATCAGCCCTTATTGCGCTCGGTCATGATCTTATCTGCAACACTCTTGGGAACCTGCTGGTAATCAGCCGGCTCCATGGAGTACTGGCCACGGCCCTGGGTCTTGGAACGCAGGTCAGTAGCGTAACCGAACATCTCGGACAGAGGAACCATAGCGGTGACACGGGCAGTGCCATCGGTGGATTCCTGGTTCTGGATCGCGCCGCGGCGGCTGTTCAAGTCGCCAATGACGTTGCCCATATACTCGTCAGGAACAACAACGTCAACCTTCATGATGGGCTCCATAATGACGGGGTCAGCCTTCTTCATAGCATCCTTGAATGCCATGGAGCCGGCGATGGAGAACGCCATTTCAGAGGAGTCAACTTCATGATAGGAGCCGTCCCACAGAGTGACCTTGACATCCACGACGGGATAGCCAGCCAGAATGCCGGACTTCATCGCGCCCTGGATACCGTTGTCAACAGCGGGGATGTATTCCTTCGGGATAGCGCCGCCAACAATACCGTTGACAAACTCATAACCCTTACCCGGGTTGGGCTCAATCTTGATCTTAACGTGACCATACTGGCCCTTACCACCGGACTGACGTGCGTACTTGGTTTCCTGGTTAGCATCCTTGCGGATGGTTTCACGGTAGGCAACCTGAGGTGCGCCAACGTTAGCTTCGACCTTAAACTCGCGGAGCAGACGGTCCACGATGATTTCCAGATGGAGCTCGCCCATGCCGGCGATGATGGTCTGACCGGTTTCTTCATCGGTCCAGGTACGGAAAGTCGGGTCCTCTTCAGCCAGCTTAGACAGGGCAATACCCATCTTCTCGCTGCCAGCCTTGGTCTTGGGCTCGATGGCAACGCGGATAACCGGCTCGGGGAAGTTCATGGACTCGAGGATGATGGGATGCTTCTCATCGCACAGGGTATCACCAGTGGTGGTGTTCTTCAGACCAACAGCAGCGGCGATATCGCCAGCGTAGCAGATGTCGATATCCTTACGGTTGTTTGCATGCATCTGCAGGATACGGCCGATACGCTCGTCCTGATCCTTAACAGAGTTGTAAACAGTGGTGCCAGCCTCAACGGTACCAGAGTACACGCGGAAGAAGCACAGCTTACCAACATACGGGTCAGTCATAATCTTGAATGCCAGTGCAGAGAACGGCTGATCATCGGAAGAAGTGCGATCTTCTTCCTCGCCAGTCTCCGGGTTGGTGCCCTTGATGGCCGCAACGTCGGTCGGAGCGGGCATATAATCAACGATTGCATCCAACAGTTTCTGAACGCCACGGTTCTTGTAAGAAGAGCCGCAGACAACAGGAACGATCTCGTTGGAAATAGTAGCCTTACGCAGAGCAGCCTTGATTTCTCCCTTGGTCAGCTCTTCGCCTTCCAGGTACTTCATCATCAGCTCTTCGTCGGTCTCAGCAACAGCTTCGATCAGCTTGTCATGATATTCCTGAGCCTGTTCTTTCATGTCTTCAGGAATTTCCTCAACGCGTACATCATTGCCCATATCATCATAGTAGATATCGGCGTTCATGTCGATCAGATCGATGATGCCGCGGAAAGTGTCTTCCTGGCCGACAGGCAGCTGGATAGGCACACCGTTGGCATGCAGACGATCATGCATCATCTGTACGCAGCGGAAGAAGTCAGCACCCATGGTATCCATCTTGTTGACGTAAACCATGCGGGGAACCTTGTACTCGTCAGCCTGGCGCCAAACGGTTTCAGACTGAGGCTCAACGCCACCCTTTGCGGCCAGAACGGTAACAGAACCGTCCAGAACACGCAGAGAACGCTGAACTTCAACAGTAAAGTCAACGTGGCCCGGGGTGTCGATGATGTTGATACGATGACGGTTCTTTTTGAACAGAGCCGGATCGTGCTGGGTCTCGGTGTGGCTCCAGTAGCAGGTGGTTGCAGCGGAAGTGATGGTAATACCACGTTCCTGTTCCTGCTCCATCCAGTCCATCGTAGCAGCGCCGTCATGAACTTCGCCGATCTTATGGTTAATACCGGTGTAGTACAGAATGCGCTCGGTGGTGGTGGTCTTGCCTGCGTCGATGTGGGCCATGATACCGATATTTCGGGTCATTTGCAGGGATACGTCTCTCGGCGTTGCCATGGCTTAAACCTCCTCAGTAAGCAGATCAATAACGGTAATGCGCGAAAGCCTTGTTGGCTTCTGCCATCTTGTGGGTATCTTCGCGCTTCTTGACGGCGCCGCCAACGTTGTTGGTAGCGTCAATGATCTCGGCGGCCAGGCGAGCGGACATGGTCTTTTCACCACGGCTGCGGCTGTACAGAGTCAGCCAGCGCAGGCCGAGGGTCTCGCGGCGGGCGGGGCTGACCTCCAGGGGAACCTGGTAGGTGGAGCCGCCGACACGGCGGGCCTTAACTTCGAGGCTGGGCATGATGTTTTCCATGGCCTTCTCGAACATTTCGAGAGGATCGTTGCCGGTCTTCTCTTTGACAGTCTCAAAAGCTTCGTAAACGATCTTCTGAGCGACGCCCTTCTTGCCATCCAGCATGATGCTGTTGACCAGACGGGTGACGAGCTTGGAATTGTAAATAGGATCAGCCAGAACTTCGCGCTTTGCGATTTTACCTCTTCTGGGCATCTTTCTTCCCTCCTTCACATTAATGATATCATCGGTACTCGAAAGTTAAAGAAAACTCCCGTTATGCCACAAAAGGGTCAGCTGACCATTTTATGGCGAAAAGATGTTTCCTTACTTCTTGGCACCGGCCTTGGGACGCTTTGCGCCGTATTTGCTGCGAGCCTGGTTACGGTTTGCAACACCCTGAGTATCCAGAGTACCACGGATGATGTGGTAACGGACACCGGGCAGGTCCTTAACACGACCGCCACGGATCAGGACAACGCTGTGCTCCTGCAGGTTATGGCCGATACCAGGAATGTAGGAGGTGACCTCGATACCATTCGTCAGGCGGACACGGGCAACTTTACGCAGAGCAGAGTTGGGCTTTTTGGGGGTCATGGTACGAACAGCGGTGCAAACACCACGCTTCTGGGGGCTGTTCATGGTGGTGTACTGCTTCTTCTGGGAGTTGTAGCTCTTCTGAAGGGCAGGAGCAGTGCTCTTGGTTACCAGGACCTCACGGCCTTTGCGTACGAGCTGGTTAAAAGTAGGCATTTCTTTTCTCCTTTCTTGATTATTCCGCGCAGTTTTTTGCGGGGGTTGTGCTTCCATTTTGGCCGCACTTGACCCCCTAACTCACGCATTTATAATAATAGCGGATAAACCACGCTCTGTCAAGAGTATTCACAAAAAATATTTCAAATAATCGTGCAAGATGCTGATTTTCTGCACTGGGGGTTCTAATTTTGCGCTTAAGGGCAATACCGCATAATTCTAAGTGCCGATACGGCGAGCGAGGTGCGGCAGCTG
>OGQX01003039.1_pt1 | contig 11913 bp, 10 predicted proteins | sample 1553291 | NCBI WGS metagenome assembly OGQX01 (sample SAMEA2580030, study PRJEB22360) | human gut metagenome | biome: human gut; feature: human-associated habitat; material: faeces | place: Denmark | collected 2008/2010
CGTCAAGGGGGAGCGGCCGAGCCGGGTGTTGAATGAACGGCTTTGCGCGGCGTATGAGTATCTGAACCGGAATCCAAAAGCTGTGTGCGTATTATCCGGCGGACAAGGAGATGGAGAGGAGATCAGCGAGGCAGAGTGCATGTACCGTTACCTGACCGGGCGGGGGATCGACGGGGCGAGACTGCTTCTGGAGGACCGGTCCACGACGACGGCGGAAAATCTGCAATATTCCATGGAATTGTTACAACAGCACGGAATCGACGGGCCCGTCACGATTATAACCAGTGAATTCCATGAGTACCGGGCGAATCAGACGGCAAAGAGACTTGGCATTACAAGCTACAGCACACCGAGCCGGACATTTTTTCTCTACCTTCCGACCTTTTATGTGCGGGAATTATATGGTATATTGTATTATAAAATATCGAAATAAAGGATGACGAGATGGCAGTAAAATATTATGCGGTAGCGGTTGGTAAGAAACCGGGAATATACACAAAATGGGACGAGTGTAAGGCGATGGTGCACGGGTTCCCCGGAGCGGTTTACAAGAGTTTTAAGACGCTGGAAGAAGCGGAGACGTTTCTGGAAAGCGCACCGGCGCGTGGGGGAGAAACTCATGCAAAAGGAGCGGCGCAGCAGAAGGCAACGCAAGGAGCAGCACAGCAGAAATCAGGAACAGCCGGAGACGGCAAGGCAGAGACGAGAGGTGCGGAATCTGCCGGAGAGACAGAGGATCTGCCGGAGAATTACGCGTTCGTGGATGGCTCTTTTCACGCCGGTACCGGCGTGTACGGTTATGGAGGTTTTTTGATTCATGCCGGCGGAAAAGAAGTGCTGCAGGGTGCGGGGAAGGAGCCGGAGATGGCGTCGATGCGCAATGTGGCAGGTGAGGTTTTAGGGAGCATGGCAGCCATCGAAAAGGCGCTCGAACTTGGCTTAAAGGATCTTACGATCTATTACGATTATATGGGAATCGAGATGTGGGCAAAAGGACTCTGGAAGCGCAATAAAAAGGGTACGGTGGCCTACTACGAGTATGTGCGCTCGGTGGAGGATAAGATCCGGCTTTCTTTTGTGAAGGTAAAGGGACACTCGGGCGTCATGGGCAATGAGGAGGCAGACCGCCTGGCGAAGGAGGCTGTCGGGATAACGGGCTGACGGCGCGCAAAGAGAGAAGGCATTCAGGGGGATCGGACGGAATGGATAAGAGATTAAAATATTATGATCTGATGGAGCAGCTCCACGGCAAGATCATGTCGGGGGAGATACGCCCGGGAGAGAAGCTTCCCTCGGAGAATGAACTGTCGGCGGAGTACGGGGTCAGCCGGCAGACGGTGCGCAAGGCACTGCAGATTTTGCAGAATGAGGGATACATATATGCGGAACACGGCCGCGGAACCTTCTGCTCGGAGATGTTACGGCACACGATGCCGTCCAAAAATATCGCGGTTGTGACAACTTATCTTTCGGATTACATTTTTCCGCGCATTGTGCAGGGAATTGACCAGGTGCTCACGGAGAACGGTTACAGTATTCTCCTAAAAAATACGCGCAACTCGAGAAGCCTTGAGGCGAAGTGTCTCGAGGAACTGCTGCAGAAGGATATCGACGGACTCATCATTGAGCCGAGCAAGAGCCAGATTTTCTGCCGGCATGTGAATCTGTATGAGATGCTCGACAGCTATCATATTCCCTATGTATTTATCCAGGGAGTACATGCACAGCTTCTGGACCGGCCGCAGATTCTCCTGGACGACTGCCGGGGCGCCTATCTTGCGACCAGATACCTGATTGAACTGGGACACCGGCGCATTGTGGGCGTCTTCAAATCCGACGACACGCAGGGACAGCAGCGCCACAAGGGGTATGTGCAGGCATTGCAGGAAGCGGGAATTGCGTATGATCCGGATAAGGTGATCTGGTTCTACACGGAGGACCGCAAGACCCATCCGTTTGAGCGGATCAGGCAGATGGCGAGAGATCGCGGCAATCATCCGTTTGAGGCGGTGGTGGCGTACAACGATCAGGTAGCCATCGAGGTGATCCGCGCGCTGAATGAGGAGGGGCTCTCCGTGCCCCAGGATGTTTCGGTGACGGGGTATGACAATTCCTATCTGGCACAGACATGCCGCGTGCCGTTGACGACGATCTCCCATCCGCAGGAGGAACTGGGAGCGGCAGCCGCCGCACTGCTGCTTCGGATTATCCGGGAGGGGAATTCCAATATCGAAGGAAAATGCGTCTTGATGGAGCCGGAACTTGTGATTCGGGAATCCTGCAGAAGAAGAGACGATACGGACATGACACAGGACGAATAAAAACAACTTGTAAGTACGAAAGTACAAGTCATACACTTGGAAGCAGGATGTATGACAACAAAAAGCCGCTGCATCTGCAGCGGCTTTTTGTGTTCTATAGGAAATATCGTGAATGGGGAAGAGAAGGAGAGAAGCATGAAATACCGGATGAAACATGCCCCGATGGGGTGGAACAGCTATGACTATTACGACACCACAGTGACGGAGCGGGAGGTCAGGGCAAACGCGGATTATATGGCGGCGCACTTAAAACCGTACGGCTGGGAATATATTGTGGTGGACATCCAGTGGTATGCAAAGAACACCGGAAGTCAGAGGGAGAAGTATCAGTATATTCCGTTTGGGGAGGTGTCGATGGATGAGTACGGGCGGCTGCTCCCCTGTACGGACCGCTTCCCGTCGGCGAAGGACGGCGTGGGCTTTCGGGCGCTGGCGGATTATGTGCACGGGCTGGGGTTAAAGTTTGGAATCCATATCATGCGGGGAATTCCGCGGGAAGCGGCACACCGGCATCTGCCGATTTTGGGAAGCGACGCGCTGGCGAGCGATATAGCGGATCCGTCGTCGATCTGTAAGTGGAATCCCGACATGTACGGCATCCGTATGGGAGAGCCGGGCGCACAGGAATATTACGATTCCATCGTGGCGCTGTACGCACAGTGGGGTGTGGATTTTATCAAATGCGATGATATCTGCAATACTAATCTGTACGTGGAACATCCGTATTCGGCGGCGCATGAGATTGAAATGCTGCAGCATGCGATTGAAAAGTGCGGCCGGGACATCGTGCTCTCCCTGTCGCCGGGACCGGCGCTGATCGAAAAGGCATGGCATTATGAAACCTATGCCAACATGTGGCGCATCACGGATGATTTCTGGGATACGTGGGAGCTGCTCTACGACATGTTCCGGCGCTGTGAACTGTGGCAGAACCATGTGGGCTGCGGATCGTTTCCGGACTGCGATATGCTGCCGGTCGGCCGGCTCGGAAAAGGGTTCGGGCAGGAGCGGCAGACAAACTTTACGAGGGATGAGCAGAAGACGATGATGACGCTCTGGTGTATGTTCGGCTCGCCTTTAATGATCGGCGGTGAACTGACGAAGCTGGATGACTGGACGCGTTTTCTTCTGACGAGACAGGAACTATTGCAGATGCTCGATGCAGACTATGTGGGCAGGCAGGTGGCGCGCGATTTGCGGCATGCGGTCTGGAGCTGTGTTAATGAAAAAAAGGGCGAACGGTATCTTGCCCTGTTTAACTTTATGGAGCAGCCGGCGCAGTGTGAGGCTGCATTGCCGGAGACGGAAGCGTTTGCAGACATGTGCGGGCAGCCAGGAACCATCCGTGCGCGGGAACTCTGGGATGGAACGGAACTCATTGTGCACAATGACTGCCTTTCGGATGAAATCCCGGCACACGGTGTACATGTTTTCCGGATAGATAAAAAATAGAGAACCACACGATATAAAAATGAATAAAAAACAACTTGTTATTACGAGCATACAAGTTTTATGCTTAAGATAACATCAACAAGATGAGTGCAGGGAAATCATGGGTGTATGAGAGATGCGGCATGGTTTCGGAAAGGGGTTTGTTACACATGGGAAACGCAAAGGAGAGGATTGAGAGCGGGAAGGCGGTGCTTGGTATTGAGTTCGGTTCTACCAGAATCAAGGCAGTGCTGGTGGACGAGACACATCAGCCGATCGCGTCAGGCGCGCACGACTGGGAGAATCAGCTGGTCGACGGAATCTGGACGTACAGCCTGGATATGATCTGGGACGGTCTTAGAGACTGCTACCGCAAGATGACCGAGGATGTACAGAACAAATACGGTGTTGCCGTCACAAAGCTTGGTGCTATCGGATTTTCCGGAATGATGCACGGCTATATGCCGTTTGATGGGAAGGGGGAGCTTCTGGTTCCGTTCCGCACCTGGAGAAATACCATCACGGGCGAGGCGGCCGCAGCACTGACGAAGGAGTTCTCGTTTAATATTCCGCAGCGCTGGAGCATCGCACATCTGTATCAGGCAATCTTAAACGGGGAAGAGCATGTGGATAAAATCGCATATTTTACCACGCTTGCGGGATATATTCACTGGAAACTCACTGGGGAGAAGGTACTGGGAGTCGGAGAGGCATCCGGTATGTTCCCGATCGATGCGAAGACAAGAGATTACAACCGGAAGATGCTGGCACAGTTTGATGCGCTTCCTGCGGTAGGGAAATATACATGGAAGTTAGAGGAGATTCTTCCGAAGGTGCTCGTGGCAGGGGAGAATGCTGGAACACTGACAGAGGAGGGAGCAAAGCTTCTTGATCCGAGCGGCAGGCTGGAAGCCGGAATTCCACTCTGCCCGCCGGAGGGAGATGCCGGTACCGGTATGGTGGCAACGAATTCGGTGGCTGTGCGCACCGGAAATGTATCTGCCGGAACATCCGTGTTTGCAATGGTGGTTTTGGAGGAAGACTTAAAGGCGGTACACGAGGAACTGGATATGGTGACCACACCGTCCGGCGATACCGTGGCGATGGTGCACTGCAACAACTGTACCTCGGATCTGAACGCCTGGGTCGGTCTGTTCCGGGAGTTTGCGGAGAACTTCGGAATCAATGTCGATATGAACGAGCTTTTCGGAAAGCTTTACAATAAGGCGCTGGAGGGTGACAAGGACTGCGGCGGACTTCTGGCATACAACTATTTCTCGGGAGAGCCGGTGACCGGAGCGAACGAGGGACGGCCACTGTTCGTGCGCAAGCCGGATGCACATTTTAATCTCGCCAATTTCATGCGGACACATCTGTATGCAGCGCTTGCAACCTTAAAGATCGGTCTGGATATTCTGCTGAAGGAAGAAAAAGTAAAAGTGGACCGCATCTACGGACACGGCGGACTCTTTAAGACCAAGGGTGTCGGACAGGGAATTTTGGCCGCAGCGATGGATGCGCCGGTGGCAGTGATGGAGACAGCCGGCGAGGGCGGCCCGTGGGGCATGGCGCTGCTGGCATCCTACATGCTGCAGAAAGCGGACGGCGAGAGCCTGGAGCAGTACCTCTCCGAAAAAGTCTTCGGCGGGGAGTCCGGAAGCGTGATGGAGCCGGATCCGGCGGATGTTGCGGGATTTGACGCTTACATCAAGGCGTACAAAGCGGCGCTTGCAACAGAGAAAGAGGCAGCCCGGACGATGCCGTTATAAGACAGGCACGAAGGCGGCAGATTCTGCCACACCTTACAGAGTGGGATTCACACAGCAGTTACTGCTGAAAATAAATATATTTCATGGAGGGAACATTATGTTAGCAACAAAAAATTACAAGTTCTGGTTCTGCACCGGATCACAGGATCTTTACGGAGATGAGTGCCTCGCACATGTGGCAGAGCATTCCAAAATCATCGTGGCAAAGTTAAACGAGTCCGGTGTGCTTCCTTATGAAGTGGTATGGAAGCCGACCCTGATCACCAACGAGCTGATCCGCAAGACCTTCAACGAGGCAAATGTAGATGAGGAGTGCGCAGGCGTCATCACATGGATGCACACATTTTCCCCGGCAAAGTCCTGGATTCTCGGATTACAGGAGTACAGAAAGCCGCTGCTTCATTTACATACCCAGTTCAATGAGGAGATCCCTTATGACACCATCGACATGGATTTCATGAACGAGAACCAGTCGGCACACGGAGACCGTGAGTACGGTCATATCGTGACACGCATGGGAATCGAGCGCAAGGTCGTAGTCGGACACTGGAGCGACGTCAATGTGCAGGAGCGCATTGCATCCTGGATGCGCACCGCAGTCGGCGTGATCGAGAGCAGCCATATCCGCGTGATGCGTGTGGCAGACAACATGAGAAACGTAGCCGTTACCGAGGGTGATAAGGTCGAAGCACAGCTGAAGTTCGGCTGGGAAGTGGATACCTATCCGGTCAACGAGATTGCGGAGGCAGTTGCAGCCGTATCCGAGTCCGATACCAACGCTTTGGTAGACGAGTATTATGACAAATATGACATTTTATTAGAGGGACGTGATCCGCAGGAGTTCAGACGCCATGTAGCCGTACAGGCACAGATCGAGATCGGCTTCGAGCGTTTTCTGGACGAGAAAAATTATCAGGCAATCGTAACACACTTCGGTGATCTCGGTGCCTTAAAGCAGCTCCCGGGACTTGCAATCCAGCGTCTCGAGGAAAAAGGCTACGGCTTTGGCGCAGAGGGTGACTGGAAAGTGGCAGCGATGGTGCGCCTGATGAAGATTATGACAGCAGGCAAGAAGGATGCAAAGGGTACTTCCATGCTGGAGGATTACACCTACAATTTCGTAAAAGGCAAAGAGGGAATCCTCGAGGCACATATGCTTGAGATCTGCCCGTCCATCGCAGACGGCCCGATTTCCATCAAGTGCCAGCCGCTTTCCATGGGTGACAGAGAAGACCCTGCGAGACTGGTATTTACCTCCAAGGAAGGAAGCGGTATCGCAACATCCTTGATCGATCTCGGCAACCGTTTCCGTCTCATCATCAACGATGTGGACTGTAAGAAGACAGAGAAGCCGATGCCGAAGCTTCCGGTAGCAACGAATTACTGGACACCGCAGCCGGATCTCTACACCGGTGCGGAGGCATGGATTTTGGCAGGCGGCGCACACCACACCGCATTTACCTACGACCTCACCGCAGAGCAGATGGGCGACTGGGCAAATGCCATGGGCATCGAGGCGGTTTATATTGACAAGGATACAAAGATCCGCGAGTTCAAGAAGGATCTGATGCTTGGCAATCTGTTTTACCGCTAAAAAACAATAAGAAGCATACGGGGATGTCAAAACGGCATCCCCCGGTAAATGAGAATGGTACCGGGGCAGACCCGGATACACATATAGGGTGCGCGCACAAGCGCAGAAAGGGAGAGGAATATGAAGTTTTTTATTGACACAGCAAACGTAGAGGACATCCGCAAGGCAAATGATATGGGAGTGATCTGCGGCGTTACCACAAACCCGTCTCTGATTGCCAAAGAGGGCAGAGATTTCAACGAGGTCATCAAGGAGATTACGACGATCGTTGACGGCCCGATCAGCGGCGAGGTAAAAGCAACCACTGTGGATGCGGAAGGCATGATCAAAGAAGGACGTGAGATCGCAGCGATCCATCCGAACATGGTAGTCAAGATCCCGATGACCGTAGAGGGATTAAAGGCAGTCAAAGTGCTGTCCGCAGAGGGAATCAAGACGAATGTGACGCTTATTTTCACAGCAAACCAGGCGCTTCTTGCAGCGCGCGCAGGCGCAACCTATGTATCTCCGTTCCTTGGCAGACTCGACGACATCAGCACGGCAGGTATCGATCTGATCCAGGACATCGTGCAGATCTTCGACAACTACGGACTTGAGACCGAGATTATCGCTGCATCGATCCGCAACCCGATCCATGTGACAGACTGTGCATTAGCAGGCGCACATATAGCAACGGTTCCGTACAAAGTTATTGAGCAGATGACCAAGCATCCGCTTACCGATGCGGGAATTGAGAAATTCCAGGCGGACTACAGAGCTGTATTTGGTGACTAATTACCGAAGATGCTCTGCGGTATTTGATGACAAAGTTTTGCAGTAGCAATGACAAAGAATGCATGAAGGGGGAACTATGGATAAGCTGGCACTTCAGAAGATGGCTGTTGAAGTCCGCAAGGGAATTGTATCGTCCGTGCACAGCGCGAAGGCGGGACATCCGGGCGGATCACTCTCAGCAGCAGATATCTTCACCTATTTATATTTTGAAGAGATGAATATTGATCCGAAGGATCCGAAGAAGGAGGACCGCGACCGTTTTGTGCTGTCCAAGGGACACACGGCGCCGGGACTTTACTCGGCACTGGCAAACCGCGGTTATTTTCCGGTGGAGGATCTTTTGACCCTGCGCCATACCGGATCGTATTTACAGGGACATCCTGATATGAAGCACATTCCGGGCGTGGATATGTCTTCCGGTTCTCTGGGACAGGGACTTTCCGCAGCGTGCGGCATGGCTCTGGCAGGGAAGATGAAACAGCAGGATTACCGTGTGTATGCACTTTGCGGCGACGGCGAGATCGAGGAGGGACAGATCTGGGAGGCTGCCATGTTCGCAGGTTTCCGCAAGCTGGATAACCTCTGCGTGATTGTGGACAACAACAACCTGCAGATCGACGGACCGATCGACGAGGTCTGCTCGCCGTACCCGATCGACAAGAAGTTCGAGAGCTTTAATTTCCACGTCATCAACATCGACGGCAATGATTTCGATGAGATCAAGCGGGCGTTTGATGAGGCGAGAGCCACGAAGGGAATGCCGACCGCGATTATTGCGCACACCGTAAAAGGAAAAGGTGTCTCCTACATGGAGAACAGCGTCGGCTGGCACGGTAAAGCGCCGAACGACGAGGAATATGCAGTGGCGATGGAGGATCTTAGAAAGGCAGGTGAAGCATTGTGTCAGAAGTAAAGATTGCAACGAGAGAGAGCTACGGCAATGCTTTGGTCGAGCTTGGAGGAGAGCATGAGAATCTGGTTGTCCTGGATGCGGATCTCGCAGCGGCAACCAAGACCGGAATGTTCAAGAAGGCATTCCCGGACCGCCACATTGACTGCGGTATCGCAGAGGCGAATATGACCGGCGTGGCAGCCGGAATGTCCACATGTGGATTTGTACCGTTTGTGAGCACCTTCGCCATGTTTGCGGCAGGACGTTCTTACGAGCAGGTGCGCAATTCCATCGGATATCCGCATCTGAATGTGAAGATCGGTGCGACACATGCCGGAATTTCCGTCGGGGAAGACGGCGCGACCCATCAGTGCAACGAGGATATTGCCCTGATGCGTGCGATCCCGGGAATGGTTGTCATCAACCCGGCGGACGACATCGAGGCGCGCGCGGCAGTGAAGGCTGCCTACGAGTACGTGGGACCGGTGTATCTGCGCTTTGGCAGACTGGCGGTTCCGGTCATCAACGACGGCGCGGATTATAAGTTTGAGATCGGCAAGGGCGTGACGCTCCGTGAGGGAAGCGACTGCTCCATCATTGCAACCGGACTTTGTGTCTCGGAAGCACTGGCAGCAGCGGATACGCTGGCAGAGCAGGGCATTCATGCGGAAGTCATCAACATTCACACTATCAAGCCGCTCGACGAGGAACTTGTGGTAAAGACGGCAAAAAAGACGGGGCGTGTATTCACGGTGGAGGAGCATTCCATCATCGGAGGACTCGGCGCTGCAGTGGCGGAGACGCTCGGTGAAAAATGCCCGACAAAGATTACCAGAATCGGTGTCAACGATGTCTTTGGCGAATCCGGTCCGGCAAAAGAACTTCTTCACAAATACGAACTGGATGCAGAGGGAATCGCAAACCGCATCCTGCGTGAGATGAAGTAGAACGGCGCAGCACAGGAGGAAACTAAGAGATGTTAGAAGAATTAAAAAAACAGGTCTATGAAGCCAACATGGAACTTCCGCGCAGAGGGCTCATCACCTACACCTGGGGCAATGTCAGCGGAATCGACCGCGAGAGCGGCTATTTCGTCATCAAGCCGAGCGGTGTGGATTATGATGCCTTAAGCCCGGACGATATGGTAGTCATGGATCTTGACGGAAATAAGATCGAGGGCAGATATAAGCCGTCCTCCGACACGGCGACCCATATCGAACTCTACAAAAAGTACGAGGAGATCGGTGGTATTGTACATACCCATTCCCCGGAGGCTGTCGCGTGGGCGCAGGCGGGCAGAGACATTCCGCTTTACGGCACAACGCATGCAGACTATTTCTTCGGACCGATTCCGTGCGCCAGAAATCTGACGCCGGAGGAGATCGACGAGGCATACGAGAAGAACACCGGACTTGTGATTATTGAGACCTTTGAGACAAGAGGCATCAAGCCGATGTACACACCGGCGGTTCTCTGTGCGAATCACGGACCGTTTACCTGGGGCAAGGATGCCGCAGAGGCAGTCCACAATGCGGTCGTACTGGAGGAAGTGGCGAAGATGGCACGCAACACCGAGCTTATCAATCCGAAGGTGAAGCCGGCGCCGGATTGTATCAAGGAAAAGCATTTCTACCGCAAGCATGGGGCAAATGCCTACTATGGACAGAATTAGTACGTCGGAAGAAACGGCCTGCCGTTTCGCAATAAATATGCTTAGAAATGAGGATCAGTATGCAAAAACGGAGTTTTGGCAGAACAAAGGAAGGCAGGGAGGTCACGGAGTACACGCTTGTCAATGCGCAGGGAATGACGCTTTCTGTCATTGATCTCGGGGCAACGATCGTATCGATCACAATGAAGGGCTCAGACGGAAACGTATATGACGTTGTGCTGGGATACGATACACCCGTTGATTATCAGAACAATACCTGCTATTTTGGAGCGGTGATCGGGCGCAATGCGAACCGGATCGATCATGCACACATCCATCTGGACGGAAAAGACTATTCGCTGGAAGCGAATGACAATGAGAACAATCTGCACAGCGGATCGCACGGTTTTCACGCAGTGATCTGGGATGTGGTGCAGGAGAGCGCACAGAGTATTACGTTTTCCTATGTAAGCCGCGACGGGGAACAGGATTTCCCGGGCAATATGACGGCGAAGGTTACGTACACGCTGGATGATAACGGGGAGGTTGCGATCGCCTATGAGGCAGTCTGCGACCAGACGACGGTGGCGAACTTTACGAACCATGCCTACTTTAATCTGGACGGACATGATTCCGGCGTGATGGAAGGGCAGAAGCTCGAACTTCACGCATCCTACTATACACCGGTCATTGATTCCAAGGCGATTCCAACCGGAGAACTCGCAAAAGTAGCCGGGACGCCGTTTGATTTCCGGGAGATGAAGGAGATCGGACGGGACATCGAAGCGGACGATACGCAGCTTCGTTATGCGGGTGGTTATGACCACAATTATGCGCTGGACAAGGCGGACGGTACCATGCAGCTTGCTGCGCGTGCCAGAGGTGCAAAGTCCGGCATCTGCATGGATGTGTATACGGACTGTGTGGGGATCCAGCTCTATACCGGCAACTTTATCACGCCGCAGACCGGCAAGGGTGGTGTGCAGTACGACAGGCGCCATGCATTCTGTCTCGAGACGCAGTATTTCCCGAATGCGGTGAATGAGAAGAACTTTAAATCACCGGTGTTAAAAGCGGGTGATACGTACCGCTCGGTGACAAAGTACTGCTTCGGATTGGAAAAATAAAAACAAATAATCAGGAATAAGGAAAAGTGGATTTTATCACGGAAAACGGTGGTAAGATCCACTTTTTTTATTCGGAGAAGTCTGATACTTGACAACGGGTGTGGCTCGTGTGGATAATTGTAGAAGAGAGCAGGCGTGCTGGTGACAACGGCAGGCGGGGCGCAGAGTTTTACAGAAGGGCAGCAGAGCGGCGATGAGAGAAGAACTTCTTAACGAACTGATGGTCATTTCAGAGGAAGAAAAAAAGTACAGAGCGGGACAGGGAATGGTCGAGCGTCAGCTGTATGCGAGAGAGTCGATCGGGGAGATTGACCGGGATCTGCTGTTAAAGCGGGGACGGCTCATCACCGTGCG
>OGQX01003041.1_pt1 | contig 11905 bp, 11 predicted proteins | sample 1553291 | NCBI WGS metagenome assembly OGQX01 (sample SAMEA2580030, study PRJEB22360) | human gut metagenome | biome: human gut; feature: human-associated habitat; material: faeces | place: Denmark | collected 2008/2010
AGAAAATAAAACCCCCGTTGCTTCACAAAAAGAACCCACGCCCCGAAAGGGGCGCGGTCTCTAAACAAAAACTATACCTAATGGATTGAACTGATGATGTATGAACAATATTAAGCTTATCTAAATATATTTTACCGAAAAATCAAACAGTTGTCAATATATTTTTGGGATAAATTCAAAAATTTTTTATAAAAAATCGTAAATTTTTTGCAAGAGAAAAAATTGTTCTTTTTTGAGCACTTTTTCTTTACAAATCCAAAAAAATATGCTAAAATATTAGCACTATGAAAAATCGATTCGATATAAGCGCCTTTGTGAACGTGTTGACGGTCCAAACGGCTATGGAAAATTTAGCACAGCGTTTTCGGAAAAGACGGAAGGAGAAAAAACTTTCTCAGAAAAGAATTGCTCAGCAATCCGGAGTGAGTTACGCTTCCGTGCGCCGTTTTGAAAGTAGCGGACGAATTTCCCTTCATTCGCTGATGGAGCTCGCACGTGTTCTCGGCTGCCTCGAAGATTTTAACGAGCTGTTCAAAACGCCCGTTATTTCTGACTTAGAAGATTACGACGATGATTAAAAACATTAAAAAACTTACTGTAAAATATAATGATAGGACCGTAGGAATTCTGGCTGAGGTGGAAGAAGGGAAAATCGCGTTTCAGTATGACGAAAAGTGGGTGAAGAACGGTTTTTCGGTTTCGCCGGTTTCGCTTCCCTTGAATAGGGAAGTATATGTCAATCGTAAAGATACGTTTGAAGGATTGTATGGGGTGTTTCATGATTCTCTGCCCGACGGTTGGGGGGAACTTCTCGTCAGCCGCATGTTGGTGAAACAAGGAATGAATTATGCGGAGCTTTCTCCGCTCACGAAGCTTTCAATCGTTTCGGAAAACGGGCTCGGAGGGTTAACGTATGAACCGTCTCAAACGGAGAAAGAGAGCGTCGGCTATAACCTCGATGCTTTGGCGCAGCAGGCGGCAGACGTTTTGGAGGACGGAGACATCAATGCCGATTTGGATACGATTTATTATTTGGGCGGTTCGAGCGGAGGCGCTCGTCCCAAAGTGCATGTTCGTGAGGGAAAAGAGGAATGGATTGTGAAGTTTCCTTGCCGTATCGATTCGCCCGAATCTGGGCGGAAAGAGCTAGAAATGAATTTCGCTGCCAAACGCTGCGGAATCGACGTAAATGAATGTAAATTGTTTCCGTCGAAGATCTGCGGCGGATATTTCGGCGCGAAACGTTTTGACAGGCAGGACGGAAAGCATTTGCATATGATTTCCCTTTCGTCCGTTTTGGAAACGACGCATCGCGTACCCAATCTCGACTATATGCACTTGTTTCAGGTGATTTCCGTCATCTGCGGCGATATGAACGACTTGTACGAGGCTTTTCGGCGGATGTGTTTCAATGTTTTTTATGAAAACAAGGATGACCACGGAAAAAATTTTTCCTTTCTCTACGACGAAAAGAGATATATGTATCGTCTGTCTCCCGCTTACGATTTGACGCAAACTCCGAATAAACCCGAACATGAAATGACGGTTCTCGGAAACGGCAATCCGACGGAAGAGGACTTGATCGCCGTCTCCAAAGAACTGAACCTTTCCCGAAAGCGCTGTATTCATATCTTGGAAACGGTGAAAAAGGGGGAATATCAGTAAATTGGGGAAACGTTGTCATAATAAAGAAAATCGTGGAGTTTCCTCTCGAAGATTTTCACAATTTTATTTATTATTTTACATAGAATCTTTTACCTTCAAAATCATGGTATCAATTGATGTCTGATATACCGGTAATGCCTTTAAGTACTATATAGTATATTTTCAGCATATTTCACCATAATATATTTGATTCATGGATGCTTCGTAAAAAAATTTATTGACGATGAAGGAATCGTATGCTATAATGGATGTAAAAATTTGAGACTTGTATGATAGATACAATGAAAGGAAATCTGGCCTATACGGGAAGGGAACACAGAAATGGTTTGTATCCAGTGTTTTTTTTAACATTTCCCGTCGTTGGCTTTTGGATATTTTTCGTCTATGTCAATATAACCTCGATATTTATGGCTTTTCAGTAGCCGAATTACAACGATGGCGGATTGAAAGAAGTATATACGCTTGAAAAATTCAGGAAGATATTTAATTTTTCAAATGTGGATTTCAAGACCCCTTGTCAATAAAATAGTCTTTCTAAAATTGAAATTTTATGGTACTCGCGAATACGAAAAAAGGAATAAGTCAAACAAACATAATTCTATAGAGATTAAAAAAGAAAGTGAATTACAGGCGAGACAATTGTCTTGTCTGTTTTTTCTTTTATATTGAGTAAAGTTCCATTCTCGACGATCATTATTAACTCAAAACATTGACTTTTTATTGTTGTTAGAGTATGATATAGTTAAGGTTGGAAAAGAATTTGAGAGTTTGGTTTATACGATTAGCGCAAAACAGTGAATTTAATTATGAAACAAATAAATCGAAATGAAGACATGGCGATGGAAAGATTCGTTCATTTTTGTCTGGAGGGGATATAATGAGTAAGACATCGGATTTTAAAAAGATGACAAGTTGCATTATAGATCCAATTGCGGATAAGTATACAGAATATGAAAAGTTAAAGACAGAATGCGCGCAATTACGAGCGGAAAATACGAAATTAAGAGAGAAATTAGATAGTCTGTGCATTCGTTACGGTATAGAATTACCCGACGAAGATAATTCCAGTGATGTCGCTTCGGAAGCAGAAAAGACTGAAGAAATATCCCCCGCTGTGACAAATTGCAGTACGTCCGAAGAAAAAATCGAGTTATTTATGTCGCTGTTCCGTGGGCGGGAGGACGTATGCGCCAAACGCTGGCACAGCGAAAAGAGTGGAAAAAGCGGGTATCAACCGGTATGCCTAAACGAATGGAATACATGGCTTTGCGATAAGAGGAAAACGAAGTGTGCGGATTGTAAAAACAGAAAATTTGCTCCGCTTACGGAAAATGTTATCCGCAAGCATTTACAGGGAAAAGTCGCAAATAGCACGGATACAATCGGCGTATATCCGTTGACGAAGGATGAATGCTGTTATTTTCTCGTCATAGATTTTGACGGTGAAGGTTGGAAAGAAGATATTTCCGCCGTGCGGGAAATATGCGGAAAAAATGATATTCCCGTTCTTGCCGAACGTTCTAGATCGGGGCAGGGCGGACACCTTTGGTTCTTCTTTACGGATAAAGTCAAAGCCTCACAGGCCCGGAGATTGGGAACTCTTCTGATTAACGGAGCTATGCAGGTAAGACACGACATCGGCTTTTCTGCGTATGACAGATTATTCCCTAATCAAGATGTCATGCCGAAAGGAGGTTTCGGAAATTTGATCGTGCTGCCGTTACAGGGCGGTCCGCGTCGAAACGGAAACAGTGTATTCGTCGATGAAGATTTTAAGGAATATCCCGACCAGTGGCAGGTCCTTGCCTGCGTTTCGCGGATAGATGAGGAAAAACTAAAAGAAAAGGTTAGAGTACTTTCAATATATGACGAGCCAGTTGAACAATCAATATTGCGGACAACTGAAAGTCATGACGGCAGAAAGCAAAAATCAGGCTTGTCCGCCGAGGATTTTCCGTCGATTATCCGTATTTCTTGTTCAAATATGATCTATACGGAAAAAAGCGGCGTTTCCGAACGGGCGCTCGGCGCGATTAAACGAATGGGCGTATATGCCAATCCCGAGTTTTTTAAGGCTCAAAAAATGCGTTTACCTACTTATGGAAAACCGAGATTTATTTGCGTGTACGAAGAGGACGATGCATATATCGTAATTCCGCGTGGGCGGCTCGACAGGTTACGCTCGCTGTTAAAAGAAGCGGGAGTGCAATTTTTGTTGGACGACAGAAGGAACGGCGGAGAAAAAATCAAGGTATCCTTTAACGGAACTTTGCGTGAAGAACAACAGCGCGCGTTTTCGGCGCTTATGTCGCGCGATACGGGTGTATTGTCGGCAACTACTGCGTTCGGAAAGACGGTGGTCGGGGCGCGAATGATTGCCGAAAGAAAACGAAATACATTGGTATTGGTACATACTTCGGCACTTCTCAACCAATGGAAATCCACTTTGACGAAATTTCTTGATTTTGGTTATGAATTGCCCGAATGGAAAAAAACGCGAGGCCGGAAGAAAGAACTTTCGTATATCGGGCAACTGGGTGCGGCCAAAAATACGCTGAACGGCAAAATCGATATTGCGATTATGCAGTCTCTCGGCGGAAAAAACGGTGTAAAGGAGATTGTTAAGAATTACGGCCTCGTTATCGTAGACGAATGTCATCATGTACCCGCGCTCATGTTCGAGCAAGTGCTGAAAGCGGTGAATGCAAAATATGTTTATGGTTTGACGGCGACGCCTGTTCGCGCGGACGGAGGCTTGAAAACGCTCAATCGGATTTTTTCGGAGCTTTGTGTAAGCAAAAACCGCAACAAATTAATAGTGGACGACGTTGTGAAAACGGTGGATTGCGGTCGTATGCCCATTGTCTTGACCGAACGTTCCGAACACGCGAAACTGTTAACCGACGAAATCGAAAAACGGAGCGTAAAGGTCTTCTTGCTGGTCGGGAAAGAATCGGCAAAACTCAAAAGGGAAAAATTGGCGGAGATTGCCGCCGCAAAGCCTTTGGAGCGCTTTGCGATTGTAGCGATCGGTCGATATGTGGGAGAAGGCTTCGATTTCGCGAGACTGGACACGCTGTTTTTGGCTATGCTTATTTCGTGGAAAGGAAAACTGACACAATACGCGGGACGGCTTCACCGAGATTATGCGGGTAAAAACGAAGTAATTATTTACGATTATGTCGATTTGAACGTATCAATGCTCGAAAATATGTATCATAAGAGATTGAAGGGCTATAAAGATATCGGTTACGAGATCCATGCGGACATAAAATCGTGCAAGCGTGGTACTACTTGTGATGTAATTTATAAGGAAGGGACAGGGAGAAAATGCTCATTGACAGGGAAATGAGCAAAGACCGAAAGTTCAAATATATTTGTCGAAGGTTCGGTGTAGTTATCAAAATTCCGACTATAAATTATTTATTCCCACATTCAAAAAAGAGCAATTTGGGGGGCAGAATCTTTCGAATACGCAAAGAAAATTATTGCATTATTCAATATCGAACATTTATGGCGTCGTCATTTTCAATTTATTTTCCAAGGGTAAAGCATAGGATATCTATTGTTACTATGGTTGCAGTGAACCAGAAGTATTACTTTCAGACGAACGGACCGTAGGACTGGATATAACAGATTTTGTTCGCTGATAGAAATTTTAAATAAATTCCATAGAAAGACGGGCACTGATATTATTATAATTACTTACGAAGCAATGTGTAGAAACACTCTGTGATAGAACTTACCTTATAGAACACGGCATGGTAGCGAGGCAGGCGGTAAAGAACTTATCGAAGAATATTTTCAGAGATAAGAGGAAATCCTTTACTATGCAAATATCTAGGACGTTAGGAGACGGTAAAAATCAGTCTGGAAAACTTGACAAATAACTAATAAGGCGATATAATATACATAAAGAATCAATAAGGATTAAAAGACATGCGAGGATTGGTCTTTTTAGTCTGGTGTGTTTTGCCTGTAATTATTCTACTGTTTTTTTCTTTGAAACCAATGAAAAAGACAGCTGTAATCAGGAAACATCTCAGAGATAAAAGAATGAGCGGCAAAGGAGAAAAGTTCGATATGTTGAATCTCATCAATCGTTTTATCGGAAAAAAATGTGATATCTCGACAATAGACGAAGAATATACGGGCGTAATTGAGTCGGTCGAAGAAAATTGGCTCGTTGTTCGTAGCGGAGATTCCGATGCGGAAGAAATCATTAATTTGGAGTATGTAACGAGCGTCCGTCAGTGTCGGGAAAAGAAGAAAAAGCTCGTTTCGGAAAAACAGACAGTATAAAACGATTCCCTTTTTCCTTGAAGGAAAAAGGGAATTTTTTACGGAGAAATATCCCGAACAATAGAAAAGACTGCATCGGCTTTTTGGCCGAGTCCGTAACATTCTTTTGCCGTTTCTTTCAGCTTTCTTGCGTCTGTACCTTTTGTCAGAAGGGGGAAGGATGACTTTCCCAAAGCGGACAAAACTGCTTCGCTTCCTTTTTTGAAGGATAAAAGATTGAGATAGAGAGGCTCCGTCATACATTTTTCAATGAAGTTACGGGAAATCCCGAGCAGATTATGCAAAAGAATTCTCCGTATTCTTGAAGACGTGTAACGTTTTGAGGTAACTTTTCCGACGATATCGGTTTCATTTCTCCACGCAGCTTTTTTCAGGGCGTTTTCCAGTCCTTCCGTACAGTCACAGATCGCCCTGATTTTTTCTGTATCTCTTTCGATTAACGCCGCCTTTTCGAGAATGGAAAGATAATTGGAGGTATGAGAGAGATCTCTTAATACAAATAGCGGAAGATTTCCCGAAAGGTGTTCGAATTCTTCTCTTTCGAGTGCGGCACGGATTGCCGAAGCGGAAGAAAAATTGTTTGAAAGAGTTGTTTCCGTATGCCCGTTTCCCTTTCGCTGTACGGGAAACAGGCGGCTTTTCGATTTTGCAAGAAGAAGAGCCTTGGCATATTCTATGCCGAGAATATTATTCGGTGTCGAGAGAAAATTTCGCGGAAATAAGTTCTTCCAAGCCTCAGTTCGCGCGCGGGCAAAACTGAATCCTTCTTTCAGAAGGCGTTTGATTTCGGCTGAAATCTCCGCGGGTTCCTCCAAAATTAACGAAGCGGCTTTGAAAAAAATATCTTCGTCTCCACTTTCGCACCCGAAGGAAAGCGCGGTGATTTCGGGAACGGAAGAGATAAGTTTTATTGCGCCTTTGGCGAAGAGCTCCGCCGGTGCAGACGAAAAGACGACGGGGAGCTCGACGACGGCGTCGGCGCCTGCAAGGACGGCATGTTTCGCTCGGATATATTTTTCCAATACGGCGGCTTCTCCGCGCTGAACGAAATTTCCGCTCATGAAACAAACGACGGCATCGGCGCCAGATTTTTTCTTCGCCGCATCCAATTGATAGAAATGTCCGTTATGAAAGGGGTTATATTCGCAAATTATCGCACAAATTTTCATTTTACCGCTTTCCTTTTCCTTTACAACCCGCAAAATGTGTGCTATAATTAAATCCGATAGAAAATCGGAACGGGTTTATTTTTTTCAAGATTTATTATACACGAAAGTCAAAAAGAAATAAAGCGTTTCCAAGGAGATATTTTATGAAGAACGTTCTTGATGAAATCAAAACAAAGGCGAAGGCTCTGCACAAGAAAATCGTCTTGTGCGAGGGCGAGGATAAGCGCGTCGTAAAAGCGGCTTCCGACGCGACGAAAGAAGGAATTGCCGAAATCGTCCTGCTTGGCGACGAAACGACAATAAAAGCAGAAAATCCCGAAGTAGACCTTACGGAGGTGACCGTCGTCAATCCGCTAACTTCTCCCCGCCTTGCGGAATATAATGCTAAACTCTGCGAGCTGCGTGCCTCCAAGGGCATGACGCCGGAACAGGCGGCGAAACTTCTGACGGACGGAACCTATTTCGGCGCCATGATGCTGAAAATGGGCGAGGTGGACGGACTTGTTTCCGGAGCGTGCCATTCGACCGCCAATACACTTCGTCCCGGACTTCAGATCATAAAGACCGCGAAGGGAGTTTCCTCCGTTTCCAGTTTCAATCTCATGATTTGCCCTCCTCAGGGAAACCAGTATTGTCCTGACGGTTTAGTCGTGTTTGCGGACTGCGGTCTCAATCCCACTTATACCAGCGAAGGATTGGCGGATTGCGCCATTGCTACGGCGAAATCCGCGCGTGAAATCGCGGGAATCGAGCCGAAGGTCGCCATGCTCTCCTTCTCGACAAAGGGTAGCGCAAAGCACGATAACGTGACGATGGTCGCGGAAGCCGTAAAAATCGCAAAAGAGAAGGCTCCTGACTTAAAGCTCGACGGCGAACTCCAATTCGATGCCGCCATCGTTCCTTCCGTGGGCGAATTCAAGGCTCCCGGCTCTCCGGTCGCCGGACATGCCAATGTGTTCATTTTTCCCGATTTGCAGGCGGGAAACATCGGCTACAAAATTGCGGAACGCCTCGGCGGCTTTATGGCAGTAGGTCCTATCTGCCAAGGCTTTGCAAAGCCCTTGAACGATCTTTCGAGAGGTTGTAAATCGGAAGATATTGTCGCCGCAATTGCTATCACCGCTCTTCAAACACAGTTTTAAGCGGAGGAAAACATGAAAATTCTAGTCATCAATTCGGGAAGTTCCTCCCTTAAATATCAACTCATCGACATGGAGACGGAAGCGGTGCTCGCAAAGGGAAACTGCGAACGTATCGGAATCGAAGGCTCCAAACTCACGCATAAGGCAAAGGGTAAAGAAGTTGAAATTCAACAGCCCATGCCTAACCATAACGTAGCCGTCCAGTTGGTTTTGAAAGAACTCACGGATAAAGAAGCCGGCGTCATTTCTTCCATGGACGAAATCGATGCGGTGGGGCATCGCGTCGTCGCTTCGGGCGAAGCGTTCAAAAAGACGACCTTAGTTACGCCCGAAGCCATGGTTTTAATGGAAGAAATCAAAGATTTGGCTCCCTTGCACAATCCCGCCGCAATCGTCGGGGTCAAGGCTTGTCAGGCGGCTATGCCCAAGACGCCCATGGCGCTCGTATTCGATACGGGATTTCATTTTACCATGCCCGATTATGCATATATGTACGCCGTGGATTATGCGCACTATGAAAAGTATAAAGTAAGAAGATACGGCGCGCACGGAACCAGCCATAAATTCGTTTCGAGAGAAGCCGCAAAATATCTCGGCAAAAAGCCCGAGGAACTGAAAATTATCACCTGCCATCTCGGAAACGGCTCTTCGATTACGGCGGTAAACGGCGGAAAATGCGTGGATACTTCTATGGGCTTTACGCCGCTTGCAGGCGTTCCCATGGGAACGCGGAGCGGAGACATCGATTACGCCGCGGCGGAATATATCGCCAAAAAGGAAGGCATGGATGTTTCGGAAATGCTCACTTATCTCAATAAAAAATGCGGTATGCTCGGAGTTTCCGGCGTTTCCAGCGATTTCCGCGATCTTACGGCTGCGGCCGCTCAGGGCAACAAGCGGGCGGCGCTTGCGCTCGAAATGTTCTCTTACTCCTGCAAAAAGTATGTAGGTGCGTATGCGGCGGCAATGAACGGCGTAGACTGTATCGTCTTTACGGCGGGAGTCGGAGAAAATACTCCCGGCGTAAGAAAGGGAATCTGTGAAAACATGCAGTATCTCGGCCTGGAAATCGACGAAGAGAAGAACGCGGAGAAGAATAACGGCAGTATCCGCGACATTACCGGAAAGAATTCCAAAGTCAAAGTTTTGATTATTCCTACCAATGAAGAGCTCGTTATTGCGAGAGAAACCATGGAATTGCTGTAAAATTTGCGTAAATTCCTTAAAAAAAAGTTGACAAACGGTCGGAAATATAATATACTTTTATAGTCGGTTTTATGATGATTATCGATGTGAGAAAACTCAATGCGCAGAAGAAGTATTCGGGGACGCTTGAATTTGAATACGAAGCTCCCGAAAATCTGATTGATATTCCCTTCGTGAAGTTTTCCTCTCCCGTAAAGGTTGAGGCGGAATATGAGCTTTTCGAGGACGATTCGCTGGAACTGCGGGGAAAAATTCTCTATACGCTCGAAGGACAGTGTTCCAGATGCCTCAAAGAAACTTCCGAGAGAGTGGAAGGGGAATTAGACGCTTATTTCCAACCCTTTAAGGACGGAGAAGATTATGCCTATTCGGGCGGCGTCATCGATCTTACGAATGCGGTCAACGACGCGATTATGTCGAGTATGCCGCGTACGCTCTCCTGCGGCGAAAATTGTCAGGACATTCGGTACACAAATTAAACGGCGGAAAAATCAAAGAATATTAAACAAGAGGTGTAAATATGGCAGTACCCAAGCGTAAACAATCCAAGAGCAGAACGAATAAAAGATTTGCGAATTATAAAGCGACGGCTTCCACGTTGGTGGAATGCCCTCATTGCCACGAATTGACCGAGGCGCACAGAGTCTGCAAAAATTGCGGCTACTATGACGGCGTGGAAGTCGTTTCTCAGAAAGAAGACAAGAAAAACTAATTAATCGTCTGAATCGCATATTTGGGCGGGTTGCGTCAGCATCCCGCTTTTTTGCGTTATCGCTTTTTCAAAATTTTATTTTTATACCGTGGTTAATAATGGAAACGCTTGACAGTTTTTATGCGGATATGTTATAATGAGGTGCTTAAAAAGCGAAGGAGTTTTCATGAAAGAAAAATTTACGGTAACCGGAATGACGTGTTCCGCGTGTTCCGCAGGTATAGAGCGAACCTTAAATAAAATGGAAGGGATTATAAAAGCCGAAGTCTCTTTGATGGGCGAATCGATGAACGTCGAATATGACGAAACCGCCGTCACCCGCGAACAGATTATTGCTGCCGTAAAAGGCTTGGGCTACGGCGCGTCTCTGTTCGACGCTTCTGAGTGGAAAAAGAAGAAGCCCCAATCGAATACGCTCAAACGGCGTTTTTTCATTTCCCTGATTTTTCTCTTCCCGTTGCTTTACTTTTCCATGGGCGGAATGATAGGCCTTCCTCAACCCTCTGACGTCGTAAATTATACGATACAGCTCGTATTGACGATTATTATCGTCGTCATTAATTTTCGCTTTTTTACGAGCGGGACGAAAGCGCTTTTGAAGCGTGTCCCGAATATGGATACGCTGGTTTCTTTGGGCTCGGCGGCTTCCTTTATTTACAGTCTGGTATTGACGATTCGCATATATGCGGGAAGCCTTGCTCACGCGCATATGTTCTATGAGTCGGCGGCGATGATTTTAACGCTCGTCACGCTCGGAAAATGGCTGGAAGAAAAATCCCGCCGCAAAACGGGCGAAGAAGTGGAAAAACTCATTAAACTCATGCCGGACACCGTGACGGTCGAAAGAAACGGAGTACAATCAGCCATCGCATTTTCCGAAATTGTTGCCGGTGACCTTCTCGTCGTAAAGCAGGGCGATTATATTCCAGTAGACGGGAAAATCGTCGAAGGACATGCGTTTGTAGACAGAGCGGCGATTACGGGCGAAAGCATGCCCGTCGAGCTCGGGGAGGGCGACGCCGTGACGGGCGCGGATATCGTCAAGAGCGGTTTTGTCAAAGTCGTTGCGGAAAAGGTAGGGGCGGAAACCACGCTTTCCCGGATCGTCCGCATGGTAAAAGAAGCCGGAGCGAGCAAGGCTCCGTTGCAGAAGATTGCCGATAAAATCGCGGGGATATTCGTTCCCGCCGTCACGTTCATCGCATTGATCACTTTTGCCGTATGGTTTATAATGACAAAGGATGTCGGCTCCGCCGCAAATTATGCCATCAGCGTCCTCGTGATTTCCTGCCCCTGCGCTCTCGGACTCGCTACACCCGTAGCGGTCATGGCGGCGACGGGCAAGGGGATGTCGTTGGGTATTTTATATAAAGACGCAGAGGCTCTGCAAAAGGCTCAGAACGTAAACTGCGTACTTCTCGACAAGACGGCAACTCTCACGGTCGGCGCGCCTCAGGTGACCGATTTTGAGCTTTTGGCGGGCGAAGAAAAATTTGTTTTGGGGCTTGCGGCTTCCATAGAGGCCCATTCCAATCATCCGATTGCGGAATGCGTCAGAGCCTATGCCCAAGGAAAGGCGCCCGAAGCAAATTTCAAGACGGAGAACTATCGTTACGAAATGGGAAAGGGGGCGTCGGCGGAATACGGAGGCATGGTGTATCGGCTGGGCGATAGGCAGGTGGGGCGGGAAACAAATCCACCCGACCTTT
>OGQX01003046.1_pt1 | contig 11877 bp, 12 predicted proteins | sample 1553291 | NCBI WGS metagenome assembly OGQX01 (sample SAMEA2580030, study PRJEB22360) | human gut metagenome | biome: human gut; feature: human-associated habitat; material: faeces | place: Denmark | collected 2008/2010
TAATTATATTGCTGAAAAACAAGCAGCATGGACAGCAGAAATAGACAAATTTAATTTTAAAGGAGTATATAGTCCTACTACTCAATATGAAAGAAATAATATGGTTAATTATACGACCAAAGAAGGGACATTCCTTTACTTATGTATTGAAACACCTGAAACAGGTACAGCTCCTACTAATACTACATATTGGAGAATATTAACTCTTAGAGGAGAGAGAGGTTTATCAGGAGATGGCTTGTCTTTCACATGGGTATGGAATAGTACTATGGAATATAATATTAATGATGTAGTAGTATATACTAATAAATGGTGGGCAGCTACGCAGAAAAATAGAGGAGAGCAACCTTCCAATAGTTCTGCATATTGGTCAGAAGTATTGACGGCTTTACCTGCTATACAAATTCCTGTAACTAGCGTCCAACCAACAGACCAAATTTTAGGTGACCAATGGTATCAAGTCATATAGAAAGGGGAGATTAATATGGCAAGAAGAGTTATTGAATTAATGGATGATATGCATTTAAGTAGTAAAGATACTTTTTTAGATTATTATTATGCAATGCAAGCAAATAATGTTTCTCAGGCAAGTAATATATTAGCAGAAAATCCTTCTCTTTCTAATCAAATTATTACGGCAGATAATATAAATATATTATTGAATGAAACATATAGAAGAGAATTGCAACCAAAAGTTGATATAGATTATTTTTTGGCTGGACTAAATGCAGTTTTTGAAAAAATGATTTCATATACTAGAGTCAGAGGAGAATGGAATAAAGATACACAATATGATGTACATAATTTGGTGTATTATAAAGATAAAGGATATTTTGCATATACAAATGAAGCTCCTCCGGTAGGCACATTACCTACAGATACTAAATATTGGTTAGAATATGACATAAGAGGATTAAAAGGTTATGGAGGGTTTAAAAATATAAACTATTTAGGAGTATGGAGTAATAGCATGGATTATAAAACAGGAGACTCTGTAATATATAAAAATAAACTATGGTGGGCAATAGCTGATAATACAAATACTTTTCCTAATTTAAATCATTATCCATGGGTACTTATTGCAGCACCTGATATAGCTAATAAGACTCCAATCCAAAAGCAAACTCCAACAGGATATAATATAGGAGATTTCTGGTGGCAAATTACAAAAGGTGATGATATAATACAAACTACTTGGGTGACAAAAACACCAGACCCTATTCCACGTTTTGCGGCAGCATCATTTATGATAGGAAACAATATATATGTAGTAGGAGGTCAAGACAGAACTATTACTGCTACAAGCACAAATGAAGTATATGATACAATAACTAATACGTGGTCTCAAAAAGCTAATTATCCTATGAAGATAGAAGGAGCTTATGGATTTTCTATTAATAATGTAGGTTATTGTGCAGGTGGTATGGCACAAAATAATATTCCGATAAGTGATGCTTATTCATATAATCCTACAACAAATACATGGACTTCTATAACATCTTTACCGCAACCATTAGCGACATGTAATACTACAACAACCATAGGAAATTATGCTTATATTATAGGTGGATTACTTCCGGGTGGAACATTAATACCTGATTGCTATAGATTTGACCCTTCGGATTTAAGTTGGACAAAAATAACTGAAATGCCAAAAAATAGATATTGTCCTGCCGTAGAACATGTTGGAAATAAAATATATGCAATTGGTGGTGCTGATGTTTTAGGTAATTATTATTCAGATACGCAAATTTATGATATTGTAACTAACACTTGGTCTACTGGGACATCGATGTTAAGTGCAAGAGGATTTTGTGGAAGTTTTGAACATAAGGGAGAAATTTATGTCGTAGGTGGAAGCAATGATTATGAATATAGCACAAATGTTAACGAAGTATACAATACAGTAACAAATACTTGGAGAAATGATATACCTATGCAATATAAAAGAAATAGTTTGGTAGGTCAAGCAACTCCAACAAAAGGATATGCTATTGGAGGAATAAATATAATAAGGGTTGAACTGAATGGATATGTTGAAGAATATCAATTTGTTATAGATGAAAGTACTTTTGAGATGATAATAAATACTAATATTTCAAATAATATTATTACTGAAGATAATAAAAACATTATAACAGAAGACAATTTAAATATAATCAGAGAAAATGATGTTAGTGCAGTAGGAAGTAAAACTGTAAGTATACCAATGGTACAAGGTGGAAATTATAATTATTATGTTGATTGGGGTGATGGTTCAACATCTACGCAAATAACAACATATAATGACCCACAAGCAACTCATACTTATGCTTCTGATGGAGAATATACAATAAAATTAATAGGTAATTTAGACCAATTAAAATTTACTGGTAATATTGCAATAGATTTACAAAAAGTTACAAAATGTCAACTTGGATTTTCTTCTATAGAGAGCATGTTCAAAAATTGTGTTAATTTAAATTATATTACTGAAGATATATTTAATAGGTCTATAAGTGTTACTAGTGCAAAAGATACATTTAATGGATGTCAAAGTTTATTAATTATACCTGTGGGCTTATTTAACAATAATATTAATATTACAACATTTGAAGGAACATTTAAGGATACATCTATATCTATAATACCAAATGGTATCTTTAATTCAGCTGAAAATGTTACTTCATTTAAATCTACTTTTGAAAATTGTAATTATTTAACAAATATACCTGTCGGATTATTTGATAATAATAATTCTGTGGAAACATTTAACAATGTATTTCACGGATGCAACAACTTAAAATCTATTCCTAATAATTTATTTACTAATAATCCTGTAGTTGTAGATTATTCTTATGCGTTTGAAAGTTGTAATTCTCTTACTACGTTACCTTCAAATTTATTTGGTAATGCTTCTGCAAATGTTAATAATTTTAGTCATATGTTTGCTAATACTGGATTAACAACGTTGCCTATAGGATTGTTTAAAAATGCTGTTGCAGCTACTAATTATGATTATGTATTTAATAACACAAAAATAACTTCAATACCAACTAATTGTTTTAACGGTATTAATGCTAGTAGTGTTAATTCTTTTGATAAAACTAAATTAACCAATATAGGAAATAATGGATTAAATGGTTTATTAATTGGTGACAGTTATCTTGAGAATTGTACTTCTTTAGTAACTGTAGGGGATAATGTGTTTAATGTATCTTTCAGCCCAGCTAAATTGTTTAGCGGATGTACAAATTTAAAAGATATAGGAAATATAGATTTTACACAAGCAAAAGGAACTAATGGAACATTTGTAAATTGTAATAATTTAGTTAATTTAAAAGGATTTAAGAATTCTCAAGGAAATCCTACTATTAGTGAGAACTTTGGTCTTGCCAATAGTACAAAATTAACAAAACAAAGTTTATTAAATGTTTCTGATAGTTTAATTCCTCAAACAAGTTCTACAATTAAAACATTATTCCTTACAAAAGAAAGTTTAGCTTTATTAAGTGATGTAGAGAAGTTAATTATAATTAATAAATATTGGAAATTAGATGGATACACACCAAATATTACAGCAAAGATAGCAGCAGATTTAGTTTTGGCAGTAAAAGGTAATTCAGGTTTAACAAGTCAAATGTATCAAGAAACATCTTTGTATTTTTATGTGACATTGTTAAATCCAAATAACGTTTCACAAGGAAGATATGCGGTAGAAAAATCTACAGGATATATATATAATTATGATAAAGTTCCTCAATTTGAATATTATATAAAAACGGCAAATACAACTTCTTCTACTGGTAAGACAGAAGAGATATCTTGGGTTCCAAAAGGAAAAGATAATGATATAAGTGGTGCTATAATAAAAAATAAACTTTCTGAATTAAATTCAGCTGGCACTGTAGCTGTTATTAATATAGGAGAAACAGAAACGGCAGTAACTAATACTGGTTTATTAGGAAATCAAAATTTAGATAGATTGTGTGTGAATTTTACAAATTTAGTACAATTTAATTTAAAAGATAGTGCAAAATCTACACCAACATCAATGAACGATACATTTAGTGGATGTACAAATCTTACAAGTATAGATTTAGGAAGTTTATCTACTGCTAATGTTACAACTATGGCTAGTTTATTTTATAAGTGTGCAAAATTAACAGATTGGACATTTTTAAATAAATTTGATACAAGTAAAGTTACTAATATGAATGGTATGTTTGATGGTTGTAAAGGTTTAACTACTATGCCTTCTTTAAATATGAGTCAAGTTACAACGGCGACATGGATGTTCTCAAATACAAACATTACAGCTGTAAAAGCAAATATTATAGGAACAAAACTAAAAGATGCAACAGGAATGTTTGCTTGGAATAAAAGTTTGATAACATTGCCAAGTGATTATACAACAGTTTTTGGACATAATTCTAATTTAACCTCTGTAGCCAACTTATTTGAAAGTGATACAGGATTAAAAAATGTTGGTATTCATAATGTCTTTTATTTAGATGAAAGTGGTTTTGTACCTCAATATAAAATAGATACAAAGAAATTAAATAATCAATTATTTACTTATTGCCCTAATATAACAAATATGTCTAGAATAGTAAGAGCAACAGGAGTTGGAGGAGATACAAATAATAAATCAATTCCTATGGGATTATTTTATCATTGTCCAAAAGTAATTAATATTTCATATGCATTTGAAGATTGTAAAAGTTTAGTTTGTGATGTAGATTTAGGGGTAGAAATATGCAATGTATTATTTGCTAAAAATTTAGAATTAAAAGATATTTCATATCTTTTCCATAATGCAAAAATTACAGGATATTTAACAGAAAACACAGAGAGTTCATATTTCTTATTCCCAAGTACAAAAATAGAAAATGCTTCTCATTTATGGGATGGATGTTCTATGACTGCTACAGAAATTGCACAATATGGTAATATACCTTTTATATATAAGAGTAAAGTATTAAAGGATATATCTTATATGTTTGCTAATCAAACTGCTTTTAGAGCATTAGAAAATATGTTCACTGGAACATACACATGGAACAATATTTCAACATATTGTCCAGCGTTAACAAATTGTTCATACTTATTTTCGAAAGATACAGAATTAACTGGAAATGGTAATAAACTAATTACAGTTTTAAAGAAAATCAGCACCTTAACAAATCATGCAAAAACTTTTGAAAATTGTACTAAATTGTCTGATTACGGCTCAATCGCTTCAGATTGGAAATAATGAGAGAGTTGAAATATACTCTCTCTTATAAAAGGAGAGATATTATGATTAATAAAGAAGAACTTTTAAAATATATTCAAAATCAAGGTAAAAATATTTCTATTGAAGAAATAGAAAAATTAATTAATGAAAAAAATAGATATGAAATAAGAACTACTCAAAAGAAAAGATTTAGTTATGAAATTTGGGATAAAAAAACTTTTATAAATGGAATAGACCCAAAAGAAATATTAAAAAGCAGAAATTATACCATTGATAAAGCATATTTAATATATATAGATGGTAAATTAGTATATTTTCAAGACCATAATCCTAATGAAAGTGGTTATGTAAAGATGAACAAAACACAGGCTACAAAAATAGCTGAAGATTTTATAGATAAAAAAATTGAAGAAACTGTAGATAATATTATTATTAGTTATGTATTAGACAAAATATTATCTAAATAGAAAGGATGGTAAATATGGCAAAAAATATTATAATGCAAGTTTTAACTAGTACAGGATATGAACCTATGTATCCATTTAATCCTAGACAAACACTTAATGCGTCTTTTTTAGCTACTAGTACTTCTTCTCAATATAATATTAGTATAAATGGAATACCTACACCTTTAACTAATAATTTTGGTAATGATATGGGGTTGATTATTTTTACACCTACCATTAATAATGTAGATAATATAAAATTATCATTGAATGGTGATAAAGCTTTGCCTATAGTGTTTTCAGATGGAGTACAAGTAAGAGCGAATACATTAATAGCAAATAGAGCGGTTATTGTTAGATATAATAATAACAAATTTTATTTAATATTAGATAAAAACCAAATTGGATTAAGTAATGTAGATAACACTTCTGATGCAAATAAGCCTGTATCTACGGCTGTTACAAATGCATTAAATAATAAATTAAATATTCCAAAATTAATTCCAAGAAATTCAAATTTAAATAGTTATACAACTGCTGGATTGTATTATAATCCAAACAATGCTGATGTTTCTACTATGACTAATGTTCCTACAAAAGAAGCCTTTAGTTTATTTGTTGAAAAGCATGCCGGAGTAAAACAAACGTTTACAAGATATGCAACAAATGGAATTCAGACATGGGTAAGAAATTATTTTAATGGAACATGGAGTTCTTGGTATCAAGAAGCAATTATACTATCTGGAACGGGTGAACCAAATAATGCTGTTGGAGCAAATGGTAATTTATATTTAAGATATAGTTAGGAGGATATAAAATATGGCAGAAATATATAAACAAGAATGGAAATCTCCTACATCTATTGCGACCGTATATGCAAATGCATATAGAAGAGGAACAGATATAATAGTTGATGTAACAGTAGCTTGTACTTTGGTATATGATAGTGGATATATTAATTATGATGGAGAAATAAATTTTAATATATGGTATGGTGGAAATAATGCTAGTGCAAATATAAAGGGATATTATGATAGATGGGCTGTAGGTACAGCAAGAACTAGAACTAGAAATTTGCAATTAAGATTTCCACAAGTAAGTGGTGCTGTTAATCTAGGATTTAATATGACAATCCCTTCTAATAGACCAGCAGGAGCAGCTTTTAGAATAGGGGATACATATAGAACAGTATATGCACCAGATTATACTTATCCAAAGATGCCTTCGTGGGTTAATGTTTCGCCAAATCCTTGTTCTATAAATGCTGCGCCATTAATTACTTGGGGTGGTGCAAGTGCAGGAAGCTCTGGTCAATTAGTCTATGATGTAGAAGTTAAAAGTAAAAAACCCGATAATAATTGGACAAATTGGCTTAGAATTTCTAACAGCCAATCTTCAACTTCTTATAAAGAAATAGTTTTAAAAAACATGAATGTTAGTGGTCAAAGACCATACGTTGGAGTCCAGTATCAGTATAGGATAAGAGTATGGGATAATTTCGTAGGTGGAACTGAATGGCAATATTCCCCTGTTTTAAATGTCTCATTTGGTAGTCCTACGCCTCCTACAAATTATTCTTTAAGTAGCACAAGTATAAAAAAGAATGGTTCAGTAAGAATTTCTTGGTCGGGTGCATCAGGAGGAACTGGAAGTATAACAAGTTATCAATTAGATTATAGGATATATAATCACAAAACTTCTAAATGGAATAATTGGACTACTATATATAATGGAACATCTACTTCCTATACTTTTTATATTGCTAATTTTTACAAAAATGCATCAAATAGAGATTTAGTTCAATTTAGAATAAGAACAAAAAATAGCTGGTCACAATGGAGTTCATATAAAGCTACAAGTTCTATAACTGTCCGTGGAAATCAAATGTGGATAAAAATTAACGGAAGCTGGAAAGAAGGAGACACTTACTTAAAAGTAAATGGAAGCTGGAAAGAGGCAACTCCATATATAAAAGTGAATGGAAGCTGGAAAGAAACTTCATAAAGGAGAGATAATATGAAACAATTAAAATTTTTAAAAACAATATCTTGTGAGGGTAGACCAATATGGTATAAAGACTGTTGTTATGATGTTAAATGTGAAGGAGCTAATTCACAAGGTAGAGAAATGTATAAATTGTTTTGTGAAGATTTACAATTTAGAGGAATTGATGTTGCTTTAGCTGATAAATTTTATAAAGTAATAGAATTAGAAGATAAAAAAGAAGTAAAAGGTGACATAATAATAACAGAACAACCAGAAACTTCTTTAGATAAAGTAATCAATGAAGTTAAAAATGAAGTAAAAAAATCAAATCAACAACCTAAAAAATCTACACAAAATAATCAAAAAAGAAAAAAATATTCAAAATAATAGGCTTTTAAAATGGATTTAGAGCCTTTTTATTTTGTATAAGTAACAAGTTATATATGTAAAAATAAGGAAGAATTTTATTATTCTTCCTTTTCTTTTTCTGTCATAAAATTTTTAATTAATTCTAGCATTTTATCATCTTCTATAAAAAATAAATCATCAACACCATAAAATCTTTTGATATTTTCTATTAATTGACCAAATCTCCAGTCAGGAAATCTTTTCCATTGTTTTTCAAATTCTGTCATTAAAGGTGTTATTCTTTTTGGGTCTCTCATAATGTTTTTCCTCCTTTTATTTTTCTTTTATTCTTTTTTAAGTAAGTTAATATTTTTTCAATTGCTATTTTACTTTCAAAATCTAAATAACAATCTGTACATTGTTGTTCGCAATTAATACATTTATTTTCTAATATCCAATCTAACCTATTAATTGCTTGATATATGTTCATATATTGATTTAAATTTTCAATACTTTCTTTTACTTTTACTACTTTAATATAAGACATTTTATTTCCTTTCCAATAAATAAGCTGTCCCTATGGCGATAGCATCACTTTCGTCATCTTTTAAAACATCAATTCCATATTTATCTTTTACATAATCTATTGTTTCTTGTTTCTTTGCCTTTCTATCTAATGACCTGCTATTTGATAAACCTAATATTTTTCTCCATTTTGTAGCCCTATATGTTTCGCAAGATATGTTATTTCTATGAGCATATACTTCAATCATGAATTGTAAACCTAATAAAGATTTTGCAGTAGCTGCGTTCATTGTAATTTGCACATCTTCTATTACCATATTGTTGGGTTTATATGTGTTAATTAGATTTTCAATCTCTTCCATAATCAAACTTACTCTTTCAAGAACGTCCTTGCTTTTAAAAGAAAAAATTCCATGTTTTATAAGTTCTCCATTGTCGAAAACAGCATATCCTGTGCATGTCGTGCTTTCATCTAGTGCAATTAAAATTTTACTCAAATGCTTTCTCCATCCTTTCTTTTTCACGATTAATTTTTTCAATTTCATCTTCACCTAATAGTCCATTTTTATATTTTATACTTATACTAATAGCTTCTAATGTTTTGGCTTGAGTTTCTGGACTATTTATACCGAAGTTTTCAGCTAAATAATCTTCTATATATTCTTGCATTTCTCTTTGTTCTTTTCCTAATGCATCTAAACATTTTTTACAAGCAAATATTCCATTGTCTAATTCTAATAATTTATCTGTTGCTCCACATTGAATACATTTTTTCTCATTATTCATATTTTTGTTCCTCCTTTGAGCCTATATTTCGTTTTACACTATTTTTATTTTTCTAGGCATATAACTTGTAGTCTAATATATAAAAATCTATCTACGTTTATTCTCGTAGCTCCTAGACCTATTCTATCAAAATAAGCACCAAAATTTTATTATCTTGGTGCCATTTTATGATTATTCGTTATTTTTTAATAAAAATTTAGGATTTATAACTTTAAATGATATATTATTATCTGTATCTCTCCATACTTTTCCTTCTCTTTCAGTTTTGTATAGAGTAGATTTTCCTTCAGCATCTTCTACCATTTTATCAATAGTATCTAATAACTCACGTTCTGTATCAAGAATTGGAACTGTATTTATATTATAAGGTTTTAATATATTTTGCATTTCTATTGTTCTATGCTTTTTACCATCTATAATAAGATTAAAAGCAAAGAATTTATATCCTTCAATGTTATATTTATTTTTTTGTATTCCTTCTCCAGCAATTTCTCCTTGTAAGACTATTCTTGCTGCTTTATTCTTTTTTAGTAAGTCCATTAAAACTTGTTCTATATTACATTGTCTAGCTATAGTCCAATATGAAGAATTAGTTGGTGTTTTTAATCTTAAATTTCTAGAACAAACTCCAAATTCATATTGATTAAATAATCCTAATACTTTATGCTTTTCTACAAAATATGTTGCAGATTGACCGGTCAATTTTTTCTGTTGCATCAAAAAGTATTGTTTCATTTGGACTATTCACAATACTATAAAATTCATCTGGCATTGTTTGTAATCTTCCGTTCGTCTGTTTTCTTTATCCATTGTGGGAAACCACCTTTTTTAGGTACAAATAATTGTGTATATATTTTTCTGTACCATTTATATCTCATTAAAAACTTGTGTATAGGATTTTTTGCTTTTTTCATTTCTTGTTCTGCTAATTTTTGTTCTTTTTCTCCCTCGGGGTCATATTTAGTTATACCTAATAAATCAGTTATATCTTGACCCTCTTTGAGTGTAGTAATATCAATATTAAAATTCTTTTGCAATTCTCTTAAAGGAATAACTAAACCTTGACTTACTTGTTTTCTTAGTTTAATTGTTTTAACTATATATTTTCTATCTTTTAAAAACTCAAACATAGGAATTTCAGGCACTCGAGAGTCTGGTTCTATATAGCATATTAAATCTCCAATGTTATGATTTTCAGATTTACTTGCCACAATATGCCAACCTAATACAGTTAGTTTTTCTATTTTGTCTGCACCTTCTATTGGCTCTATGTTTACTATTTTTTGAATACTTGCTAATTTTCTTGACATATATTATTCTCCTTTTCATTATTAATAGAACCAAAGTTATATAAAGATTTTGGAAATGAATATTTTTCAGCTATATACTTCCAGTTCTTTTTTCTTTTTATTTTAGAAATTGTACTTTTTTGAACATTATATTTTTGTGCAATTTGAGTTAAAGATAAATTGTTTAACATTAATAAATCGCATATTTCTTTAACTTCTTTTTCTGTTAGTTTTGCTTCATGATTTAATTCACCTAATCCAGTATTTTTTCTAATTGATGAATTAATTCCTCTTTCTAACCATCTCAAATTTAAATAGTGATTGTTTAAAATATTTCCATCTATATGGTCAACTGTGGGGTCTTTAATATTTTTAGATGGTTTTCCTATAAAATTATATGCAACTAAAATTGATATTCTAGCATAAACTATACCTTTTTCACCATAAAGTGAAATCCTTAAATATCCATCTTTATCTTTAGATGGTTTCATATATCCTTTTTTATATTCTGAGTATATATGTCCATATTCATCTATTTTATAAATAGGTTTAACATTCTTGTATTTTAATTCTTTAAGCACCGTGTAGACCCCCAACCTCCAGCACGAACCCCTTCAGTTTTATCATCATCTGTTATATAATATTTTTGAAAAATTCCTTGACCTAATTTATCTCCTTTTTCAATAATAACTGGTTCATTGCTTAAATTATAAAATAAGAAACCTATTTCACCTTCGTTATCTGGATTGTCTACATAATCACAATCCACTATTCCAATAGCATTAGGAATTACCAATTTCTTCTTTTTAGGGTTAGAACTTCTATTTACAAGCATTAAATATTCATCATCAAGCATATAAGCTTTAACTCCTGTTTTAACTAATATAGGATTATCTCCTAATTTGTAAGGTGGGATTTCTACTCTTTCAGGGCATTCAAAATCATATCCTGCTGAATATTTTGTTGCTCTTTTAGGTAAATCAAACCCTGGATTTTTCATTTCATATCCTGTGCTCGTTACTCTATTAACGTATTCAAATTTTCTACTCATAATATCTTCCTTTCTATAAATCAAAACTATGGAATTAAATTCACACATATAATCAAATTACCAGTAGATTAGATAATAATTCTTCTAATTTTTTCATCTCTTTTATTCCAAATTGCTCATTTGATTGTATGGTCACATATACTAAAAATATACGCTTAATTTGTCAGTTGTTATTTGTAAATATAGATATACTAATAAATAATTGTAAATTGTAACTTGTCGCCCACA
>OGQX01003065.1_pt1 | contig 11837 bp, 6 predicted proteins | sample 1553291 | NCBI WGS metagenome assembly OGQX01 (sample SAMEA2580030, study PRJEB22360) | human gut metagenome | biome: human gut; feature: human-associated habitat; material: faeces | place: Denmark | collected 2008/2010
CCCTCACGCCCGTAAGGGCGTGTCAACCTTCGGGAATACCGGAAAGCACCGCCCAAGTTCCGGCCCCGATCCCGACCGCGCCGAAAGGCGCCTGAACCCTCACGCCCCAAAGGGGCGTGTTAATGTCCATAAAAGAGGTGTTTTCATGAAACAGAATCTTGCACTATTAAGCGGCCCCATCGCCTTTGGCGCTGCTGCCTTTCTTCTTACCGGCACCTTCCAGCAGTCCTCTGCCCTGGCTCTTTCCTGCGCCCTCTGGATGGCGCTGTGGTGGATATTCCGGCCCGTTTCCATTTACGTCACCGCCTTTATCCCGATTATCGTGAATTCCCTTTTCAATCTCATTCCCATGAATCATGTGATCAGCCAGTATTTCTCGGAGATTGCAGTGCTCCTTCTGGGCAGCGACCTCATCTGCCTGACCTGGACCACCACGGGGCTGGACAAACGAATTTCCGTAAGAGCCCTCTGCTCCATAGGCACCTCCATGAAGAGCCAGATTTTTGTATGGTTCCTGGCTTCCACGGCTCTCTCCGTTTTCCTTCCCAACGTGGTGGTGGCCGCTATTTTCTGTCCCATTGCCGTGGCCATGCTCCATTTCACCGGAGAAAAGGATATAAGCACCAGCCAAACCGCCATTCCCATCCTCCTTGCCATCGGCTGGGGCAGCGGCATCGGCGGCTTCGGCTCCCCCATCGGCTCCCCCGCCCACCTGGTAGCCGTTTCCTATCTGGAAAAACTGACAGGCCATGAATTCATGTATTTCGACTGGGTCATCCGTTTCCTGCCTGTGCTCATCCTCATTTTCCTCATGAACCTCCTTTTCCTTCTTTTCCTGCCCTGCCCGGTCAAATCCCTCCCCGGCACGAAGGGCTATTTCCGCTCCATGTACAAATCCTTCGGTCCCATGAAACGGGGCGAGCGCATAGGCCTCATTCTCTTCACCGCCGCCACCCTGCTCTCCTTCCTCCGTCCCCTCTTTGCGCCATACCTCCCTGCCATGAAGCCGGCCTACGTATTTCTCTTCCTGGGCATGCTCATGTTCTTCCTGAAAGATGAAAAAGGAAATCCCATGCTCACCTGGAAATACGCTGAAAGCCACGCCATGTGGGGCATGATCGCCCTTTTTGCCAGCGGTCTGGCTCTGGGGAAACTGGTCATTGAAACCGGCGCCATCAAGGAGCTCTCCCTCCTCATCGCCGCCCTTCACCTCTCCCCGGGCCTTCCGGTAATGGCCATGGCCTGCCTCTTCGCCTGCTTCATGTCGGAAATTTCCAGCAACACCGCCTCCGCCTCCATTTCCATTCCCGTGGTCATCGGCATAACCTCCTCCCTCTCCTTGAATCCCATCCCCTACATTCTGGGCACCATCGCCGCCGCCAACTGCGCCTACATCCTCCCCATTTCCACCAGAGCCATCCCCATAGGCTACGGCCTCTCCGCCTCCGCCCAGATCCGATACGGTACAGTACTCTCCCTTCTTACGGTGATCCTTATCACCCTCCTATGCACCGCCTTCATGGCTTTCGTACCCCTCTTCAGTGAACTGTAAATTAAAAAGGGCTGTGAAGAAATATCAATCATTTCTTCACAGTCCTTTTGGTATGTCTTATTGTGTCAATGACAGTAAGCCACTCGCCTCATCGTCATCTCGAGCGGAGCTGCCTGTCGGTCGTAGAGCAAAGGGTTTTGAGCGCCAGGGAGACTCTGAGCCCGGAGATCTCCTGCTGCTATGCTGCATGTACCATGGGGCCTGAAATTTTTCCACTCCCCTCCCACCATTGAAATGACAGGAGAGAAGAATGGTATCCATGTCATTCATGCATTTCTTCACAGCCCTTTTTGATTTATGAAATGCCATGCTTCTTCTCCAGCATAAGGAGTGCCTTCTTCATGGGAAGACCGCCGCCGTAGCCGGTGAGGGACCCGTCGGCACCGATGACACGGTGACAGGGGATGATAATGAAAAGGGGATTAGCATTGCTGGCCATGCCCACGGCGCGGTAAGCTTTCGGATGGCCGATGGCCTCGGCGATATCCCTGTAACTTCTCGTTTCCCCATAGGGAATCTCCCGGAGCGCCGCCCACACCTTTTCCTGAAAAGCGGTGCCCTGGGTACGGCAGGGAAAGTCAAAAGTCTTCCTTCGGCCCTGGAAATACTCATCCAGCTCCCGGAACACAGTCAGCGCCAGCCCCTCCGGCGCTTTGCCTTCGGCTTCCTTCCCCACCATCTTCAGCGCCGTCACCGCGCCGCCCTCATAGTCAAGCTCCATATCTCCAAAGGGAGAATGATACATGGCAGTCTTCACGGCTCTCTTCCTTTCTTTCATTTTTACATAGAGTATCATCAATTCTTTTGCTGAATCCAGTATACCATGGAAAAACAAAAGAAAGAGCCGTTGGCAATGGAGTGATTTAACAAAAAGAAAGCCGCTTCAAGGAAAAATGTGGCAAACCGGCATCATGATTCTCTAAAAAATGTGAAAATTCATCCATTCAAGCCGGCAAAAGCGTGCTCATCAAATTTTAATAAAATATGTTTTTATCCTATACAATACAAAAAGAGTCCTGTCATTGAATCGACAATGCATGATGTAGTATAATTTTACTCAAAAGGATTTTAGTAAAATCCATATGACTAAAATGGAAAGCAGGAGGTGGCTCCATGTTTATTGGAAGAGAAGTGGAAATGGAACGGCTTCGCCGGATGTATGACTCCCCGAATCAGGAAGTAGTGCTGATTTACGGACGGCGGCGAATCGGTAAAAGTGAGCTGATTAAGCAGTTTCTGAAAACCTCAAAGATCCAGGGGCTGTATTATCAATGCAAGCGGACAACGGAGATGAATAACGTCCAAAGTCTGTCTGCCTTGATTTCTGAGGTTTATCAGTATCCGCCTCTGGCCTTTACGGGCATAGAAAAGCTGCTTGATTTTCTTTTTCAGCGGGCCTGCCGCACAAGGCAGGTTCTGGTTTTGGATGAATACCCCTATCTGCGTCAGACAGTGCCCGGTTTGGACAGCATTTTACAGTCTTTGATTGATTCCTATCGGGAGCGTTCCCAGTTGAAGCTGATTCTCTGCGGCTCCTTTGTGGATACCATGAAATCACTGATGCTGGAAGAAAATCCGTTATATGGCCGGGTCACCCTGAGCCTTCATATCCATCCCATGGATTACTTCGAATCGGCTGCCTTTTACCCGGACTTCTCTCCGGCAGACAAGGTGCGGCTTTACAGTGTTTTCGGCGGCGTGCCTTATTACAACCGTCTCATAGATTCCACCCGAAGCGTCCGCGAAAATGTGATGAACCTGCTGGTGGAGCCCGATGCCCGGCTGGAAAATGAAGTCCAAATGTATCTTTTGGGAGAACTGTCCCGGTTCATCAATGCAAACGAAGCATTTGAAGCACTAGCACGGGGCTTTCACCGTTTTAAGGATATTCTGTCCCAATCCCATATCACCAGCAGTTCAGCGCTGGCCGAAGTGCTGAAACGGCTGATACTCATGGAACTGGTGAAAAAAGAAGCTCCCATTAATGACAGAAATAACAAAAAGAAAGCCAGCTATTTCATCAGCGACAATCTGTCCAGCTTCTATTACCGATATCTATTTCCCTACAGTTCACAGCGGCAGATTATGGCGCCGGATACGTTTTGGGACCGGTACATTGCCCATGACTTTTCTGAGACCTTCGTCCCGAAACAGTTTGAAACCCTGTGCCGCCAGTTCCTCATCCGCCAGAATCGAAAAGGCCGGCTTCCAGAAATTTTTGATGCCATCGGCACCTATTCCTATGATTTACCTGAAGAGCATAGAAATGGAGAATTTGATGTAGTCACCCACGACGATAAAGGATACATCTTCTATGAAGCCAAATTCCGGAAGACCCCTGTGACCGATGCCATGATTCAGACCGAAATCCGACAGGTCCAACAGACAGGAATGAACTGCCATAGATACGGCTTCTTTTCCCGCAGCGGCTATCAGGTGACCCCCAGACCCGGTGTCATTCTCTATACATTGGAAGACCTGTACAGCAATGGCTGATGAACTCTTTCTACCTCTTTTAAGAATACACCAGGACATTAAAAAACAGCTCTTATAAATTCTTTGAATCAGAGCTTTTGTACAGCTGATGCAGCACAAGGATAAACCAATCAATGTCTTTTTCCAACGAGGCGTTGGCCCAGTGAGTAAAATAGCGCCATTAATAGTGCTGAACCGGAAGGACCAGACCATTCACGAACAATTAAAAATGCAGGACGAAATCAATCGGCTGCATATGGTCATTCAGAAAACAGAAAAAGCTGCCTGGAAGGAACAGCAGCCGAAGAAGCGGTTTGAATTATATGCAAAACTGCAGGAATATAAAAAACAACTGGAGGAGATTACCCATGGAGAAGCTTAAGATGCATACGCCGGATCTGGCAGAGGAAAACTATAAGAAGCTGGCGGCCCTGTTTCCGGATGCTGTGACGGAAACGAAGGATGAGAATGGAAACACGGTCCGGGCTATCGACAAGGATGTATTGATGCAGGAAATCAATGCCAAGGTGGTGGACGATGGGCAGGAACGGTACCAGTTTACCTGGCCGGATAAGCGGAAAGCCGTGGTCCTTGCGAATGCGCCCATTGCCAAGACCCTTCGTTTTGAAAAGGAAAAATCTGTGGGCAGGGATGGAACCCCCGGAGGAACGGACTCTGAGAATATCTATATCGAAGGGGATAATCTGGATGCCCTGAAGCTTCTGCAGGAAACGTATCTGGGGAAGGTGAAGATGATTTACATTGATCCCCCCTATAACACGGGAAATGACTTCATTTACGAAGATGATTTTTCGCAGAAGGCCGAGGATTATGCAGAGAACAGTGGGCAGACCGATGAAGAAGGAAATCGACTGGTGCAGAATAGCGAAAGCAATGGTCGGTTTCATACAGATTGGCTGAATATGTTATATCCTCGTCTGCGGATTGCAAAGGACTTGCTTACAGAGGATGGAGTGATATTCATCTCCATAGATGATAACGAGCAGGAAAATCTTAAAAAGATATGTGATGAGATTTTTGGTTCTCAGAATTTCGTCTTTCAAATTGCTTGGCGTAGAACTGATAATCAGCCCAATATAGGAAAGATAGCACGAGTTAAGGAGTATATTCTTTGCTTTGCAAAAAATATTAGCTCACTTGGACTTGGTAAGTTGCCCCTCACAGATAAGGCAAAGGCAGAATATAGGTATCGGGACGAAAAAGGGCTGTTTAGACGTGCTATCTTGCTTGATAAAACACGCGGACGTTATCATTATCCTGTGACTACAAAATCAGGAAATATATTAAATGGTCCTTGGATGAAAACTGAAGAAGAATTTAGAGCCTTAGATTCCAAAGGAGCCATTTACTGGACGAGTGGTGGGGACGAGCAGCCTTACGGAAAAATATATCTTTCTGAAAGCAAAGGCGCTATACCTAATGATTTCTGGGGTATAGAATATGGAACAAATCAGCGTGCAAGTTTAGAGGTGGAGCGACTGTTTGAAAAAAGATGTTTTGATTTCCCTAAGCCTGTTTCATTGATTGCTGCTCTGCTAATTTTAGGCGCGGAAGAGGATTCAATTGTTATTGATTTCTTTTCTGGTTCTGCTACAACGGCGCAGGCAACTATGCAAGTGAATGCGGAGAATCGTGGGAATAGAAAATTCATCCTTGTACAATTACCAGAAAGATGCGACAGTAAAAGTCAGGCTTTCAAAGAAGGTTACAAGACCATCTGCGATATCGGTGAAGAGCGTATCCGTCGCGCCAGCAAGAAAATCAAAGAGGAAACGGGGGCTGATATTGACTACGGCTTCCGCTGCTTCAGGGTAGACTCTTCCAATATGAAGGATGTGTATTACAAACCTTCTGATGTAAAACAAGGAGAATTGGATCTTTTTACGGACAACATCAAAGAAGACCGTACACCGGAGGACCTTTTGATCCAGGTCATGCTGGATCTGGGGGTATTGCTGTCTTCCAAGGTGGAAGAGGAAGAAATTGCAGGGAAGAAGGTTTTTTCTGTGGCCGATGGCTATCTGATTGCCTGCTTTGACAGGGATGTGACCGATGATGTTGTGACGGCCATTGCCAGAAAGCATCCTTTCTATGCGGTATTCCGTGACAGTTCTTTCAGCTCTGACAGTGTGGCCGCAAACTTCGAGCAGATTTTTGATACCTATAGTCCGCAAACGGTAAGGAAGGTGCTGTGATATGGCTGCCATGAAATTTAAATTCACCATACAGGGGTACCAGACGGATGCTGTAAACAGCGTAGTCAGAGTATTCTCCGGCCAGCCCTTTCAGGACAGGGGCGGCTACCGGCGGGATGTTGGAACCCAGGATGATGATCGCAACCTGTTTAACTGGCAGCAGTCTGATGAAGATCTTTTCATGGGGTTTGCCAATGCACCGGTTTCGCTGAACGGGGTGCAGCTTCTTCATAATATCCGGGAAGTCCAAAAGGGCAGCAATATTAAGGAATCTTCTTCTCTTGCCCGGCATATGGGGGCCTGCTCTCTGGATGTGGAAATGGAAACGGGTACAGGAAAGACCTATGTTTACATCAAGACCATGTTCGAGCTGAATAAGCAGTATGGGTGGAGCAAGTTTATTGTGGTGGTCCCCTCCATTGCCATCCGGGAAGGCGTGCAGAAGAGTTTCCAGATGATGCAGGACCACTTCATGGAGCTCTACGGAAAAAAGGCAAGATTCTTTGTTTATAACTCCAAGAACCTGACTGACATTGACCAATTCAGTTCCAGCGCAGATCTTTCTGTCATGATTATCAATGTACAGGCCTTCAATGCCCGGGGTAAGGATGCCAGAAGAATTCGCATGAAGCTGGATGAATTTGGCAGCCGCAGGCCCATCGATGTAATCCAGGCCAACAGGCCCATTGTGATTCTGGATGAACCGCAAAAAATGGGCGGCAAAAAGACGCAGGAATCCCTGAAGGAATTCCATCCACTGTTTACGTTGAATTATTCCGCCACCCATAAAGAGCATCATGATCTGGTGTATGTTTTGGATGCGCTGGACGCCTACCGGATGAAACTGGTCAAAAAGATCGAGGTCAAGGGCTTTGATATCAAGAATCTCCGGGGAACAGACGGCTACCTGTTTCTGGAGAATATTGTTATATCCCCGAAGAAACCGCCCATGGCGCGCCTGGAATTTGAAATCCGCTACGAGAAGTCCATCAATCGGGAGACCAGAATCGTAGGTGTGGATGATGATCTGTATGCTCTTTCGAAAGGGATGGAGCAGTATCAGGGATATCATATCAATGAGATTGACCCCATCAGGGGCGCTGTGACATTTACCAATGGCATTGAAATTCAAACAGGCGAAGTTCTGGGCGATGTCAGTGAAAAGGATATTCGCCGGGTGCAGATCCGCGAGACCATTCGGTCCCATTTCGAAAAGGAAAAGGAACTGTATAATCGCGGTATCAAGACCCTTTCCCTGTTCTTTATCGATAAGGTGGAGAATTACCGGAAGTATGATGCTGACGGGAACGAAGTGAATTCGGAATATGGCCGGATTTTTGAAGAGGAATATACAGCGATTCTGAATGAATATCTGACTCTGTTCGATACGCCTTATGAGCAGTATCTGCGCAGCATCGATGTGCATGCTACCCATGCCGGCTATTTCAGCATCGACAAAAAAGGCCACAAGATTGACAGTCATATGAAGCGTGGCTCTGATATCAGCGATGATGAGTCTGCCTACGAATTGATTCTGAAAGATAAGGAGAAACTGCTGTCTTTTGACAACCCGGTTCGTTTTATTTTCTCCCATTCCGCCTTGCGGGAAGGCTGGGATAATCCGAATGTCTTCCAGATCTGCACGCTGAAGCATGGCGGCGATTCGACAACCAACAAGCGGCAGGAAGTGGGCCGCGGTCTTCGACTCTGCGTGAATCAATCCGGCGACCGGATGGATGAGCACGTTCTTGGCGCAGAGGTACAGGAAGTTAACAAGCTGACCGTTATTGCCAGTGATGGCTATAAGGACTTTGTTTCTTCTCTGCAGAAGGAAATCAGGGCTGACCTGTATGAGCGGCCGACTAAAGCGACGCCGGAATACTTTGCAGGCAAGCATCTCAGAGTCGGCAATGATATCATCACTGTTACCAGCGACGAGGCAAATAAGATTTATTTCTATCTGGTGAAAAATGATTACATTGACGAAGACGATCATGTCACGGATCAGTATCGGGCAGATGCTGAGAATCATTCCCTGGCTCCACTGCCGGATAAATTGAAACATATCGGGGATGGCGTGCATGCGCTGGTGCAGGGTATCTTTGATGAGCATGCGCTTGACGGTATGATTGAGGATGGCCATGTGACAAAGGTGCAGGAAAATGTGCTGAATGACAATTTCTTCAAGAAAGAATTCCAGACGCTCTGGAATTACATCAATCACAAATGGAGTTATTCTGTGCATTTTGACAGCAATGAGCTGATTCGGAATGCCATCCGGCATATTGATGATAAACTTTTTGTTACCGAGCTCCAGTACACGGTGACCCGGGGAACCCAGGGGGAAGACTGGTCTGCGGAAAAAGTAAAGGAAGGGCGGGGTTTTATTGCCGAAAAGAGCCACACCTATAACCTTAAACGAGGGGAAACCAGCCAGGTCAAATATGATCTGATTGGTCAGATTGGGGGTAGGACCCATTTGACCAGAAGAACGGCTGCGGCAATCCTGAAAGGAATTTCTCCTGTCAAGTTCATCATGTATCGGTACAATCCTGAGGAGTTTATTTCCAAGGTTTCGAAGCTGATCAATGAAGAAAAAGCTGCCATGATTGTCAATGATATTACCTATAATCAGACCGACGGGTCCTACGATTCGACCATCTTTACCGCCGAAAAGAATAAGGACTTTTCCAAAGCCTATCTGGCGAAGAAGAATGTGCAGGATTATGTTTTCGCTGATGGAACGGCAGAAAAATCCGTGGAACGCAAATTTGCAGAAGACATGGATCTGGATGATAAGGTGGTGGTATATGCCAAGCTGCCGCGGGGCTTCCAGATTCCGACTCCGGTGGGGAACTATGCGCCGGACTGGGCGATAGCCTTTCAGAAGGGAACTGTAAAGCATATCTACTTCGTGGCTGAAACGAAAGGCTCTATGGAAAGCCTGGATTTGCGTCCCATTGAACAGGCTAAGATTACCTGTGCCAAGAAACTTTTCAATGAGATTTCAAAGGATGATGTGGTATATGACCAGGTGGATTCCTATCAGAATCTGCTAAGTCTGATGAACGCACTCTGAGTAGTCATCAGGACTCTTTCTTCCAAAACCAGCCTCCTTGCCATATAGGGAAACCATGGCCACGAAACCTGCATGGCCGGGCGCCCTATCATTTGATTCAAAAGAGTTTTAGTAAAATCCGCATGAGTAAAAAGGAACAAACAAATCAAAGGAGATGCAGTGCGACAATGCAGATACATCATTCCACAAAAGATAAAATCCACATTCTTTTCATCTGCCACGGCAATATCTGCCGTTCTCCCATGGCGGAAATGATGATGAAGGACATGGTGCGCCAAAGGGGGCTGGATGGGAAATACGAAATTTCTTCCATGGCCGCCACCACTGAGGAAGTGGGCCATGATATCTATCCCCCTGCCCGAAGGACCCTCGCCGCCCACCACATTCCCTTTACGAAAAGAAGGGCGGCTCTCATGACCAGAAAGGATTATGAAGAGGCGGACTATGTGATCGCCATGGATGAGGAGAACCTGGATGACCTGTCCCGTCTCACCCAGGGGGATCCGGAGAAAAAAATCTCCCGCCTTCTTGACTGGGCGGGAGAAGCAAGGGACGTGGCGGACCCCTGGTATACGGGAAATTTTGAGAAAACCTATGAGGATATTGCCAAAGGCTGCCGAGCGGTGCTGGAAAAACTTTCCTGAAAATGGGTGCATAAAAAGAGGCCATGAGAAATGGGTATCCTTTCTCACAGCCTCTTTTTCATGCCATGCAAAAACTCCTGATTCGTCCCATGCTGATGCGCGGTAGGGCTCAGGCGTTCAGCTTCGATGAATCGGCCAGGAGCAGCCGCCTAAGCGGAATATCTGTGTCGTCAAGGAAGAACTGGTATAGCCATTTGCCACCAGGATGTCTGGCAGGTCATCTTCAGGAGTTTTATAGATTGTTTTCGACGCGTCAGAGAGTTCTGATTAATATGAGGAAGTTCTTCCTGCCTCCATGGCCTGTCCCTTGATAAGGTGTGTGCACGTAACAGGCAGGGAGGCGGGCGCCCCTTCCGGGCCCTTTCAGTTCTCTCTGTCTATATAATCCCTTTAAAGGAGGAAAGTTCTCATGGAAAGAGGAAATCTCAGGGCCCTGCACCCCGCTTCTCATATGCCTTTCCTGCCTTCCAGCCCCTTTGCAGCGTCTCACTGTCTGATGGCCTGATTCCCCCCTTAGTGTAAAATTTTACTCGGTAGGGGAATTTTTCCAGAAACAATAAAAGAGGAAAGCCTCCCTTTGAGTGGAAATGTTATAATTTCCGTGCACAAATAAAACAAAGAAAGGGCTTTCCTCATGGATATTATAACAAAAACTGGAGAAATTTGGAGTGAAAATGCAATTGGTGCAGTCATTTCTATCATCAAGGAATCTGATGATTCTATTGAGTCTGAAAGGAAGCTAACTCATTGGCTCGAAGAAATGAACTGTCAGCTTATAGCTATGGCCCTGGCGCGTATTGACACTGAGCTGTATCAGATTTACAAGGTACAGGGGTGGCGTGTGGCGCGCCGGGACTCTAGGACGATTTGCTGCCGCTATGGAGAGCTGACCTATACCCGAAGACTTCTGCAGAAAGAAGGGAAGAGCTTCTATCCCCTGGACTGCAAAATGGGCTTTGAGTCCAGAAAGCACTACAGCCTGGGAATGATTGAGCGGATTGTCGAGGCTGTCGCAATTACCACATCCCGCAGTGCCAGCGAACTCCTGCAAAGCCTGGCAGGGATTACCATCTCCCATCAGTCCGTTATCTCACTCAAGAATTATGCCGGTAAGAAGGCGAAGACTTATGAAAAAACATTGGCAGAAGAGGAAAAGGTTGAAAAGCCGACACAGCCGGAAATTATAGCGATTGAAGGAGATGGAATTGTACTCAAGAACAAGGAGAAAGGCGGCGTTTCGGAAGTGCACCGCCTCCAGGTATATGAGGGAGTCAGGAAAAATGGCAACAGGACAGAACTGGTAGGACTTCGCTGCTTTGCATCTACCAGCAGAAAAGAACTTTTTGCAATGGTAAGAAGCTATCTGCATGGGCACTATGACCTGTCTAAGACCACAGTGCTGTCGAATGGGGATGGAGGGTCCGGATACCAGTTTCAGGACTTTGAGCGAATGGTAGAAGGCTGCCTGGATCACCAGCACTTCCGCGACTGCTATCATGTGCATGAAAAGATCCGGACCCGGCTCAGCTTCTGCAACAAGGAACTGGTAGACCGTATTATCCGAGAGCTTCACCGGACCGACAATATTATGAAACGGATTCCGGTATGGATGGATACTGCCCGGAGCTGCGCCCGAACAGAGGCGGATTTGGAGGAGGTAGACAAGCTGCAGAGCTATCTGGAGAGAAATGCTCCCTATATCCCCAGCCTGAGTCAGCGCGGCATCCATACAGAGATTCACCTGGGGACTGCAGAAACAAATCACCGGTTTTACAGCTATCGCATGAAGCGGCAGGGATGGAGCTGGTCCAGCGAGGGAATGGAGTGTATGGTTTGGGTATTGACCGCCCGGAAGAATAAAACACTTACAG
>OGQX01003067.1_pt1 | contig 11833 bp, 7 predicted proteins | sample 1553291 | NCBI WGS metagenome assembly OGQX01 (sample SAMEA2580030, study PRJEB22360) | human gut metagenome | biome: human gut; feature: human-associated habitat; material: faeces | place: Denmark | collected 2008/2010
TCTTGTGGCAGGAAGGCCATACCGCTCACGCTACTCGTGAAGAAGCGGAGATAGAAGCTAAGAAGATGCAAGAGGTTTACGCGAACTTCGCTGAGAATTATATGGCAATGCCAGTAATAAAGGGCGTGAAGTCTGAGAGCGAGCGTTTCGCTGGTGCTTTGGATACCTATACGATCGAGGCGATGATGCAGGATGGAAAAGCTTTGCAGGCGGGAACTTCCCATTTTTTGGGACAGAACTTCGGTAAGGCTTTCGACGTTACTTTCATCGACAAGAACGGCAAGAGCGACTATGCTTGGGCTACTTCTTGGGGAGTTTCCACACGTTTGATCGGTGCGTTGATTATGTCTCATTCCGATGATAACGGTTTGGTATTGCCTCCTCATTTGGCTCCGATTCAGGTTGTGATCGTCCCGATTTATCGTAGCGCTGAGCAATTAGCGCAGATCAGCGAGAAGGTCGCTGGTATCGTGGCTAAGTTGAAGGCGTTGGGTATCTCCGTGAAATATGACGACGCTGATAATAAGAAGCCGGGCTGGAAGTTCGCTGAGTACGAGTTGAAAGGTGTTCCCGTGCGTTTGGCTATGGGTGGTCGTGATTTGGAAAATAATACAATCGAGGTGATGCGCCGTGATACTTTGGAGAAGGAAACGATCACTTGTGATGGCATTGAGGAATACGTGAAGAATCTGTTGGAGGAAATCCAAGCGAATATCTTCAAGAAAGCGTACGATCACCGTGAGGCTAACATCATAAACGTAGATACGTATGAGGAATTTAAGGAGAAGATCGAGGATGGCGTCTTCATCATGGCTCACTGGGATGGAACCCCAGAGACAGAGGAATTGATCAAGAACGAGACAAAAGCTACGATCCGCTGTATTCCTTTAGCTGGAGATAAGACTCCGGGTAAGTGTATGGTGACAGGTAAACCGTCGGCTTGTCGGGTACTGTTCGCCAGAGCTTATTGATTGTTATGCTAAAAGATGAAATAAAATGAGGGATGCTTTAACCGAAGGGCATCCCTCTCTAAGAAAATGAGCTACCACGAATTTATACTTGTCGTTAACTTTAGTAGCATCATTATCTTGGTGTTATTGGCGATGTTGTTATTGATTGCCACTCGGTTTCGTGGCGAGAGTGGTTATGCCGCAGCGATTATCGTTCTTCCTAACATCCCTGTTTATATTTACAACATGAGCCGCATGCTTGGTTGGCATGATATAACGTTGTTCTTTTTCCCTATCAGTTATTCGGTCAATACGCTGTTGATGCCGTTGCTGTGGTTATTTACCCGCCGCAACTTTGATCTTGATCCTCGTTTCAAGCCTGTCCAATTGTTGCATTTTTTACCGGCGATTGTCTGTGTCGTTATCGTGTTATCCATTCCTATGCGGAAGCGTATGGAGAGTATACTTCATGAGGTCACCGGTGATGATACTTGGATCGGTGATTTTAACGCTGCCGTGATTACCTCGCAGATGATCGGTTATTTTGTCGCTATCTTTATTTATCTTTACCGGAAGAAGCAGTATATAAAGGATAATTGGTCTGATGCCGAATACATGCAAAAGGAATGGATTCCGAAACTTATGATCCTGTTCGCTGCCTTGTTTGTCACCGTGATGACCTGCTATGCGATTTGGCCTCGGACTGATGCTTGGTTGATACAGATATTGAATGTGATGGCGATGAGCTTCCTCGTCTATAATTTTATTGCTCATCCAACTGTTCCTTATATCCAAGGAACGTCACGGATGCTCGTTAAGGATGAGACGGTAGGGTTTCAGTCTATACCAGACGAGGAACAAATGAGAGATATATGTTCCCAAGTGAAAGAGTATCTGGAGACAACAAATGCTTTCCTGCGAAAGGACCTTTCCTTATCCATCTTATCGAGAGAGACTGGTATTTACCAAAAATTACTTTCTCGGTCGATCAACGAATACTTAAAACAGAACTTCTTCGAGCTTATCAACGAGATGCGAGTGGGGGAAGCCAAGCGAAGGTTGCTCCTGCCGGAGAATGCTGGTCATACGGTAGATAGCCTTTATGAGGAATGTGGTTTTCGGACTCGTTCCACGTTCTTCTTGGCATTTAAGAAGGTAGAGGGTTTGTCTCCCGCCCAGTGGCTTAATTCGGTAAAAAAACATACGGATCAATAAACGCAACAGCTAAAAAGAGTACATAAACTCTTTCCGGGTCTGATTTTATTACTATATTTGTGTCGCTATCGTCAGATAGCGGACATATTTAGACACTAGGAAAGTGTTTAGCTTCGTTCTCAGAGATAAAATCTGGTAAATTTTTCACGGGAGAATAAGTTGTACTCTTCACGTCATTGTTATATGCTATACGTATATGGACAAAGGGCGTGGGCTGTTGCTTATTTACCGTACGGGTTTACCAGAGCCTATCTCTTAAATAAGTTAATAGTCCCACGCTTTCCTCATATTAATACTATCCGGATCGGGGCTTACCGGATGTACATCTTCGAGGCATTATGAAAAAATATCTACCACGTTTCTCTTTCTTTTTAATGATTTTACTCCATTTCATCATGAAATCAGTCTGAATATACAGCTTTCGGACTTCTCTAAACATCTTGTTTTAGGTGATTCGGGAAATAAACACTCTCTTTGCGGTATCGATTGAATCTGTTTGTTTACTTCTGAAAGTATTTTTGTATATAAAGCATTTTTGTTTTATATGCATTTTATTGATGTGGATACTCTCGCTGATACCTTCTTGTCATCGAGAGGGAGAGGTTGGTCTTTCCCAAAATGATCAGGTGGGTATAGATAGTGTGGTCTCGGCCTGTCCGGACATCGATTCTCTACAATCATGTCTAAGGTATTTCGAGAGAACTGTAAATGAGCTGGGAGTGATACTCGCCTATAAGGAATTAGAGGTACGTTACCGGGAAGCGGCCCGTTTTAATGAGGCGATAGGATGCCACCGGGAAGGCTTGCGATTGGCTATGCAAAGGAAAGATACCTCGGAGGTCATATAGGCCTTGAATAATATCGGTACGAACTTCCGGCGGTTAGGTATCATGGACGAGGCCTCCAATTATCATTATAGGGCATTGTCGTTGTGCGAGAGACTGGGTGATAAGGAAAGCTATAAAGCAAGAAAAAACCGGACCATTTCCTTGAGTGGTATCGGAAACGTGTATCTAACATTGGAAAATTGCGAGATGGCCGACAGTATTTTCCGAATAGCGCTGGAAGAGGAACGTACCTTGGATAGTGATCTCGGCTTGGCCATGAACTATGCGAACCTTGGCTCTATCTTCGAGATGCGTGGCATGATGGATTCCGCTTTTGTTTATTACAATTATTCTATGGAGCATAATCGTGCGGCCGGGTCTGTTGTCGGCATTTCGCTTTGCCATAACCATATAGGACGCTTGTTCGAGAAAAAGGGACAATGGGATCAGGCGATACGCGAATATCGTAACGCATACGACCTTATGGTGGCGGACAACGATCTGTATCATTGGCTGGAATCGTGCCTGGCCTTGGCACGGGTGAATATCTACAAGGGAGATCTGCGAATGGCGGAGGCTTTCTTGGAGCATGCGGAGGGTGCCGCTAAGGTGCCGCGGGCGTGGAAGCATTTGTCGAGCGTGTATCATCTGGATTACTTGCGTTATAAGAAGCTGGGTGATTATAAGAATGCCCTCAACGCTTATACATCAAGTCTCGCTTATGCTGATAGCATGCGAAATACTGAGAATATGAACCATATACAGAACCTCCGTGTGGACTACGAGAAAGAGAGGAGCAACCGGAAGCTTTCATTGATACAGAAGAATTATGAGATGGGGCAGCGTACCAAGAATATTTTCCTGATCGCTTGCTTGATCGTACTCTTCCTTACGGTGGTAGCGATGGGCTTTTTATGGTATGCCTTGCGGATGAAGTCCCGCAATCAGCAGGTGATGCGGCGCATGGAGGAGGTGAGGGCCAATTTCTTCACGAATGTCACGCATGAGTTTCGTACGCCGCTGACGGTTATCTTGGGTGTGTCGGAAGAGTTGCGGAAAGGGGGAATAGGCGAGGAGGAACTCAAGACCGGGCTGAATATGATTGGACGGCAGGGAAAGAACCTGCTGGAATTGGTGAACCAATTATTGGAAGTGGCGAAAGTGAGATCTGAGATTGGCGATCCGGAATGGAGGACTGGAGATATCGTAGCTTATACGAGCATGATCGTGGAAGATAACCGGGCGTATGCCCGCCAAGGGCAGGTAGACCTTTGTTTTACTCCTTCGGAGACGATTATCAGCATGGATTTCGTGCCCGAGTATTTCCGGAGGATCATGGATAACTTACTCCGTAACGCTATCAAGTTCACGCCGAGAGGTGGGAGGGTTGTCGTGACGATGGAGTGTGTGGGGAGTATGCTTGTCACGCATGTGGCGGATACGGGCTGCGGTATAGCCGAGGAGGACTTGCCGCATATCTTCAAGGCTTTTTACCTAGGTGAGACCGGAGGGGCAGGCACGATGGGCACGGGGATCGGCCTTTCTTTGGTACGGCAGATGGTGAGGAGCATGGAGGGCCGGGTGAGCGTGAAGAGTACGGCCGGGGTTGGTTCTGAGTTTGTCGTGATGTTGCCATTGAGACATGGCGACTCCTTCTGGGAACGTTGGGTACCCGGCGAGGAATCTAACGATAACGCCTCTCATCCGGAACCGGACAAGACCGTGATACTGCCGGATGCGACGATGGAGCCGGATAGCACGTCTATGCGCCCGTCTATATTGATCGTGGAAGATAATGCGGACATTTCTTATTATATCGGCCGGCTGCTTAATGGTGCGTATCAAATAATATATGCGCAAAACGGAGCGGAGGGGCTGGAGATAGCGGCGGAGCAAATGCCGGACTTGATCCTCACCGACTTGATGATGCCCGAGATGGATGGCTATGAGTTATGTAGGCGGGTACGTGAATCCGAGGTGTTGAACCATATTCCGATCATTATCATTACCGCAAAATCAGGAGGAAAGGAACGTGTCTGTGGCTTAGAAGTCGGGGCGGACGCTTATCTGGAGAAGCCTTTCAATGCGGAAGAGCTGAATATCCGGATAACAAAGTTGCTGGAACAGCGTCGTTTGCTGCGTGAGAAGTATTCCAAGGCTATGCGTGAGGGGACAGAACTGAATGTAAAACTAAACCCTGCCGACCAAGACTTCTTGGCTCGCCTGAATGATTATATATATGCGTTGATATCCAACCATGGCTTGAACTCGGACATGGTAGACGATAAGATGTGCATGAGCCGATCCCAGTTGAATCGCAAGGTCCGTGCCATCACGGGCTACAACACTTCCGCCTATATCCTGCAGATGCGCATGGAGAGGAGCAAACGCCTCTTGGCCTCTACCGAGGAACTGATCGGCGACATCGCCCTTAAATGCGGCTTCGAGGATGCCAATTATTTCGCCCGCCTTTTCAAGCAGATCTTCAATGTAACGCCTTCGCAATACAGGAAAAGCCTCATTCAATGATTCCGTGTAGCGGGTACTTCCGTGTAGAAAGGGGCTATGAAATTGAGAAATCCATATTTAACCTCATCATTGGGAAATCCGAGGGTATAGATATTGAATTCCGGATTGAAATCCTTGATGGTCAGATAGCCACTTTGGTAAATCACCGGGATAGGTCGGGTGGCGTCGGCTGTACATGGAAATATATTATAAACCAATCCGGGTACAATCCATCCTCAAGAATAACTCTTGTTTATAGAGCGTCTGTTACGATGGGCAACGTGACGTGCTTACAATGGGCATTATAAGGAGCTAATAATGCCCATTGTTATTCTTCCATAGATTCTATCGGAGGCGATTCGGCCGGCTAGCATTTCTAATCGACTGCTCTTTAATTAGTTAATTATTTTCAATGCGCAGATTCTCTTGGTTTGTCCTAGTGAAATGCGTCGATTATCCTATAAGAATGCGTCATTTCTCCTCACGGGCGATCGCTCTCGGGGCTAATTTTGCGAATAAAGAAATCGGACGTTTCACCAAATCTGGTTCGAGTATGGAAGAAGAAAAACACAAGACGTGTGATAGAGATCGACAAGACCCGTAGTGAGAACGTGCGTCGTTGGTGGCCTTTCTTCCGGGATCGCCGTATCGATGCGTTTGGTGGTTTGACAGAACGATTTTTAGTATAATGACCGAATACACGCAAGAAGAGGCCGTCTTCCGCATGAACGAAATGGGGAAAGCGGGACGGCCTTTTCTTTTTATCATTGATTATAAACGAGAGCGGATCTATGTGGAGAGTCCGGAAGAGATCGCTCCCTCCGAGTTATTGTACGATTTGAACGGCTTTACGAATACAAATCACGAATGTAACTTGCGGGATTCCTCTCATCTTATATCCGGAGAACCTGTTGAATGGCAGCCCTCGTATGTTTCTTTCGAGGAGTATGTCCATTCATTCGAGACCGTTTCCCGGCATATCCATGCGGGTAATTCTTATTTGGTAAACTTGACATGCGCTACTCCGGTATATACGAACCTCTCCTTGAAAGATATCTTTTACCATTCCAAGGCGATGTATAAGCTTTGGATGCGGGATCGTTTCGTGGTATTCTCGCCCGAGATATTCGTGCGGACGCGGGATGGTCTCATCTATTCGTATCCCATGAAAGGTACGATTGACGCTACGCTGCCCGATGCCCGGAGACGTATCCTCGATGATCCCAAGGAAGCAGCGGAGCATGCCACGATCGTGGACTTGATCCGGAATGACTTGAGTATCGTAGCCTCCGAGGTTTGTGTTCCCCGGTATCGTTATATCGATGAACTGCGTACGCATAACGGAAGTTTGTTGCAGGTCAGCTCTGAGATAAGAGGCCGGTTGCCGGAAGGATGGAACGGCCATGTCGGGGAGATTTTGTTCAGCCTCTTGCCTGCCGGCTCCATCACGGGCGCTCCCAAGAAAAAGACCTTGGAGATCATCGCCGAGGCGGAAACCTATGAGCGGGGCTTCTATACGGGGGTGATGGGGTATTTTGACGGCCAAGATTTAGACAGCGCCGTGATGATCCGTTTTATGGAACAAGTCTCTCCCCATTCGTTTGTTTTCAAGAGCGGTGGGGGAATCACCTCTAAAAGTGATGTGAGATCGGAGTATAACGAAATGAAACAAAAAGTATATGTGCCCATCTATTGAGACCTTATCAGGGAGTCCGTTTGTGGAGACGATCCGTATCGAGAAGGGACGGATACATAACCTTCCGTACCATAATGCCCGGATGAACCGTACCCGCAGGGAGCTATTCGGAGCGAGAGAAGAAATTGATCTCGCAGGTTATATTCATCCGGGGCCTCATCAAGAACGTACCAAATGCCGGGTGGAATATACCCGCGAGGTCTTACAGGTAGAATACGTTCCTTACCGTATGCGTCCGGTTCATTCCTTGCGATTGGTTACATGCGATGAGATCGATTATTCCTATAAGAGTACGGATCGCCAATGCTTAAATGATTTATTCGCCCAACGAGGGGGACATGACGATATCCTGATCATCCGTGACGGTTTGCTGACCGATACTTCCATTTGCAATGTCGCCCTTTGGAATGGCACCTCTTGGATCACTCCCGCACGCCCTTTGTTATGTGGTACGATGCGTGCTTACTTATTGGATAAAGGCTTGGTACAGGCCGGGGATATCCCGGTAGAGGATCTGCCTAAGTATACCCGGATCCGTCTGTTTAACGCCTTGATCGGGTTCGGCGAAATCGATGAGATCACACGTATATACGTATGACACTACGCGAGTATCGGCGTGGCCCAGTGCCTATACAGGTAAGGGGTTACGCCGATATCTGTGTGGTCTCTTACCTGTATAGGCATGAATCAAGGTGTTTCCTAGAACAATATATCCACCTCCATATTGCTGATCCATTCTACGGGACGGCCGGCCACCTTATTGCAAGTGACGGCGAATTTCAAGGGGAGGATAATTCCCAACGGGATGCGTAACCATCCCGGCATATTGAAATTATGGACACCGATCAGGGAACCTAGCTGGATACCGACCGAGGGAGCTACCAAGAAACGGGTCTCGTCATTACGGCGGTCTATACCCATCTCGAAATAACTATACAGGCCGAGGAAACGTTTCGGGGAAACGAATATATCCATGTTATAATTGGCGCCCGCCTTCACGTTCCAGTTCTTGATCGTGTAGGAGGAGGAAGGGGCGTGCATATAATAACCGGAGATCGTAGGGGATACCCAATGAGCGATGTCGCCCAGCTCCATGATCATGCCTTTCCCTTTCCCGAACTTATGCCAATTGATCATGCTGACGTTCAAGCGACCGCCATACGTCATCCCGGTTGCTATGGATCGGCGTGCCGATCAGGAACATGAAGGAGTTGGCTACCCTCGACCGGATAAAGTTGCGGGTAAAAGGCTCTTGTACGATCAGCTGTAGCTCATCCTTGCGGTCGGCGACGGAAGCTTCCAAGGGGACGTCATCCAAATTCGTCCCGAAGGGGATCGGGAAATCCTTGATTACCGGGAAACGATCGTAGACGAACTGAGGTAGGTCGTCTCGTTCGGAAGGGATCTCGTTCAAGATATTCTCGTCTGATCCTTCCAAGGCATTCTGGTAGGCTTTCCAGACTTCTACGATAGACTCGCAGGTGGCGGTCACGACTTGGTAGAATACCTTCGTCTCCCGCTCGTAGCTATCGCCTTTCTCCAAGGAATAAGGATGTTTCTCCGTTACCCGGATATGCCGGTAATCATCGGCCTCGTTGTACTCCATCATGTTTTGGTTCAGACGTTTATCGCCGTAAGCACTCCATGTCTCGCCTTTTAGGTTAGCGGTCTGTACGGGGATGGTATTGTAGAAATCGTGCAGGCTCTTATTGTTGGATACGGCGGAGGCGGAGAAGCCCCTACGTACCATTTGGTGTCCGGAGGCGAAGGAGTCTTGTAGGAAATGCTCGGCGAAAGCCTCGTACATCGTGGCGTAGAACATAAGGTTGCTCGCCATTCGCGTATCTCCTTTACATATCTCTTTGCCTGCCTCTTGTGCTAGATAGATGGCGAAGATGTGGATGCAGAAATACTTGCTCATGGAGGGCAACTGATTTAATTTATCGAAGACCTTGTTTACTTCCGAGGGGCGTTGAAGGCGGCGGATCAGCTCGGGGTCGATCATCTTCAGATGCTCGTTCAATCCCTTGCCATAGGCGTAGAAGTGGGAGAGGTCCTTGATTGCTAGGATACCGTAAGCCAGATTGATGTCGAGCAACTCCTTGCTGTTGGCTCCGGTGAGGAACTCGTTCATGGCTTGTGTCTCCAAAGCCAGCGTACGGTTCGTCTTGGAGAAATGGGTCTGCAGGCCTGTCTCCAAGAGCATGGGATTTTCCACATGGTCGCCGGCCAATCCGCAAAGCGTACCGTAGGTCACGATATTCGGCAACTGCGTCAGCTCATTCATGGCGTAGGCGTTCGAGCCGGGCATATGCGACATGTTGAGGATCTGCAGCAAGGCGCTATCAGCGACGGCCTCGTTGGGGAAGATCCCATTTTCCACCAGATAACGTGGGAGAAGGCTCATGGCACGGTCGCCGATCTTACGATGCTCGGCGAAATCCCATGCGAAGGCCGAACTTGTTATTGCGCTGATACCCATAAGTAGGCATCCGCGGTGAAGAAGTTGTTTAATAGTGTTTCTCTTGTTCATATCTATACTTGTTTATAATTATCTGAATAACTCAAGCGCGAACTTCAATCCGACGCTTTGATACTTGAACTTCTCGAAGCCTAGGAAAAGCGCTATATGAAAAAGGTCGCTACCGATACCATACCCGAGCTCGCTGTAATTCGGCAATACGGGAGTCCATAGCTGGCTGAGGTAGAAACGTTCGGACACGAGGTATTTATGCGCCTTGGGATTGGGCTTGAGGAATCGCAATAGAATGAATGGGCTCTCGTACATGAGGTGCCCTTGAATATATTTGTCGGAGGCATTGCACCAATCCCCACCTAGATTATGAAAGATCCCGCCAAACCGGTCGCCCCAAGGCTCGGGGAAATAACGTTTGGCGAAATAGCTGAAATCGGCGAAGTACATGTTATGCTGGTTAAAAAAGAGTCCACCGCTTAGATTGTAACTCAGTCGTTCGGATAAGCCCAGCCGTACGGTCTGGTTCATGCCGGCCTCCATCCGCCAATAATTTCCCGTACAGCCGAGCAGGTCCGGTATGCTTCGTGCCAGCTCGATCCGGAAGGTCGGGTAATGGGAATGCAGGTACTCTTTCCGGTAGCCGTCCATCCAGTAATATTGCCGGGGCGTGTAGGTAAGGCCGATAACCGGGGTGAACTCATTATGATCCTTAATATCCAATCCGGTATCCTTGCTCTTTTTCACGGGCGTACGATGGTGGTATGCGAGTCCGGCCGAGAGCCGGAAGCCGTTCATCAGTTCTATCTGGTTCATCAGCTTGGCATAGTAGTGCTGGAAATACTTCAAGTTGAGATCGTCGAAACGGATTGGGGTATCTTTTAGGATCTCGTTGATCTGGTGGATCACTTCGGAGGAATAGCTTTGGTTGTCATTGGCTATCGTGAGGTTGAGGATGCCTTGACGCTCGGGGTGATACTCCCAGTCGGTTGTTAGCCGTAGGCGTAGCTCTTTCTCCTTGAATAGGAAACCGATCTCGGGGTGGAAGCGTAGCTGACGGTCATGCTCGAATGTCTTACTGATACGTGCTTCTTGCTTATAGGTGATCCCGTTGCTTCCGAAAGATAGCTGGAACGGGTTGAGAAGGCCGGAATACTTCACACGAGTACTCTTGTAATCCCTGTTGACCGTGCTGGTGAGCCGCTCGCCGAGTTGGAGGTAGCGAGTGAGAGCGCTGCTGTCCGCTTCCGTCCTCACCACGTTCGTTCCGGTGGTGTACAAGGCTTTCTCGTCGGTAGTGAGCGGCTTGTCCCTCCGGCTGTTCCAATAAGTGCTGTCTTGGGTAAAGGAGAGTGTGTCGGAGGTGATCGTATAGTATTGGGTTTGATCGAGCGAGTATAATTTCCTGCTCTCATGGTCTTCCTCTACCCAAGAGATCGATTTATAGCGGAAAGCGGCGTGGATGTCGCTCTCTATCCGGTTGCCTAGGGCATGGTAGCAGACTTGCAGGTCAGCCTCTTCCGGGAGGATGAAATGCTTCTCGTCACGGTTGAAACGTATGCTTAGGTTGAACTCGGAGAAAGAGGAGTGCCCTTGTATCTCGATACGGTCGATGGTCCAGAGTTCGTCGGTTACGTACAGGTTTCCGGATAGTAGTTTCTGGCTCCATTGGCGAGGGGTGAAACGGATGTTATACACAGGGATGCCGGAGATCGTGTCCGTGCCTTCCTGCCGAAACGTGTAATATTTGAAAGCATCGGGCGAGAGTGGCATGATCATTCCCTTATTGTAGATCGTGGGGGAGTAGACGTTCAAGTTGACGAACGAGGCTATCTCCTTGTAATGCCTTCCGGCGGCGAGATGGCTGCTGTTGATGGCTACAATCTCGTTGCGATAATGGTTGGGAGCGTCGTAGCGGGTGAGGCCACTCATCTCGAAGAAGGCATCGCGGGGATGACGCTCTATCGGGAAGACCAGATAGGCGTATCGTAGCAGCTTGTTCTTCCGGGGAACGTGCGTACGGCCTTTCACGTAGGTCTCCGCTTCATAGCTCTCGAGGACGTGCTCGTAGATGGGGGCTTGATGGATTACCTGCCGCATGATGGAGTCGGCTCGTGTGACGGGTGTCTTCTTTTGTGCCCGCAGGGCTGAATGGACTAGCGGG
>OGQX01003109.1_pt1 | contig 11728 bp, 10 predicted proteins | sample 1553291 | NCBI WGS metagenome assembly OGQX01 (sample SAMEA2580030, study PRJEB22360) | human gut metagenome | biome: human gut; feature: human-associated habitat; material: faeces | place: Denmark | collected 2008/2010
TTGTTTTTTGCTAACTCCCACTCCCTATTTTCATTGATAGAATACCATAAAAAACAAAATTATACAAGAGCTATGACCGAGTATTCAAGTGATAAAATTCTACAAATTTTTAAATCTGCGTTTATTGAATATTTTTTTATAAATATGAAATAATACTGAAGAGCTGTTGACTGTACGTATTATACGTAGTAAAATATGTTGTAAATATATATGAAAAAATTTTCTTAGAGACAGAATTACTTCTGCCTCTTTATTTTATACATTAAAAATTCGCCCAAAAAGGGGCGTCCCTATTGGGCAAAATTCTTATAATATTATGCAGATTAGTCCTCCGCTTCCCTCGTTTATTATTCTTTCCAATGTTTCTTGCAATTTTTCTTGTGCATCTTCTGGCATTTTCATTAGTTTTGTTTGCAAGCCTTCGTTTACAAGCTCATGCAGGCTCTTGCCAAATATATTTGATTCCCATATTTTCTTTGGATCGTTTTCAAATTCTGAAAGTAACGATTCTACCAGTTCCTGTGATTGTTTTTCGCTTCCTACTATTGGAGATACTTCTGTTTCTATGTCTGCTCTTATCATGTGTATTGATGGTGCTTTTGCTCTTAGTTTTACTCCATAACGTGTGCCTTGTTTTACCATTTCAGGCTCTTCTAATATTAATTCGTCTATTGATGGGCTTACTATTCCATAACCTTTTGTGTTTACTTCTTGCAATGCTGTAGATACTTTGTCATACTCCTTCTTTACATTTGCAAATGATATCATGCTAGAGAATAGTTCACCTTCGTTTGTTATTGGAACTCCAGAAATTTCGGTTAATACCTTATAGAATAAGTCATCTAATAAGTTGATGGTTATGTTTATGCTTCCCGTTCCTAGCTGTATTTCGTTTATTATACTTGTTGATATTACCTCAGTATTCTGTAATTTGGTTATTCTGTTGTCTATTTGTTTTAGAATCCTTATGTCTTTAAACGCATCTTTTATTTCGTCATATAATTCTTCTTTTAGCCAATGTGTTTCTGGTAGTCCATCAACCCATCTTGGAAAACTGATGTTTACTCTTTCTATTGGAAATTCATATAATACTTTGCCAAATATTTCATCAATTTTATCTGCAGTTAAATTTTCACAATCTGTTGGAATTACCTGTGTATCGTATTTTTCTTGAAGTTTTTGAGCTAATGTTTGTGTATATTCAGAATCTGGTTCTACCGAATTTAATACTATTACGAAAGGTTTATTTAGTTCTTTTAATTCCTTTACAACACGTTCCTCTGGTTCTATGTAATCTTCTCTTTCTATTCCAGTCACACTTCCATCAGTTGTAACCAATATTCCAATTGTAGAATGTTCTTGAATTACCTTTTTAGTTCCAATCTCAGCTGCTTGTTCAAATGGAATTTCCTCTGTTGACCATGGTGTTTTTACCATTCTTGGCATATCATCTTCCAAATATCCAATAGCATTATTAACCAAATATCCAACACAATCAACCAGTCTTACGTTCAGCTTTATATTATCACCAACAGTAATTCCGTACCGCTTCATTTGGAATAAACTTTGGCTCTGTAGTCATAATTGTTCTGCCACCAGCACTTTGAGGCAACTCATCTTGTGCACGCTCTTTTTTATACTCATTGTCTATGTTTGGAATTACTAGCAAATCCATAAATCTTTTTATGAAAGTCGATTTACCAGTTCTTACAGGTCCAACAACACCAACATAAATATCGCCATCTGTCCTTTTTGCTATGTCTTGATATAACCTATTGTCTTTCATTAATTTTATACCTCCTTATACATCTAATGTATATTTCAAATGTGTTATGTGTTTGTACAATAACTTTATTTAATGTATATTAGTCTTTTAAAAAGTTATGCATAAAAAGAAAATTAATTTTTACATATTTTTATATTTTTAGTAAAAACTATATTAAATTATTTTTTGGAGGATTGTATTTTGAGTTCCGTATTTAGTTCAATAAAAAATTATTTTCATGATATTTTTTATGAAGATAACCCTAATGATTATAATTTCTCGCTTGGCGAACAGACTAATCCATTAGTAACTAATGCTTCTACAACTTTTAGCAAAAATTCTGAGGCATTAAATTTAGATAATGAGTCTCTAACAGACACTAGTAATGATAAAATTTTTCCATCTTTAGATGTTAACCTAGAATATATAAGAGTTCGTTTTAATGAGATGATTAATTCCGACATTATAATTAGAAAGTTTACGCTTACTGCACGAAACAAACAATATAGTGCTTTTCTTGTTTATATTGATGGAATGACTGACCAAGATGTTATGAATAACTTTATTTTGAAGCCTTTAATGTTAAAAAACACCGCAAATTCTTTCGAAGGCAATCAGAATAGAGTATTATCCGAAGTAAAAACAAATAACATAACAGTACGAAAAGTAAAAAAATTTAATATTGTGGAGTACATTTCTAATTGTTTACTTCCTCAAAATAATGTTAAAGAATTTACTAAGTTTGATGATATAGTGAAAGCTATAAATGCTGGAGACTGTGCTCTTTTTATAGATACTCTTGATATTGCATTTGATGTAGAAGTTAAAGGATACGAAAGGCGTAGTCTTACAACACCGCACAATGAAATGGTAATTAGAGGAGCTCAAGTTGGCTTTACAGAAAATTTACGTACAAATACCTCTCTTTTAAGAAGATATGTAAATAACGAAAATCTTATAATAGAATCTGTAAATATTGGCAAGTTGAGCAAAACTCCTTGTTCTATATGTTATTTAAAAAATATTGCAAATACAGATTTAATCTCAGAGGTGCGTTATCGTTTAAATAATTTAGCAATAGATTACTTAACATCTTCTGGACAATTAGAGCAATTAATTCAAGATAATGATAATACCAGCCTTCCTCAAATAATTGCCACAGAACGACCAGATAGAACTTCAAATCTACTATTTGAGGGTAGAATTGCAATTATTGTAAACGGAAGCCCATATGTGCTTATTGTACCTGCCATATTTTCAGATTTTCTAGCTTCTTCCGAAGATTATAATTTAAAATATCAATATTCTAATTTTGTTAGGGCTCTTAGAATTATAGCACTTGCATTTGCCTTATTGTTACCTAGTATGTATATGGCTATTACAAGCTTTCATCAAGAATTGGTTCCAACAGAACTTCTTTACTCTATAATATCAGCTAGAGAAACTGTTCCATTTCCAATACTTTTTGAAATTCTAATAATGGAATTATCATTTGAACTAATCCGTGAAGCCAGTATACGTGTTCCATCTCCTGTCGGGCAAACTATTGGAATTGTTGGAGCTCTTATACTAGGTCAAGCAGCAGTAGATGCCGGAATTGTGAGTCCTATTTTAATTATAATTGTATCTTTTACAGCCATTTGCTCATTCTCAATTCCAGATTTCTCGTTAAGCTTTCATTTTAGAATAATGAGATTTATCTATATTTTACTAGGTGCTATGGCAGGGTTTCTTGGGCTTGCAGCAGGACTATGTGTTCATCTACTAGTATTAAATAATATGCATTCTTTTGGAGTAAGCTATTTAGGTAAAAATATATTTAAAGCAGATGAATTTGGTAATGGAATAGTGCTATCTCCTGCCTATCGCAGAGAAAAACGTTCTAAGGAGTTAAAAACCAAAAGGCCAAAATCTCAAGATAAAATAAGCATGAGATGGAAATACCCACAACATTGATTCTTTATAATATATAATTAAAAGTTTCATATTCTAAACAAAAAGGAGGATAGCGATTTTTCGCATAATTTATGAAGTTTTCAAAAATTAATTTAATTGAATCTATCGCATTAATATTAATACTTACAATTAACAGAATATCTATGAATAATCTACAATCTATATTGTTGTTTTGCGGTTCATCATCAATCTTAAATGTTATATTTGTCAGTATAATCACTTTGTTTTTAATTGTTGTTATAATACGTTTATTTAAAAAATTTCCAAATTCAGATATAATTGATATTTGTGAAGTTACTGGAGGAAAATTTCTTAAATGGCTAGTTGGTTCAATTTTTGCCCTATATATAATTGTTACATCCTCTTTATTGCTTAGGTATTTTATAGAAACAATTCACATTATTTATTACGGAGATGCTCCAATTATTTATTTGCTACTTTTCTTTTTAGTAGTGGGTGTTATTGCCAATATGCAAGGAATAAAAAGTATTGCTAGAACTAATGTTATTTTATGTGTAATTATGGTAATAAGCTTATTAACCGCTTTTGCAGCTGTAGTTCCCAATATGACAATTCAGCGTATTTTCCCAATTTTAGGTCATGGGGTTTCTAATACTTTTTTCACTGGTATTTCAAATATTTTTATATTTAATGGTTTTTCTATTTTATTTTTAGTACCACCACTACTCGAAAACAAAAAAGATTTTAAAAAATCGACCTTAATTGCAACATTAATCTCCATTTTTATTGTAATACTTGCAACTGCTAGTATGCTTTTAGCTTTTTCTTTTAGCACAGACATAGACCGTATTTCACCACTTTATTCACTATTATCAAATAACGAATTTGGTAAATACTTTCAACACCCTGAATCTTTATTTGTATTTACTTGGATTTTATCATTTATGAGTTACTTTAGCATTGGATTAATGACTTCATCATTAGTCTGCCAAAAAGTTACTAATGTAAAAAACTCAACACCTTTTATAATTCCTATTTGTATAATTAGTTTGATAATTGCACTTATTCCAAACAGTATTATGCAGTCACTTGCAATAAATGATTTTATATCTAAATATATTGGAACACCATTAACTTTTATAGTATTTCCAATTATTCTTATGATTGCTAATTTAAAATTAAAGAAAGGAACCAATACCAATGAGAATTTGGATTAATATAAAAAAAGTTTTAATTATTTTTCTATCATTATTTATTGTATTTTTCTCATTATCTGCACCATATAGCACACGTAATATAGATAAATTAGCCTACGTTCTTGCTTTAGGTCTTGATATAGGGAATTCTAATACATTAAAACTATCTGTTCAGCTTGCCAAACCATCTAATGGTTCAAATGGTTCATCTGGCACAGCATATGAAAAAATTGTAAATAGCGTAGAATGTGCGTCTATAGAAACTGGAATAAGTCTTTTAAATAGCTATATAAGTAGGCGTTTAGATTTATCTCATTGTAAAGCCATTGTAATATCAGAAAAACTCGCTCAGAAAGGAGTTTCTGAGTATATGTATACATTATTAAGTAGCCCACGAACCAGCCCTCATGCCAATATAATAATAAGTAAAATACCATCTGAAGATTTTTTAAATATAGCCTCACCAGAGCTCGAAGATTTACCATCAAGATTTTACGAAATTACTCTTGCTTCAAATGAATATACATCTTATACGCAAAACGTAACACTTATAAATTTCTTTTCTGACTGTGTAGATTCCTTTAAGAACCCAGTTGCTACTCTTGGCTCTTCATCAAGTTTATCTATATCTCCAGCAGATAACATTGAAAATATCGGGCTTGCAGTTTTTAAAAACGATATATTGGTTGGAGAATTAAATGCTGAAGAATCAATTTTGCATATGATAGTTTCTAATAAATTAAAATCTTGTACAATTAGCATACCTAATCCTATTGGAGATTCTGAAAGCATTAATTTAAGCATAAAACTTGCTCATAATACAAAAAACAGCGTTTCTTTGGTAAATGGCACTCCATTTATTTCATCTGTTGTAAAAATTAATGCGAAAATAGAATCTGCCACTCAAAAATCATCCTACGGGAATTCCAGCTACTATTCGAAGGAAAACATACAGCTTATAGAAGAATCTTGTAATCAATATTTAAGAAAAGCTTTAAATGATTACTTATATAAAACTGCTAAAGAATACAATTGCGATATAGATGGATTTGGAAAATACGCTGTAAAATATTTTCCAACAATAAAAGACTGGCAAGATTATAATTGGCTAGATAATTTTCAAAATAGTACATTCAATGTAAACGTAGAAACAACTATAAAATCTGGAAACACTTTCTTATAAATTTTTTCAATTGTTCGCGTGATTTATTAGAAGCATATGGTATGATGTTACCAAGATATTTCTTTATCTCTATTTTATTTTCGTAGTAAATTCTTATTATTTCATGCGTAAATCTATAAATTATGTAACTTTATTAATTGTTGACACACCTCAAGATTTGCTATATAATTTAGGTTATGAGAACGATTAATATTGATAATAAAAATAATGAAAAGAAACTAATTAATATTTTACAAAAGGAATTCCCTACGCTAAGCTTAAATACTATTTATAAAGCTTTGCGCAAAAAGGATATTAGAGTAAATGATGTACGAATTAGCGAAAATGTAACTTTACACACTGGAGATATAGTAAAAGTATTTATTACTGATGAGTTTTTATTTTCTAAAAGCATTAATATTAGCTCAATTACAAATACTTCCTATAATTCTATTGATATTCCAATTATTTATGAGGATGATAATATCTTAATAGCTGATAAACCTACTGAAATTGAAGTAACTGGAGATAATTCTCTAACCACTATATTATCTACAAAATACGGCTTTGAAATATATCCATGTCATAGATTAGATAGAAATACTATTGGACTTACACTATTTGCAAAAAATAAGCAATCAGAGCAAATTCTTTTTGATAAATTCAAAAATCATGAAATTGAAAAGCATTACATCTGCAGAATTTATGGAATACCTCAAAAAAAGCACGCTATCTTAAACGATTATATTTTTAAAGATACTAAAAAATCTATGGTTTATATTAGTAGCACACATAAAAAAGGCTACCAAAATATTATCACAGAATATTTTGTATTATCTTCAAATAAATCAGATAACACAAGTATATTAGAAGTAATTTTACACACTGGTAGAACACATCAAATACGTGCACACCTTGCTTTTATAGGCTATCCTATTATTGGAGATGGTAAATATGGGCGTAATGATATAAATAAAAAATTTAAGTGTAAAATTCAAAATTTGTGTAGTTATAAAATGAAATTTAAGTTCAATGAATCTGCTCGACAGTTGAACTATTTGAATGGAAAAGAATTTGAAAAAACTAATATTCAATTCTAATGAATATATATTAGTCTTTTCATTTTTTTACATTGCCATATTTATGGCTCTCGAAATTATTTTACTCATATTTTCAATTAATTTATCTATTTCTTTTGGTGTTACAATCATGTTGTAATCTTTTGGAACAAGAGCTTCTTTTATTTCTTCATAATTATCTTTTTCCTTTAATTTATTTAGATAATCATTTGACATTGCTTTTTCTTGTAAACTTTCTATAAATATATCTATACATTCATTTGTTACAGTTGCTAAGTCAACAACTGTAGGAATCCCTATTGCTATTACTGGTATCCCGAGTGTATTTTGGCTTATTTCTTTTCGTTTATTTTCGACTCCTGCACCTGGAACAATTCCAGTATCTGCAATTTGTATGCTACTACTTATTCTATCTATACTTCTAGATGCTAAAGCGTCTATCACAATTAAAAGTTTTGGTTTTACATTGTCAACCACACCTTTTAATATTTCCATAGTTTCAATTCCTGTTATTCCAAGAACTCCTGGAGATATTGCTGAAACAGGTCTTGTATCCTCTGGCATAACTTTGGGCATATATTCTAAAATGTGCCTTGTTACTTCTATTTCTGGAACAACTTTAGGTCCTAAAGCATCTGGAGTTACATATAAATTTCCAAGCCCAACAACCATAATATCATCCGTATTTTTCACATGCTTTGATATTGTATTTCGAAGTTCATCTGCTACAATTTCTGCAATCACTTCGAGTCTTTCCTCGTCTGCAAGCTTTATTTGCTTTACATCCAATGTAATATAATTTCCAATCGGTTTATTTAAGGCTTTTTCCCCTTCTTCATTTGTAATTTTTATTCTTGAAATTTCAACTTCATTTTTCACATCATTTTCAATATCTACACCCTCTATTTGTTGAAGGTTATTCTGTTTCTTATAAACTTCATTTCTTTCTAGTGCTAAATCTGTTCTAAAATCCATAAAAAATCACTCCTCATGCTTATTTTTGCATTTAAGGAGTGTTTTTATTCAAATTTGATTATTTTTATGTATAAAATTATGAACAATATCTACACAGCACTGCTTCTAATCCAACATTTAAATCTATCGCACCACTCTTCGATTTATAGTCCAAATCTATAAATTCTTGTAACAATTTTCTTAATTCTGCTTCTTTAAAATATTTTGATTGCATCGTATATTTGTTTACCAAGAATGTTTGATTTGGTTTTAAGTTTAGGCTTTCTGCAATGTTTAGTTTTTCGTTTATTGCTATTTTCGTTATATACAATTTTTTGAAGTGCCCATATAATGTGATAAATATTTTTTGTATTGGTTCTTTAGCATACAATAAATTTTTTAATACTTGTAATGCTTCTGATATATTTTTCTTTCCTAGACTATCTGTTAAATCGAATATTATACTTTCAAATTGCTTTATTCCTAATAAATCTATGTTTTGCTTTGTTATCGTTCCACCAGCTCCAACATATTCTATTTGTTTACGAATTTCATTTATTAAGTCCTGTAACGATGTTCCACAATTTTCTATCAAATAATTTAATGTAACAGCATCTACGTTTACCTTATACATATTGCAAATTGATTTTAGCCTTTTTACTAATTCCGCAGGTTTCTGTTTTTCAAAATTACATACACAGCCTAATTTATCGATTGTTTTATATAGATTGTTTTTATCTGCGTCATTTTCAATAAACAATAATATTACAGAATCATCTATCATATCAACATTTTCTTCTATGTATGTTGCTAGCTTATTCTCAAATTTATTGTCATCTTTTTTTGATGTTTTTTCTTCAGTTGTAGTGCTTTTTCCTCTTCTAGGCTTTTGGAATAATCCTGTATCTTTTGCAACAATAAGCTTTTGTGGATATCCAAACGCAGGCGTTTCTATGTCTGCAATTATTTCTGAAACATTAGTGTTGTCAATTTGAATATAATTTATTCCATTTACTGTTTCACCAAATAATTTTTTTATTTTTTTTACGTTGTTATCTAATAAAAAACGCTCTTCTCCATATAGTAAATATATGTTATTTAGTTTTCCAGCTTTCAGTTCATTTTCTAATGCTGTGATATCCACAATTAGCCTCCTAATTTTTTTATAAAATCTACCTCTTATTTAAAACTATTCTAAATATTTCTGCCACGCTCCAAGCTTGTGCAAATGCTCCTCTTTCTTCATATGGTTCTGTTGAATCATATATTTCACTTATCGTGCCAATACTTGACCTTTCAAACATTTCTGCTTTGAAAGTTTCCTTTGTTGTATCTACAAGTTTCGTTATTTTTTCTTCTAGTTCTTGTCTTTTGGTTCTATTCTTTTCTATTATCATAGTATTTTTTAATGCATTATAATATAATCCTAATAACCATGGCCAAGTAATTCCCTGATGATAGCTTGAATCTCTCTTGTATGCAGAACCTTCATATACATCAACATAACCGTCTTCATCTGAGCTTAATGTTTTTAGTCCATATTTATTTAATAATTTATTCTCAACTGTATTTAAAACTTGCTCTGCAATCTCTGCATTATCAACAATCGGATGTGATAAACTTAATGCAAATAATTGATTTGGTCGTACCTTGCTATCTCCTAACACATCATATAAGCAATGTTTGTCTTCATTATAGAACTTTTCATCAAATGATTTTTTAGTCTTTTCAGCCATTTCTAGATATTTTCTACACAATTGCTTGTTCTCATATTTTTCTGCAAGTCTAGCCATTATTTTTAATGCATTATACCATAAAGCATTAAGTTCAACCGTTTTGCCATTTCTAGGAGTTATTGCATGGTTATCTATTTTTACATCCATCCAAGTAATTTGAGTATTTTCTGTTCCAGCAGACAGTAAATTATCCTCTTTATCTAAATAAATGTTATCTCCGTCAACATCTATTCTATCTGAATATGCATCAATTATTTTTACCAGACTAGGATATATTTCATCTTTTATAAATTCATTATCATTCGTATATTTTAAGTATTTGTACACCTGTTCTATCAATAATAATGAACTGTCAGCACTATTATATAATGGTCTATTATCATAACCTGAATATCCATTTGGAACTAGTCCATATTTTATGTCTCTTATATTTGTTAATAAAACTTCTTTCGCTAATTCATATCTTTTTGTTAATAATAGCAAGCCTTCAAATGAAATTAATGAATCTCTTCCCCAGTCTAGAAACCATGGATATCCTGCAATTACTGTATGTAATCCAAATGATGGCCTATTTACTATAAAATTATCTGTTGCTAATATCAGAGCTTTTAACATATCAAGTTTCTTGTCATTCATTTTACTATTTTGAATTATACCAGTATCATAAATAATTCCGGTCATTCTTAGTAATTCCTTGTTAATAACTTTTATTCCATCTATTTCTTCTATATTTTCTTCTAATGAGCATACAAAAGTTATCTCTTTTTCTTCATTTGGTTCCAGATTTATCGAATATACACCCGGAACGTAGTGATTTTCCTCTGCTTCAAAGCCTCTTTCTTCTTCTCTTAAATAATACATATTTCTGAATGTATCATCTATATGTTTAAAATATCTGCCATCAGAACAATTCATGTAAATTGGTGTTTCCGAATTTTTTTCTAATACAACTCTAACTTTATTTCCAGAATGTGATTGTTCTGCATTAAATTGATGATCTTTATTTATAGAGTGAAAGTCTCTAAAATTTACAACTGGTGCCAATGTTAATTTAGCTTCTGCATTTTGATTTTTTATTTGATAATATACAACTACTGTATTTTTACCATAATCCATACAAATAAACTTCTTGATTATTATATTTTCAACTTTATATGTAAATATTGGTATATATTCTTTTTTGAAATCTACTAAATATTTATATCCTTCAGATATTTCTCCATTTGCCATATTTGTAAACAAATTATATTTAGTTCCATTTGTTTCAATGCTTTCATCTAATTTTGATAATATTAAAAATCTTCTTGCTGGTGGTGTGAGTGGTGCAATCAATAACCCATGATATTTTCTAGTGTTACATCCCAGTGCACTTTGGCTACAAAATCCACCTATTCCATTTGTAATTATCCAGTCTCTTTTTAGAGATTTCTTTACTTCTTCATCAATTTCACTGTATTTCATCTATCGTTTACCTCTTTTTATTTATTCTTGTTTACTTCCTTCATTCTTCTTAGAGTTTCTTCCATTCTAGACTCTAACATTCTACCCTCTTCAAGCTTTCTATTTACATCAATTTTACTTGACTGTCTATTATTTTCTTTCTTTTGTCTTATTTCACTCTTCTGTATTTCTATGTTTTTACTGTTTTTTTCATTTTCGGTTCCTCCTGTGTATTTTTTCATATTGATGATAGATACTATTAGCTATCTATTAATTTATAACGGACGGGTATCCTTGTCAATGATCTCCCAATGACTATGAACTCCACGTCCGGCAAATTAAATGCTGCCCAATAAGCTGTTCGTAGTAAAATGAACAGCAAGATTTCTATTCTATCATCAAACATAGAAACTCTGATGTGTGAATTAGAGCGTGTCTGAAAAAGGCTTTTCGTGAGCTGCGAGTCCCAGTTTGTGGGA